>Ga0315282_10005728_pt1 | contig 21061 bp, 20 predicted proteins | sample YL17G07_20_MG_FD_203693 | JGI IMG/M metagenome (GOLD analysis project Ga0315282, IMG submission 203693) | Sediment microbial communities from Yellowstone Lake, YNP, Wyoming, USA - YL17G07_20 | ecosystem: Environmental > Aquatic > Freshwater > Lake > Sediment | place: USA: Wyoming | collected... | reverse complement strand
AGTGCAGGGCTCCGTGAGCTCCGCCTCCCTTCGGTCGCCGAACCCACGTCCCCTTGTGCTCAGTCACTACGTTCCTTCCGCCTCCCCTCCGGGTCGCCGGGAATCCCGTTTCAGACGGGACGCCTTAAACCACTCGGTTTACCATCCGAGGCTGTAGGGGCGATTCATGAATCGCCCCTACTCCGAATCCATAACTTTTATTTTCTCCTTTCGATACGTTCTACCCCGTACAGATAGGGCCTCAAGACCTCCGGGATGATCACACTTCCGTCAGCCTGTTGATAATTCTCCAAAATAGCCACCAATGTCCTTCCGACAGCCAGACCGGAACCGTTAAGGGTATGAACGTATTCGGTCTTAGACTTTCCGGATATCCGATATCGAATCTTCGCCCTTCTTGCCTGAAAGTCTTCAAAGTTACTACAAGAAGATATCTCTTTAAATGTATCCTGTCCGGGAAGCCAGACCTCGATGTCATAAGTCTTCGAGGCTGAAAATCCCAGATCCCCCGTACAGAGATTGACAACTCTGTAGGGAAGCTTCAACCTTTTCAATACCTCTTCAGCATTGGATAGAAGTTTCTCCAGTTCCTCATAAGAATTTTCTGGCTTTGCAAACTTTACCAACTCCACCTTATTGAACTGATGCTGTCGGATCAATCCCCGGGTGTCTTTCCCGTAAGATCCAGCCTCCTTCCTGAAACAAGGTGTGTAGGCCGTATAATAAAGAGGTAGTGCTTTTTCCTCAAGGACCTCATCCTGATGGATATTCGTCACGGGCACTTCCGCGGTTGGAATAAGAAAGTAATCGGTTCCCTCCACCTTGAAAAGCTCTTCCTCAAATTTTGGAAGCTGTCCCGTTCCGGTCATCGTGGTCCGATTGACCATAAAGGGAGGAAGCACTTCCCGGTATCCATGCTCTCGGGTGTGGAGATCCAACATAAAATTGATCAACGCCCTTTCCATCTTTGCCCCGAGATCCCAATAAAGGGTAAAACGGGCTCCGGTAATCTTCGCTCCTGTTTTAAAATCAAGAATCCCTAATTCCTCCCCCAAATCCCAATGGGCTTTTGGTTCGAAATCAAATTTTGGGATATCACCCCACCGCCTGACCTCCGCATTGTCGGACGGATCTCTTCCAACAGGAACAGAGGAATGGGGAAGATTGGGAACGGTGAGGAGAAAATCTTGAAGAGCTTTCTCCTTCTCTTCGATGATTCCATCCAATCCCTTTAGATCCTGGGAGACCTTTTTCATTTCCTCAATCAAATCTGAGGCATCCCGGCCTTCCCTTTTCTTCTTACTCACGTCATCGGAGACTTTCTTCTGGAGGGATCTTAATCGCTCCCATTCCTGGATGGTTTTTCTCCGCTCCCCATCGATCAGAACAAACTGGTCGAGGTTGATGGCTTGCCCTCTTGTGCCGAGCCGCTCCCGAACCTCTTCAAGATGTTCCCGGATATATTTCGCCTCAAGCATAGAATCTAACCTATAGAATGATGGAAAAATGGAGTACTGGAATAACGGAATATTGGGTGGAAGAGAATCCTTTTCCCCGTTATCCCGTCATCCACCATTCCATTCTTCCAGTAAAGCTTATTCCAACCCTCCAATATTCCAGAAGCTTTACATTATCACCAATTTCCCGTGAAATCAACTCCTTGGCTTTCTCTGACTTTCTCTGGTCTAAAGGTGGGATTTTGTTCAGAGTTGACACTGGAAGAAACTTTTGCCCGTGCCCTTAAGGGATGTTTGATATAGTCGAAGCATCAATTATTGTCTTTTGATCAAGTCGGGTTTTGGCGAAACAGGCTGCTTCAGGGAAAGATGTCCAGTGATGGTTTCGATCGGCTTCCCATCAATGAGGATTTGAACTCGTTTGATTTGGGGAAAATTGAGGGAAAGGGAGTTGACAATGGAATAGACCGTCATCATCTCGGCTGAGCTTCCTCCAGGATGATCCTTCGAAAGGGCCTGGCTAAAATTAACTTTTGCCAGCCCTGCCTCGTTGATCTGAAGATTCAATACTTTTGTTCGAGGAGGAACCGTGCGTAAGAGTCTCCCTTGCGGACCTTTGATCAGCTCAACGACCGTCTCCTTTGCCTCCTCCTTTAATGCATTCTTTTTCAGGATTTCCCTCCTTTCTCCTATCAGATATTCACCTTCCCTATCTGAAAAATAGAGGAGGACTTCCTTTCTCTCCACTGAAATACCCCATCTCGAAAACAAGGGCTTAATGGAATCGTATATCTGTCGATGAAAGAATACAGTCAAACCGATCCCGATCAGGATCAGTAGAAAAAGTACTTTACCTCCTTTTCCCTTCTTGGAACTTCTTTTTTTACGCTTCGATTTCATGGAAAACCCAGCTAATTTGACTTTCCTTCTGCCATTTTTCCGACAATCGGCAGTAAATATCGTTTCCCTTGAAGGGCTTTTATCATCAGGACAAGCCACAGAATAAGGCTGAAAATCAAGATCAAGAAGCCGATGACAGGAATCCCTCCAAAGAGGAGGGTGATGACGAAAAGACCGAGGAAAGTGATGGTGGACTGCTTGGCGTGAAACTTCACAAAGCGACTCTCCTTTTCTACCACCAAAAAGACAATGCCGGTAATGAATCCAAAGAGATAACAGAGAAACCCGGCTACATTTTCATCCAATCCTGTGCTCGATTTTTGTTTCTCTTCCATGATAGCATCCTTTTTAATGAATTGTAACTTGATGGAGCCTAATTAAGGAGCACTTTGCACCGGCAACGAGAAAGAGATAACGATCCAAAACCTATACCTTTCCTTCCTTCATCAACTTCAGCATCGCCTGAGAACTATGGTACTCGGTAAAATGATAAATATGGGTTTCGATACTTTTGCGGAAGAACTCCCCGGCTCCGTTTCTGTCGCCTTTCATCAGTCGATACTCTCCGAGATAGTAATAGGCTTCACACAACCTTTCTCTTATCTCCTTCTGACTCTTCCGTGCCTGCTGTGCTTGTTCGATAATTTGAAGTTCCCCTTCACGGCCTCCAAGATAATAGTTGGAGATCTCCCTGATCCATTCATCTACCTTTTGAGAAGCCACGTAATCGCTGAATTCCTTCTTATATCTTTCATAATCCTCTTTGGATACCCTGCTTGAGGCAAGCAATAATCTTAAGTAAAGATAATCCCTGGGTTTATAATTGTTCTCAATGGCCTTGAGATAATCAGGGATTGCCTCCCTGAACTTGCCCTGGAAATAAAGGATATTCCCACGGTTGCCATAGGCGAACGGCGATTTGGGGGTTAACTCCACGGCTCTGTTATAGTCTCGAATGGCATATTCATATTCTCCCTTATTCTTCCAGGCATTACCACGGCCGTTGTATGCATGGGAGTTCGTCGGATCCAGCTCAATAACTTTGGTGTAATCTTTAATCGCAAGATCGTCATCACCTTTTTTATCCCACGTGTCTCCGCGATAGTAATAAGCAGTAGCATATTTCGGGTTCAACTCGATGGCTTTCGTATAGTCTCCAATGGCTCGATCGTAGTCACCCTTTATATTATAAGCAGTCCCACGTCCCCAATAGGGCCCTTCATAGTCAGGATTCGATTGTATGGCTTTCGTAAACTCGGCAATGGCCCCGTCATAATCCTTCACCTCTCCAAGAAGTCTAACGCCGTTGAGGAAATGATTATTCGAACATCCCATGAAATTCACGAAACCAATCAGGAAGGCCATGGCGATACAAAACCGTTCAATGTTTATGCCGAACCAACACCGAAAGTCTTTCATTCAACCATCCTCCTGTTTTTTTCTGCCTTCTGGCTCAATTCAATCTTATTAGATCTCTCTCTGTATGCGATCTGAGCAATATTAAAATTTAAAGATTCTGTCAAGCCAAAAAAGAGAGAACCCGAAAACCCCCAATGCCGTTTGAATAAAGAATCCCGCCCGCAGGGCGGGGGCTTTAAAACATGAATTCCCCAAACACAAAACTGAGATCCCGAAATCGTAGATCCTGAATCAAGTTCAGGACCCGGTTCGGGATGACAAAAAGACTAGGACCAACCCGTCATGTCATGCTGAGCTTGTCTCAGCATCTGGTTTGCTTTTTTCTGCTTTCAGCATATACACCTTTCGCTTCCGAGGGCGGGTTTTTAAATGAAATTTAAGTAGGAGGATGGGTTTTGCCGACCTTCTTTCTCAAAAACTGCCCGGTATAAGAAGCTGGATTTTGCGCCAATTCCTCAGGTGTTCCGCATCCAATCACTTCGCCCCCATTCTCTCCGCCCTCCGGGCCAAGATCGATGATGTAATCGGCTGATTTGATGACTTCCATATTATGCTCGATGACGATGACGGTGTTCCCTCTGTCGGTAAGCCGGTTGAGAACGTCGAGTAGTCTCTGGATATCCGCAAAATGGAGACCGGTCGTCGGCTCATCCAAAATGTAGACGCTTCGGCCCGTCTCCCTTTTACTTAACTCCCTCGCCAGCTTAATCCGTTGAGCTTCTCCTCCAGAAAGCGTTGTCGCAGGCTGACCCAGCTTGAGGTAACCCAGACCGACATCGCAAAGGGTTTGAAGTTTTTGACGTATGGCAGGGATCGCTTGAAAAAATTCACTGGCCTCTTCAGCCGTCATCTCCAGCACATCGGAAATGGTTCTTCCTTTATACCGGATATCAAGGGTCTCTCGATTATAGCGTTTACCGTGGCACTCCTCACAGGTTACATAAACATCGGGAAGAAATTGCATCTCCACTTTCAAAACACCGTCCCCGTGGCACGTTTCACATCGTCCTCCGGTCACATTAAAGCTGAAGCGGCCCGGCATAAATCCCCTCATCCTCGACTCGGGAAGCTGTGCAAAGAGCTCCCGCACGGGTTGGAACACACCGGTATAGGTCGCCGGATTGGAGCGGGGTGTCCTTCCGATCGGCATCTGATCGACGTGGATCACCTTATCCACATGCTCCAGGCCTTCGATCCCTTGAACAGAGACACAAGGCTGGGGAAGGCGATAAAGCTGCTGGGCCAATAGGCAATAGAGCGTATCAATGATCAGTGTTGATTTCCCCGATCCTGAAACGCCTGTAATACAGGTAAACACCCCAAGAGGAATTTCCACATCAATATTCTTCAAATTATTTGCCGAGGCACCCCGGAGCACAAGATACTTCCCCGCGACCGGCCTTCTCTGTCCCGGCAGAGGAATGAACTTCTTCCCGGAAAGATATTGTCCGGTCAACGAATGCTCGGCCTTCACCAATTCCCCGGGAGGTCCGGTGAAGACCACTTCTCCCCCTCTCTCACCGGGCCCGGGTCCCATGTCAATGATATAATCGGCTGAACGAATTGTCTCCTCATCATGTTCCACGACAATGACCGTGTTCCCCAAATCCCTCAACCTTTTCAACGTCCCCAGAAGGCGCAGGTGGTCCCTTTGATGGAGCCCGATGCTCGGCTCATCCAAAATGTAGAGCACCCCCACTAAACTCGACCCGATTTGCGTTGCCAACCGGATGCGCTGAGATTCTCCCCCGGAAAGGGTGGCAGCGGTCCGGTCCAACGTAAGATAATCGAGGCCGACCTCGATCATAAACTTCAATCGCTCTTCAATCTCTTTCAAAATTCCCCGGGCAATTTTCTCAGATCTCGGGGTCAGTTCCAGACTCTTCAAGAAATCCAATGCCTCCTTGACATAGAGATGCGTGACTTCAGCGACCGATCTTCCACCCACCTTGATCGAAAGCACTTCCTTCTTCAGCCGTGTCCCTGCACAATCAGGACAGGGAGCCACATTCATGAATTCCTCTGACTCTCCATCTGATTCTCCATCCTCTTCTCCCTTCCATCTCCTTTCCAGTTCCGGAATGACCCCTTCAAATTCTTGGCGGAAGAGATGGGATTTTCCCTTTCCTCTCACCTTGAAAGAGATTTTCTCTCCTTCTGACCCATTGAGTAGGAGATGCTGAACCGATTTGGACAATCGATTAAACGGAGTGTCAAGATCGAAATCATAATGTTTCGCCAACCCTTCCAGGATGGGCCTGAGAAATGCCTCTCCCTTCTCTTTCCACGGAAGGATAGCGCCTTCATTTATCGAGAGAGATGGATTCGGAACGATGAGATCAGGGTCAAAATAGCGCTTCGTCCCCAATCCACCGCAGGCAGGACAGGCCCCCACGGGACTGTTGAAAGAGAACATCCGGGGTGTGATCTCTGGAAAGCTGAATCCGCAGTGAATGCAGGAAAACTTCTGACTGAAGACGATGGGAACGACACCTTCTCTCTCTACCTTCACAATCCCTTCCGAAAGGTGTGAAGCAATCTCTAAAGAATCATTGATCCTCTTTTCGGCTCCTTCTTTAGCCACCAAACGGTCTACGACCACATCGATCTCATGGCGCTTATTCTTATCCAGACGGATCTCCTCGCTGAGGTCCCTCATCTGTCCGTCAATTCTTACCCTCACAAAGCCGTCTCCCCTGAGCTCCTCCAACTCTTTTCGATATTCACCCTTCTTTCCCCGTACGATAGGAGAGAGGATCGTGAGACGCGTCCCTTTGGGGAACCGTAAGATGGTCTCGGTCATCTGCTGGAGAGTTTGCGAAGAGATTGGGGAGCCGCAATGGGGGCAGAAAGGTTCTCCGATTCTGGCGAAAAGAAGGCGAAGGTAATCATAGATCTCCGTCACGGTGCCCACCGTCGAGCGCGGGTTCCGTGACATGCCCCTCTGATCGATGGCAATGGCCGGAGAGAGACCTTCGATGGACTCCACATTGGCCCTCTCCATCTGCTCAAGAAACTGCCGTGCGTATGCCGAAAGGGACTCCACGTATCGCCTCTGCCCTTCGGCATAGAGCGTGTCAAAGGCAAGGGTGGATTTGCCGGAGCCGCTCAGGCCGGTAATCACCACCAAACGATCTCGAGGGATCTCGACGTCGATATTCTTCAGATTATGAACCTTGGCCCCTCGAATGATGATCTTTTCCATTGGTTTCTTTCTTTAAGAGAATTAACAGAAAATCCGTCACGTGTAAACCCCGTTAGAAGACTGCGCTTTCCAACGGGGTGAACTCTCAAAACGAACCAGATGAGGGACAGCCAATCTGCCGAATAACCCTTGCCATAAATCATTCGTGAAATTCGTTGTTATTCGAACCATCGGTCATAAAAAGATTCTTGACAAACCAAAAAAGACCGTTATAATTTTGTTGAGTTTATTTTATTAAACTTATTTCTTCTTATATTGTTCTATGGATTATTAGGCCGGTGAGGATCGATTATGGCAAAGGTATTGATCATCGGGGCAGGCGGTGTCGGCACCGTTGTTGCCCATAAAGTTGCAAAAGTTCCACAGGTCTTTACGGACGTCATGCTGGCAAGCCGCGCAAAATCAAAGTGTGATACGATTGCCAAAACGGTCGGCGGAAAGAAGATTAGGACGGCTCAGGTTGATGCGGATGACGTCCGGCAATTGGTCAAATTATTCAAAAGCTTCAGGCCAGAAATGGTCATCCACGTGGCACTCCCCTATCAAGATTTAACGATCATGGAAGCTTGCCTTGAAGCCGGAGTCAATTACTTAGATACCGCAAGTTACGAGCCGCGAGAGGTCGCTAAATTCGAGTATAAATGGCAATGGGCGTACCACGACCGATTTAAAAATGCTGGACTGACAGCCATTTTGGGTTGCGGCTTTGATCCGGGAGTCACAGGAGTCTTCACCGCTTATGCCTCCAAACATCATTTTGACGAAATCCATTATCTTGATATTGTCGACTGCAATGCGGGCGATCATGGAAAACCCTTTGCAACCAACTTTAATCCGGAGATCAATATTCGCGAAGTGACCCAAAGGGGCAAGTACTGGGAAAATGGGAAATGGATTGAAACAGAACCCCATGAAATTCACAAGCCGTTAAATTATCCGAATATCGGACCTCGCGAGTCTTATCTGATTTACCATGAAGAATTAGAATCCCTGGTGAAATATTTTCCGACGCTCAAACGAGCCCGGTTTTGGATGACCTTCGGGCAGGAGTATTTGACCCATTTACGCGTGATCCAAAATATCGGGATGGCCGGTATTAAACCGATCCTTTATGAAGGCAAAGAGATTGTGCCTCTTCAATTCCTCAAAGCGGTATTGCCCAATCCAGGCGACCTCGGTGAAAATTATTCCGGCGAAACCTCCATCGGTTGCCGGATCAGAGGCACCAAGAATGGAAAGGAGAAAACCTATTATATCTATAACAATTGCAAACACCAGGATGCCTACAGGGAAACCGGCGCCCAGGGCGTGAGTTATACCACCGGGGTGCCGGCCATGATCGGGGCGATGATGTTCATGACGGGAAAATGGAAAAAGGCCGGGGTGTTTAACGTTGAACAATTCGACCCGGATCCGTTCATGGAACAATTGAATCTGCACGGACTTCCCTGGCACGAATTGCACGATGTCAATCTGGAATTATAGGTCTGGAATAATGGAATAGTGGAAAAACGGAATGATGGATTTAAACAAGGGATACGGAAATAATGGAACAATGGAATATTGGATTGAAGAAGAATCTTTTTCCCCATTATTCCATCATTCCAACATTCCAACGTTCCAACATTCCGACTTATCCTGAGAACAATGCCTATCGATTTCAACCAAATTCCCTCGCCTTGTTATGTGATTGATGAGTTCTTGTTGCGAAATAACCTTCAATTAATAAAGAAGGTCAAAGAAGCAACCGGAACCGAAATTCTCGTCTCCTTTAAAGCCTTCTCGAATTGGGGTGTATTTCCGATTTTTAGAGAATACGGCTTTGGCGCTTCAGCAAGCTCACTCAATGAAGCCCGATTGGCGTTTGAAGAGCTTGGAGTAAAAGCCCATACGTATTCCCCCGCTTATGAGGAGAAGACTATCTCAGAGATTTTAAGATATAGCAGCCATATCTCCTTTAATTCCATCAACCAATTGCGAAAATATTCTAAAATTGCCAGTCAAAACAAAATCTCAATCGGCCTGCGCGTTAATCCCGAGTTTTCAGACTCTCCCTATGACATTTATAACCCATGTAAGCCCGGTTCCCGGTTTGGCATCACTGCTGAAAAGCTTGGCGATACCCTACCAAAAGGGGTTGAAGGGCTCCATTTTCATACATTATTCGAGGCGGATTCCTTTGCGCTTGAAAAACTGTTGGCTGTATTTTCGGAAAAATTTGGGAAGTTTTTATCGAAGCTCAAGTGGATAAACATGGGCGGTGGTCACCTTATCACAGGAAAGAATTACGACATAGATCATTTGATTAGAATCCTCACTGATTTTAAAAATAAATATGATGTCAAGATTATCTTAGAACCGGGCAGCGCCTTTACTTATCAGACTGGGTACCTGGTCTCCACAATATTAGATACTGTTGAAAACAACGGAATCAAAACGGCCGTCCTCGATGTTTCATTTACCTGCCACATGCCGGATTGTTTGGAAATGCCCTATAAGCCCGTTATTCTGGGCGCTACCGATGAAGTCGCCGGGAAACCAACTTACAGAATGGGAGGGATTAGCTGTCTGGCGGGCGACTTTATGGGAAATTGGTCATTTGATAAAGAATTGAACCCCGGCGACAAAATCATATTTGATGACATGATTCATTACACCACCGTCAAAACCACGATGTTCAATGGCGTCAACCATCCCCGCATTGGAATATGGAAGGAGAAGTCAGGGCTTAAACTAATTAAAGAATTTGGGTATCAGGATTATAAAAATAAGTTGTCTTGATGGACATTGGTCAGTGGAGTAGCAAAGGGACGAGAGATTTTTTAATTAGCGCGGTGCGCTCGGTCCGCTTTTTTGTCAAAATTAGAGTATGATTTTACAACAACTGCCAATACTTCTTCCATTTTTTGCAGTTCTTGCCAAGAATTCAACATTTCAAATACAAATCTTCCCAGGGGGCTTCAAAATCCGGCCTATTTCTAAAGGGACTTTTCCCTTTTACTATTCTTAAGGGGATTCCAGGAAATCAGTCAGCGCTGAATACTTTTTGGAACTTTTCCTTCGCAGAATTGTCTAAATGAAGTATATTAAAAATGACGATTGAGAAATGATATCCCTGTCCTTATCGACGTTGGGGATGTAGGCAGGGTCCGGGTTATATAAGACTAAAAGGAAAGGGGTAGCCAATGAGGACGTATATTGCTTTATTTTCGGCAATAATAATCGGGTGTTTGCTTTGGATTACCGAAAAGGTTAACGCAATGGAAGATAAGCCAGAGATTTTTATGAGTCAGGTTTACGTAGGTACAGGTCCAGGAGTCCGTAGGCTGGGCTATGCCAATGCCTATATACCCGAGGCTATTACACAGGTGAAAACAGTGATTGAACTTCTTCAATTCAAATATCCGTCTTTCGATCAAGTAGAGGTAAAAATTGTATTTCGGAACGTTATCGCTGGGAGTATACCAGAGCAGAGGATATACAAAGAAGGTGAGCAATGGAAAGCTGAAGCGACCTTTTTTGGTTCCAATCCAAACTCCCGACTTTACCCTTTTCTCTGCCTATTTCTAAGAGATAATCCAGCGGAGAATATTAGCATAGAAGATGTTACGGTTTATTCCAAAATAACAGACGTTGAATTACTCGATGAGAATGGTTCCAAAGTGGAGTTTCAAAGGCTTTTCAACAGAGTTGTGTATCTTCCCGATTCTTATTTCAAGCTATTTACTCCTCCGAACCCAGAAAAAGAAAAATATAGAATTTTCGCGGGCCACAATTACCTTTTATATTTGCCGCTAAATGAGAGGAAACACTCATTAACATTTCGTATTCATGACTATCGACCGAATTACAGCAATGGAATAGTCAAATCGATGGTACGAATGATCTTTTTTTCAAATCGCGTGGAAATAGAGAAGTATGTTGTAGATTATTCGGGAAAGACGGAAGTGTCATTGGATTTGTTCAAACCTGCAAGTCCTAAGATGCCGATCAATCCAAACGTTCCAATGATAGTGGGGTTTCGAAACAATATAATACACGGCGGGCACGTGAAACATTTAGAGCTATCCGATTTGAAGTACGACGGTACGCTGTTGCTTCGGAATCAGCATCTACTCACACCGAGGGAGAACATGAGCATTGGTTATAAGAGGATAGATTGTCCCCTACCGCTTTCGATTTATGATCTTCTAAAGAAAAATAAGAATGTTCTTGTACCCCCGGTAATGGAATACTTTATGTTGAACACTGGTTCCTCTGAAACAGACATTACACTAAAAACAGAAATACTTGAACTTTCACAGCCTGACATCCAAAAAGTCAAGGTGCCTCCCGGGGAGATAAAGAGGGTAACCTTCGTACCTACTTTCATCTACGATAAGGCGGAAAATGTTAGGGTATCAAAGGAGTTTACGGTTTACTGCTCCTTTCGGGATTCAACGAGGGGTATAATCGAGGAAAGAACATTCAACATTCGGGTTTTACCCTACCACACAATGCTATGGAGCATGTTGGATGAATCTACAGGCCTATCTCAGTGGTACTTTGAGTATATTGTGAATTGGGTGAAGCCGCATATAGATTCGAAGAAGGCGGATGACGTGTTACGTTCAAGTTTGGAACGAGTGGCGCTAAGGGCATTTGCAGGTTATAGCGACGATCTTTTCGCTCTCGCTCAATCTAGAGGGTTGTTCAAGACTAAGAAGGAGTACGTACGAGATATTGTGAAAAGTCTCTATGATTCACTTAGCGGCCTTAAACCCAGGTATTCCAACGAAACCATAGACTTTGGAAGAAGCGAATCCCAAACGGGACAAAGAATCAGGTATCCGAAAGAGACCCTTGAGCAGGGGCGAGGAAATTGTATCGATTCGACGGTAATGTTTGCTTCAATGTTGGAACAAATTGGAATCAACCCGGTTATAGTAATCGTGCCTGGGCATGCATTTGTAGGATGGGAGACATGGGAAAACTCAAAGGAATACGAATATCTTGAAATGACCATGGTAGGATATGCGGACTTTGATACAGCTTATAAAAAGGGGATGGAAACCGAGCGAAAGTACCTCGGAGGGAAATCTTTTGATTTTATGCCCCGTGGCCCGGATGAGATATCACCAATGAAGGTGTATGTCAAGAAGATGAGGGAGAGCGGAGTCTACACAAGAGATTAATGCAGGTATAGGGTGATTTCAGGCACAAAATACGGATGTGGAGCCTAGGGTCAGGCTTGAGATATTGAAATTTCGTGTGTTGTGAGTCGGGGGTCAGACTTGAATATTAACATTTGGGAGCAGACCTAAAGATTATCGCCAATTGCCCACTCCCGGGGAATCGGGGCGTTATGTGATTCTTCTATAAGGTACATCCAGATGACAATGGAAGAGAGCTTTAGAGAAAGATACAGATCAGGGAACACTCCTTGGGACATCGGCCAGGCGGATTTCAATCTGATCGAAGTGGTGACCAAACACCCTATTCCAAGCTGCAAAGCCCTGGATATCGGCTGTGGAACCGGAGACAATTCCATATGGCTTGCGCAGAATGGCTTTCAGGTGATCGGCACGGATACTTCGAACATTGCTCTAGAAAAGGCAAAAGAAAAAGCTTTTAAAGCCAACGTTGAATGCGATTTCATAGCTGCTGATTTTCTCAAGAACAAAATTGAAGGTGCTCCCTTTGGTTTTGTATTTGACAGAGGTTGTTTTCACGCATTCGGTTCTGAAAATGATCGAAAAAGATTTACGCAAAATGTTGCTGCTCATTTGGAAGAAGCCGGCCTGTGGCTTACACTTGTGGGTAATGCCGATGAGCATCGGCAAGGCCCTGGTCCGCCTCAACGAACTGCAGGAGATATCGTCTCGGCAGTAGAGCCTTATTTTGAGATTCTTTCACTTATATCCGGCCATTTCGGATCTAATCGTCCAAATCCACCCAGGGCCTGGATTTGCCTGATGCAGAAACGGCATGTCACATAAATGCTTTCAAATACGGGACGGGGTCGAGTCAACCTGACTAATTAGAAGGGGTGACGCCAGGGGGACGTAGTTGAAGGATGACACTTTACAGATATGGAAATGTATGGACACTCTGGATCAGACTTGAATATTGACATTTAAGAACAGAGCAAAAGATTATCGCGCGCACTGGGCAGGGTTTGAAAAAATAACCAGACCAGAGATTTTAGGCGTTTAACCCCTGGAAGGAGAGGGTATTTATGAAATGGCTTGAAAAGTATGCAGACTACGCTTACGCCTTGTTGCGGATTGCGACTGGATTCATGTTCTCATTTCACGGCGCGCAGAAAATCCTCGGAGTCTTCTCCGAATTCCAACCGCCGGCATGGTCCCAGCTCTGGTTCGGAGGGATCATCGAACTCGTAGGAGGATTGATGGTGATGCTGGGATTTCAAACCCGCCCGGCGGCCTTCCTCTGCAGCGGTACGATGGCCGTGGCTTATATTCAGTACCACTGGAAGTTCCAAATCGGATCTCAGCTCTTCCCGGCACTGAACAAAGGTGAGTTATCTGCCCTCTACAGTTTTGTTTTTTTCCTCATTGCCTGTCGAGGCGGAATCAAATGGAGTCTGGACAAAACGAAGTGAGATGGGAGCAGAAGGTCGTAAAAAGCTGGGGGTCAGACTTAAGTATCGACATTTAAGAACAAAAGATTATCGCCGACACTGGGCAGGTTTTAGAAAAGTAAGAAGACCCGTGTGGACAGGAGGATGGGATGGCGAAAAATGTTTACAAAAGGCTGGCTCAACATCTGGACAAGCTACCGGGAGGATTCCCGCCCAGCCCCAGTGGTGTGGAATTGCGTCTGCTCAAGAGATTGTTCACGCCTAAAGAGGCGAAGCTTGCAGTCCATCTGACCCTAAATCGTGAAGAAGCCGGAATTATCGCACGTCGGGCAAAGCTCGGTCTCGATGAGGCAGAGCAAAGGCTCAGGGAGATGGCCCGCAAGGGGCTTATCTTCTCTGTCGAGAAAGAAGGCGCACCAGTCTTATACCAGGCGGTTCCATGGGTTGTGGGCATCTTTGAATTCCAGGTCAACAACCCGGATGAGACCTTCTTTCGAGATGTGAGCGAGTACAACCTTACTAAGGTTTCGAGGCCGCAACCGATCCCTCAAATGCGCACAATTCCTATAGGGCGGAGCATTGAACCCCAAATGGAGGCACTCCCTTATGAACAGGCTGAGGAGCTGGTCAAGACCCATACGAAGTTCGCAGTTGCTCCCTGCATCTGCCGCCTCAAGGCTGAGAAAATAGGTGGTGCCTGTGATTCGCCCAAAGAGACATGCCTCATATTCGGCGACTGGGCGGACTATTACGTCCGCAATGGTCTGGGTCGCTATATCGATCAATCAGAGGTGGCAAAGATCCTCGCTGCAGCCGACAAGGCTAACCTCGTTCTCCAACCCAACAATTCGAGAGAACTGGTTGTCATGTGTTGTTGCTGTGGCTGCTGTTGCGGGATTCTGACCCGTCTCAAGTCGAATCCAAGGCCATCCGAACTCGTGGCCAGCCCGTTCAGAGCCAGGCATGAGTCCGAAAAGTGCGAGGGCTGCGGGACCTGCGTCGACCGCTGCCAGATGGATGCTCTGATTTTTGAGGGCGACCGAGTGGCCTTCAACTCCGATCGTTGCATCGGTTGCGGACTGTGTGTGTCCACTTGCCCAACCGGGTCATTAACTTTAGAGCGCAAACCCCCAAGCGAACAGATTAAGGTGCCTATCAGCATGGATGCCACGTGGCGAGAATTGAGCCAAGTCTGAGAGAACCAAGGAGAGAGGCTCGGCAGCAGTTGGCACCCACGGGACCATTCCGCCCGCTTTCCTATCTTAGTAATCGTTCCCCAATCCGTGTCATCAGAGATGTCCGAACTTTTTTGGAAATCTCAAAAAAATACTTGACAAACAAAAAAAGAACGTTATAATTTTCTTCAAGTTTAGTTTGCTAAACTAATTTCTTTCTATACTGTCCTACACATTACTAAACTAATTTCTTTGTATACTGTTATATGAAAATTGGAGAGCGCATCAAGAACTTAAGACAGTTGAGCAACCTGACCCAGGAAGAGTTGGCGGAGCGGGCCAATTTGACCAAGGGGTTTATCTCCCAGATCGAACGGGATCTGACGTCGATTTCCCTGGACAGCCTCGTCCAGATCCTGGATGCCCTGGATGAGAACATCTCCGATTTTTTTAAGGAGGCATCGCAGGAAAAGATCGTTTATAGGGGAACGGACCGCGTGGCCATCGAGAAAGAGAAGATCGAGAAGTTTGAGCTGCTCGTCCCGGGCTCAACGAATCGGCGGCTGGAACCCATTCTCCTCACCCTTAAGAAGGGAGAGTCGACGCCGAAGGAAAAACCCCATGAAGGGGAGGAGTTCGGTTTCGTCCTCAGGGGGAGAGTCAACCTCCGTTTTGGAAGGGAGGTTCTAAAGCTGAAAAGAGGGGAATGCTTTTACCTCTCGGCAGAAAAGGAGCATTGGCTCCATAACAGCGGTTCGAAGGAGGCGCTGGTCCTGTGGATCAGCTCACCCCCATCTTTCTAAGCTCAAGCTTTTAAGGAAAGATGGAGACACACAAACCCTGAGGGTCTTTTGGACCGACACGAGATGAAGGAGGAGTGACGTGATCATTAAAACCCCAACCCACTATTTTTTGGTCTCCGGAGCTTCAGAAGGCTTCACCCCTCTCAATGCCTTTGATGCGGCCCTCCTCCGCGCAGGGATCGGAGATACCAACTTAGTGAAGATGAGCAGCATCGTGCCCCCTCGTTGCCAGCTCATCGCTCCCGTTCCCCTGCCCGCGGGCTCACTGGTTCCGACGGCCTATGCATCCATCACCAGCGATATCCCCGGTGAGATCATTGCCTCTGCCGTGGCGGTTGCTCTTCCAGTGAAACCGGATTATCCTGGATTGATTATGGAATACTCTGCACGGGGGCCAAAGGTAGAGATTGAGGAAACGGTCCGGCAGATGGCCATTGAGGGAATGAAGCTACGGGGGCGGGTGATCAAAGACCTGACTTCCATGGCAGTGGAGCATAGGGTTAGGAAGGTCGGTGCCACTCTGGCGGCTGTCGTCCTTTGGGAGAGAGAGGAAGTCGAGCAGGATTAGACTCGGGTCCCTCGAGGCTGTCTCGGGATAGTCTGCCGCCATACACACCGGCCTGAAGTATCAGAGATATTTTACAACGGAACTTTTCATCAAAACATTCTTCTCCTTCTAAATTTCATCTGGAAATAGCAAAAATGGATCTTCCCTTCGTCGAACAGACCTTTATCTCTGCTAAAACTCCTTTGAGGGAAGCGTCGGCTGTTATTCTTGGATGTCCCTACGATGGATCGGCCTCTTTTCGTCCAGGGGCCCGTTTCGGACCTTCTGCAATTCGGAGAGCATCGTGGGGAATCGAGACATACAGTCCTTACCTCAATAAGGACCTCAGTCGGTTTTCGATTCACGATATGGGAGACCTTGAATTACCCCTGGGGGAGAAAAGGATATCACTCGACCTGATTCGTAAAGCGGTCAGGAAGATCCTTTCCGGGGATAAATTCCCGATCCTGCTGGGAGGCGACCACCTCATCACCCTTCCAACCGTTGAAGAACTTGTTAAAAATTATCCCCAACTTCAAATCGTTCACATAGATGCTCATACAGACTTAAGGGAAGAGTACCTGGGCGAATCTCTCTCCCATTGTACTGTCATGAGGAAGTTGATCGATCATATCGGTGAGGGCAGATTGTTTCAGATCGGAATTCGATCCGGTACTGAGGATGAATTTAATTTAGCAAGAAAGATGAAATCCATTGTCCCCCTCGATTCGAGTTCTCTAAGATCGATGGTCAAACGCCTCAAAAATAAGCCTGTCTATCTCACTCTCGATCTCGACGTGATCGATCCGAGCCTTCTCCCGGGTGTTGGAACTCCGGAGCCCGGAGGTCTTACCTTCCACGAATTTATTTCCCTTCTTAAAAAACTTCAAGCCCTTCATGTCGTTGGATTCGATATCGTGGAGCTGACCCCGGACTATGACCCGACTCAGATTTCGTCTGTGACGGCCTCCGTCATTCTAAGAGAAATGATTCTCGCCTTCTGTAGAAGGGATGCAGAACAAAAGAGGAAGAATGGCTGAGAAGAAGGTTTGGAACGAAAAGATGGAGACCCTTAGCAGGGAGGAAGTTGAAGGGATCCGCCTTAGAAGATTAAGGAAACAACTCAAATACTGCTATAACCGCTCTGAGTTTTATCAGAAAAAATTTGACGGCGTCGGTTTTCGACCCGAGGATATCAAGACCTGGGAAGATTTCAGGAAGATCCCTCCTCTGATGGACAAGGAAGAGGAAAGGAAGAGCCAGCAGGAGTCGATCGAACGTTTCGGCCATCCATTCGGGATTCATCTGTGTTGCCCTCCGGAGAAGATCGTCATTGCCAAAACAACGGGCGGGACAACAGGGCTTCCCACCTTTACTTATTCATTTACCCAGCACGACTATGATCGATGGAATGAAGGATCGGCCCGGGGGTACTGGTTAGCTGGACTCAGACCCGGAGACCGGGTCCTCTTCTGTTTTCCGCTCAGTGGCGGATGGGCAGGCGGTATCATTAAAGAGCCCCTTCGAAAGATGGGCATCCTTTGCTTGGATCTCGGCGCCGAAACCCCCGTAGAAAGAATTGTGCAATATGCCGAGATGGCCCGGCCCAATGTTCTGATGTCCACCCCCTCCTTTGCCGAGGTTCTCATCGAATTTTATCCCAAGTTAACAGGGAACCCCGTCTCAGCCCTTGGGATTAAAAAGCTTCTCTTAAGCGGCGAGCCGGGGGTAGCCGTTCCGTCGATTCGGAGACGGATAGAAGAAGCTTTCGGCGGAAGATGGAATGACTATTTAATGATCAACAGTGAAGGTTTTTGCAGTTCCTGCACAGCAAAGGAATACCAGGGACTTCATGAGGTGGCCTTGGACTTGAGTATCTGGACAGACGATCTGATCGATCTCGACACAAAAAAGCCAATCGAAGTAAAAGACGGCGCCATTGGAGAAGGATTGATTACCTCGATGGATCGAGAAGGGTTACCCCTGATCAAATACAGGCTGGGGGATGTGATTCAGGTTTTTACGAAGCCCTGTGAGTGTGGATATTCAGGGCCCGGGAATCGAATCAAACATATCGGCAGATTGAGCGATCGTCTGTTCGTGGAAGGGGTTGGAGTCTTTCCGATCGCTGTCCGGGATGTGGTCACGTCCTTTATCCCACGAGCCACCGGAGCAATGCGGATCGTCCTCACAGAGCCTCCACCAAATGTCACGCCTCCTTTAAAGATCAAAGTGGAACATGGACGTAGCGTGGAACAGGGTCAATTGCCTGATTTGGCAAAAGAGATCGAAGAGAGAATGCTCCGACTCTATCGGGTTCGATCGAAAATCGAGTTTGTCCCTCCCGAGGCGCTGGGAAGAGTGACGAAGAAGACCCCGATGTTTGAGGAAATTTATCGGTAACGGATGGACAATGTCAAGATGCCCCTTCTTGCAGTTTTCACCTAGAGGTCATTACCAAGGACCATGTTCAAGGACAGAAGATTAGAGATTGAAAGCGAGCACATCGGCCACCATTCGGTAAACTAAAACCTAGCCTTAAAATAATCACTGAATATTTCATCGAAAAGTCTTGGGTTAGCCTCCTCTGGGAATTCAGCCCCGAAGTTTTTCAATATTGAGTACTTCCTCTCCTTTTCATCAGACTCCAAATATTTTTCGCCTTCCATAGCAAATTTATAAACAATATCCATTCTTAGTGCATACACAATGAGCCGTCTTAATTTATAGTCATTTTTCAACATCTCTTCTGCTTTTGGTATTATCAATTGTCTGATTTTTGCAACCATGGATTTGTTTGGTTCTTTCATATGTTTAAATTGCTCGTCAATATCAAATCCAGAATAATAGTTTGCAATTTGAGCTGCAAGGGTTTTTGCGAGGTCTGGTTCGAAGGTTTGTTCTTTCACTAGCTTTTCCGAAATTTCCTTATATAACATTACCTGCATATATCGTTGCTGTTTTTGGAATTTAACTATATCGTTAGAAAGTGTTTTCAGTGCTTCTATATGGCCAGGATCCAGTTCGTAGCCCTTCACAGCGCTTGATGTAAGAAAGAGGTTTATGACAAAACCGAAAGGAGTTTGCAAACCCTGAAGCACAACATTTCCATCACTTGTGTCCCATATTATTGACAAGCCGCTTTGTTCTGCCGGTTGTCCAAGTTTAGCTTTACAATAAGACAGAATCTTTTCCTTAATTGCTAGCTCTTCCTCGCCCTTTTTTCCTTGGAGCATCAAGCTTGGAGAAATTTTATAAATCTTTCCATTAACAACCCCCAACCTAACATCCCAAGAGAACCCCCAAAAAGATACATCGGGTGCCTTAAATATCTTCTCTCCTTTAAATGTTTTGGGAAGTACTTTATATTCTGCGGGGGATATTTCAGCAAGCCCTTTCAAGCTAACAATTGACATATCTAATTTGTATGGGCCTATGGCAAAACTTGCTGGCTTTGAGGAATCTAATGCCATTGCAGTAAAAGGTGCTCCTTTTATGAATACAATTATTACTGCTATAAACAATGTCACATATAATAATCCAAAGCTAAATGACTTTCCCATTTTACGTCCCTCTGTATTTGCGGGGTGGCGCTGCAGCTCCCACCTACAAGTCGTGAACCATTCAGGAGAGGCAAGTAAAGATTACGGTCTGAAAGATGGCAACGCAGAGCCCTGGCACTTCAACGTTTCGGCTAAAGTAGTTCAGCTCAAAGGTGTTGAGCGACAATAGGGCAGAGCAGTTTATCAATCCTGCAACTTTGCCTCGCCTGGCAGGGTAGTCCTCACGGTTGCCTTCAGTTTGTCAAGTGCCTCGTTTATCTTATCTTCTTCCCATATTACCGTCAAATGATGATTGGTATCAAAATGTGTCTTCACCTTCTCGAAGTAAGTCTTCTCGCATGTATAAATCACTGGCCTGCCCAATCCTTCTGCAAAACCGGCTTCCCAATAAACTCCATGGTTTTCATCCGTTAATTCGGCTATGAGGAATTGGGATGTGGTGATCTCGACTCGCAGGCGGTCATCGATGAGACCAGCCTGGGGCCGCTCATCAATCCGTAGTAGATCAAAGCCCGTCTGGGTTATGGCCAGTTTAAAGCGTTTGTACACTTTATCGAGGATCAGATTATTGAAAGGCATGGCCATGAAGGCTTTTTTGCTGTCGATTTTGCCCCGTCGGATTTCTTCGTACCGTTCCCACCCTTTCATGGTGAGGCTCATAAATTTGTTGTCTGATGAGTCTTTTGCAGTGGTCAGTAGTCCTGATTGTTTAAGATGATCAATTATAAAATTAAGACCCGCATAGTTTATGGAACCAACCACAGCGATAAGCTCTCGTGATTCCTCTTCAACTAGCTCCCCGGGGCACCTTCGGTTCCCGAGATAAAGGACAAGATTGTTCTGCTGTTCCTTAAGGGACGGCAGTCTGGAATTCTCAAGAACCGTTTTGATTATCTGCTTATCGAGTGTAGGCGGCTCATCTCCTTGCATTTTTCGGATGGTATAGCTTACCAATGTTCGCCCAGTCGGTTGCTCTTTCAGAAGGTCTTCAAGCGTTGACGCTGCAGTTGCTGTCAGGATGAACTCCCCGCACCGAATGCAGCGATAATGAGTGCTCCTCCCTGTTGGTGGGGCTGATTCAGCATACATCTCGTTACATATTGGACAGTGTCCACACGGTTGCATCAGAGTCCCCTCCTTCTTCTGTGATCTACCTTAGAACCTTCTTAATAAAATTAACCCAATATGTATCGATTACGACTTGTACTCATGTATTTCAAGCGAAAACTGAAATGGCGGAAGAAATCCTCTAAAACAAGAAAAGGGCTAACCCTACCTATACCCGTTCTTTGACAACTGAAGGCAACCTCTAATAATTTAACTTTCGAGAGTTAGGAATTCGTTGAATCGAAATTACCAGAAATGTTAAACAGAAAAGTCGATCATTCATCTTATAAAACCTATCTGAA
>Ga0315282_10005727_pt1 | contig 21065 bp, 13 predicted proteins | sample YL17G07_20_MG_FD_203693 | JGI IMG/M metagenome (GOLD analysis project Ga0315282, IMG submission 203693) | Sediment microbial communities from Yellowstone Lake, YNP, Wyoming, USA - YL17G07_20 | ecosystem: Environmental > Aquatic > Freshwater > Lake > Sediment | place: USA: Wyoming | collected... | reverse complement strand
TCTGATCTTCGCCCTGGACGGCCGGCGCGCCGCGGCCGGCTCGGTCATCCTGGCCGGCGGCGGCAGATCTTACCCTGCCCTGGGCTCCAACGGGAGCGCCTATCGTCTGGCCCAATCGTTCGGCCACAGCCTCGTCACACCGGTGCCGAGCGCGGTCCCGGTCCTGGCCAGGGACAGGCTGTGCCACTTCCTCCAGGGCTTGAAGATCAGGGCCAAGGCCACGGCCCTTATCGAAGGAAAAGCGGCCGAATCGGCCGAGGGCGAGGTCCTCTTCACTCAGTACGGATTGTCCGGCACGGCCGTGCTGGACGCGAGCGAGCCCCTCTCCGTCGCCCTCAACAGGGACGGCCTGACGAACGCCGGGCTGGCCCTCGATCTCGTCCCCTTCCTGGCCCGCAACGTCCTGGCCGCGAGATTCCTCAAGCGGATGAAGGAGGGCTGGGCGGCGGGCGACCTGGCCATGGGCATCCTGCCCGACCGGTTCGCCTCCGTTATTCCGGCGATGATGCCGGCCTCCCTCCGCGACCCCGGCGAGGCTGCCGCGGCGCTGGCGGCGGCCCTCAAGGACAAGCGCTTCAACGTTTATGGCACGCGCGGCTGGAACGAGGCCGAGTTCACTTCGGGCGGCGTGGACGCTCGGGAGGTCGATCCCCGCACGCTCGAATCCAAGCGGCAAAAGGGCCTTTATTTCGCCGGAGAGATTCTCGACGTCCAGGGCAGGCGCGGCGGCTATAACCTGGCCTGGGCCTGGGCGTCCGGGTTCGTCGCCGGCCTCTGCGGATAACCATCGTTTCAAGGAGACACGCATGAAAACCATCAAGGTCGGAGTGATTGGAACGGGTTTCATCGGGCTGGTCCATTTGGAGATCCTGCGCCGGCTGGCCGGCGTCGAGGTCGTCGCCGTCGCCGACAGCAACACGGCGCTGGCCAAGGCGGCCGCGGACAAGCTGTCCATCCCCAAGGTCTATGCGAGCGGTGAGGAGCTCATCGCCGACGGCGCGATCGAGGTTGTCCATAACTGCTCCCCCAACAACGTCCATTTCGATCTCAACCGGCGGGCCATGGAGGCCGGCAAGGACGTCCTGTCCGAGAAGCCCCTGTCGATGACGGCCAAGGAATCGGCCGAGCTCGTCCGCCTGGCCGACAAGCACAAGACGCTGACGGGCATCAATTTCTGCTACCGCTATTACCCGGTCGTCCAGGAGGCCGCCGCCCGCGTCCGTCGCGGCGACCTGGGCGAGATCCGGGCCTTCGTCGGCCACTTCCTCCAGGACTGGCTGTTCTACGACACGGATTATTCCTGGCGCCTCGATCCGTCGATCGCCGGCGAGGTCAACGTCGCGGCCGACCTCGGCAGCCACTTCTGCGACCTCGTCCAGTTCGTCACCGGCCGCCGGATCGTCGAGATCATGGCCGACCTCCACACCTGCATCCCGGTGCGGAAGAAGCCCAAGGCCGACGTCCTGGCCTTCAAGACCCAGGTCGGCGGCGAAACCGAGAAGGTTGATATCAAGGTTGACGATTACGCCGCCATGTTCCTCCGCCTCGACAACGGGGCCGACGGCAACTTCACGACCTGCCAGGTGGCGGCCGGGCACAAGGTCGACCTCGAGCTGCGCGTCTTCGGCTCGAAGGAATCCTACGCCTGGAGCCACGTCCACCCGAACGACCTGTGGATCGGCCACCGCGAGAAGGCCAATGAGACCTTCTGGGAATCGTCCCAGATGCAGGCCGAGGGCACCGGCAAGTACGACACCCTGCCCACGGGCCATCCCATGGGATATCACGACGCCGTCTACAACCTGTTCAGGGATTATTACGAAGCGCTGGCCGCCAAGCTGGCCGGACGGCCGTTCGAGGCCCGCTTCCCAGACTTCCGCACCGGCCATAACATCATGGCCATCCTCGAGGCGGCCATCGAGTCACGCAAGTCGGGCCGCTGGGCCAAGGTCCGCGGCTAGCGCCTTCTCACGGCTCGGCCGGGCCCTGGCGGGGGGTCATCGGCCGAGGGCGCCCGAATCGAGGCGTGTCATCGTGGCCGGATTGCGCTCCGCCTTCCACCGTTGAGCGCCCGGCTTCCGCTCCCCCGCGACGCTCACCCCGCCTTCCATGATGTCCCTCGTGATCCGGCCGTCGAAACTCAGCGTCCGCGCCCGGCCGCCGGACTCCATTTCGACCGAGAACCTGATCCTGTCGCCGTTGATGATGACATCCGTCAGGGCCATTTCCTTCTCGCCGACGGTCATCCTGCCGCTCGCGACCTGGAAGCGCTGCTCGATCGTGAGCACGAAAGGAAAGCTCGGCGCGCCTTCCGTCCACGCCCCTTTCCAAACGCCCGAGGCGTTGGCGGGCACGACCCAGAAATAGACGTTGTGCGCCTCGGCGCCGAGCTCCACGACCTCGGTCCGGTCGGCCATCCAGTCCTCCATGGAGAAATCGTGGGAGACGACCCGGCTTCCCGGCCGCAGCTGGTCGAAGATGAGCGGCCGCAGCCGCAGGTTGACCGAGCTCAGCAGGTACAGGGTGAGCACCGTCGCCTCGTGGAAGTCCGTCTGGAAAAGATCCTGCTCGAGGAACTTGACCAGATCGGAGACCCCGGCCTGGGCGGCGTTGGCCCGGCTTTCCTTGATCCGCTCCGGATTGATGTCGACGCCGACGCCGCGCGTGCCGTAGAGCTTGGCCGCCGCGATCACGATCCGGCCGTCGCCGCAGCCGAGATCGTAGAGGACGTCGTTCTTGCCCACCCCCGCCGTCTCCAGCATCCTGGCCACGACCTCGGGCCTGGTCGGAACGTAGGGAACGTCAAAGTGCCACTCCTGCACGAAGAGCAGCGCCGGGCTGAGCAGGAGCGCCAGAAAAACAAGAAACCCCTTCTTATTTTTCATCGGTCCCTCCAGAGGCTAATTTTCCGAAAAAACCCTCCGTAAATAATCCGCGTCATAGCCGACGCTCTTTTCGATGCCCAGCGGCATCTTCGTCCCTTCCAGGACGAACCAGCCGCCGTAGCCGATACCCTCCATGGCCCGCCGGATGGCCGGGAAATCCATCGAGCCGCGGCCGTAGAGGTCCTTCGTGTCCTTGGCGTGGAATTCCACGATCCGGTTTCCCATGAGGCGGATCTCATCCATGACGGGGTAGCCGTAATCCTGGCAATTGCCGACGTCATAATAGACCCGGACCGCCGGCGAGCCGACCCGCCCGAGGACTTTCAGATTGTCTCCGGCGCTGAGAGTGTTCTCGAGGGCCAGCACGACCCCCGCCTTTTCGGCCGCCGGCGCCAGCCGCCGGAGGACCTGAATCACGGCCTCCGTCCCGGGCGCGTCGCCCTTGAGGTCGCCCTTGCCGAAGAACGGGACGAGGATGACGCCGACCCTCATGTCCCTGGCGATCCCGATCCCCTCCCCCAGCCATTTCTCGGCCCGCGGATCGCTCTTGAGCGGGACGTCGTTGAGCGCGCCTATGGCGAAGGACGGAATGGCCACGCCCGTCCTTTCGGCGGCCTCGAGAAAGGCGCGGCGCAGTTCCGGCCTGACCATGGCCAGCGAGCCGCCTTCGGGATTGAGGCTGACCTGGACCCCCTCGAGCCCGAGCTTCCCGGCTAATTCCAGGGCCGCCGGATCGCCCGCCTTCCCGATGGTCCAGTCGCAGACGCCGAGACGGATGCCCTTCCCGCCCGGCGACGGCCCCTTCGCGGCGGCGCCGGCCGCGCCCGCCAGGAGCACGGCTGCGGCGGCGATGACGATGATTCTTGGCACGATCGTTCTCCTCATGCTCTCCGGGAAAAACCTAATCCTTGAGGCCCTTCAGGTCCGGCGCGAGCCGCTCGCCGTCCTTGAGAAGCTCGTCCCAGGTGACAAGCCGATTCTCGTAGGCCGCCTTCCGTCCGAGGAGGCTGACGAGGTCGCTCCGGACGCTGGGCGCGACCGTCGGGTGGGCCGAGTCGCCCGCGGCGATGGACTTATGGAAGGCCGCGATGTTGGCCACGGCGCCGGACTCGTAGATTTCCGGCGTCTTCCCGCCGTTGTAATAATTTTCGCCCCTGATGAGGACGCCGCCGCCGTACTCGGTCTCCAGGACGCCGCGGGAGCCGAACATCCGGTTCCGTATGCCCTCGGTCGTGCCATGGCCCTTGAACTGGCGGCCGCTGAACTCGACGCCGACCTTCTTCGGATATTGGTAATAGACGACGAAATGGTCCCAGCACGTCCCGATCCTGGGGCGGGCCGTAAGCCCGCCGCTGCCGATCGCGTATAGCGGCGGACCGTCCATGATCCAGCTCATGACGTCGAGTGCGTGGATGTCCTGTTCGGTGATCATGTCGCCCGACAGCGCCCTGTCCAGGCCCCAGGCCCTGATCCGGTTTTCCGGGTTGCCGGGGTCGCTCTTGACGAGGTCGTACCATTGTTCGAAGGGGCAATCGGCGTGATAAGTCGCCTCGCCGAAGGCCATCTCGCCCAGGGCCCCGCCATGGACGCGCTCGACGGCCTCGATGAAGGACGGATGGGCCCGGGTCTGGAAATCGATGAGGAAGGAGAGCTTCTTCGCCGAGGCCTGCCTCGCGGAGGCCTCGATCCTCAAGCATCCCGGCACGTCCACGGCCGGCGGCTTGGCCAGGTAGACATGAACGCCCGCATCGACGCCGGCGGCCGCTTGTTCTGGATGGAAATATGGAGGGCTTTCGACGGCCAGGGCGTCGACGCCGCGCTCGAGCAGGCGCTTGTAGCCGGAGAGGCCCGTGAAGCGGGCGGCCTCAAGAACGCCCAGCCGCCCCCCGACCTCGTCAACACGTTCCTGGAAATAGTCGGCGACGGCCGCGATCTCGTAGCCGCCGTGTTTCTGGAACAGCCCGGCGATCCAGCCTCCCCGGCCGCCGCAGCCGACGAGTCCGAGCCTGATCTTGGAGTTGGCCTGCGTTCCCCGCACGATCTCCGGGCGGAGAATGGTGAAGGATACGGCGGCGGCGCCGGCCTTGGCCATGAATTCGCGCCGGTTGACGGCCATGGTCACTCCCCTTTCTAGATCCTGAAGCCGAGCGAGAGCGAGGCCCGGAAGCCGCCGAGCTTGATCTTGACGTCCTCGACGGTGTCCGAGGCGGAAATGTAGCCCATGGCCACGCCGGCAAAGACCGTCTTGCCCATCATCACCATCAGGCCGGTCTCCACCTGCCAGCCGAGGCTCGAGCCGCTGACCGACAGGTCCATCGCCTGTTCCTTGTAGCTGATATCGGCGATGCCGGCCTCGATCTTCCATTTCAGTCCGCCCGAAATGTTCGCCAGGTACCCGAGCCCGGCGCTGATGAAGGTCTGGGTGGATTTGGCGGCAAAGCCCAGCTCCGGCGTCGTTCCTTTCTTGGTCATGACGCCGACCCCGCCCATCAGATACAAGTCCCGGTAGAGCCTGATGCCGAGCGCGCCTTCGGGATAGACGACGCCCGAGCCGTAGATATCCCGGTAGGCGGAGTCGGCCGGCTGCATGATGCTCACCCCGCCCGAAATCATCAGATGGTCGGCGGCGGACGCCGTCCCGGCCGCTAATGCCAGGATCAGGAGCAGGACGGTCGATGTTCTCTTCATGGTTTCCACCTTTTAACGGTCTTGCCTTCCGGCGTTCTCACCCCGCGCGACGGCGACAGGGACGATGTCTCGCCGGAGACGGCGAGAACGTTGCCGCTGCAGTCCAGCGCCTCGAGCCGGTACGAATAGGTCGTGCCGGAGGCCAGGAACGTATCGATGTAAGTCAGCTGTCCGGACGTGAAATCGTTTTCCGTGAAGGTCTTGATCGACTGATAGGAGCCCGTCCCGGCCCGCCGCGACAGCCGGTAGGTCGTCACGGTGAAGGCGGCGCTCTTGGCCACCGTCAGCGTGATCCGTCCGTAGTCCCGCTTGATGATCCAGGCCCGTTCCGACAGCCGTTCGGCCGCCACGGTCAGCGTGATCGTGGGAACGAAGCCCGTCCCGGAGACGTTGAACGTCGCGGACGGATTGGCGGCGTCGTTGGACACGACGGTGAAGACCCCGGCCGCCGCGCCCGCGGCCAGCGGCGAGTACCTGAGCGTGAGGACCCGCGAGCTGAGCGGGGCGATGATGATGGGCGTCGACGGCGTCCGGTAGGTGAATTCGCTCGAGCCAGACGAGAGAGTGACGGCGCTGACGGTCAGCGAGGCGCCGCCGTCGTTGTAGAGGACGGTCGTCGCGTCGAGATAGGCGCAGACGTTGACGGTGCCGAAGGCGACGGCCGCGAGCGGGACGCGCAGGATGGGCTCGTTGGCCGGCGTCGTGGCCACGGCCTCGCCGGAATAATCCGAGTCGCCGGCGGCGTTGGTGGCCCGCACCCGGTAATAGTAGGTCGTGCTCTCGGCGACGGTGCCGTCGTCATAAGTCACCGCGTCGGCGGCGGCCGTGGCGAGCGGGCCCCACGACCCGCCGGACCCGGTCTTGCGCTCGATCTTGACGCCGGATTCGTTATAGGCGTTGTCGGTCCAGGCGAGCCGGACCACGGAGGCCGAGAGGGCCGTCGCCTGCAGGCCGGACGGCGCCGCGGGGATGGTCAGCTCGGGAGTCGTGACCTGGACTTCGTTCGAGGGGCTCGAATCCCCGCCCGAATTGAAGGCCAGGACGCGATAGGTGTACGTCGTCGTTTCCAAGACGCTCGTGTCCGAATATGACGTCGCCCCGGCGCCCAGGGTGGAGACCGTCGCCCATGGGTCCCCGGCGTTGATCTTGCGCTCGACCCGGTAGCCGGTCTCCGAGGCCGAATTGTCGGCCCAGGAGAGGTTGACGCGCCTCTTGTTGATCGCCGAGGCGCTGAGGCCCGTCGGCGCGGCCGGCCGGGTTAGTACCGACACCCCGGCCACGCTCGAATAGGCCGAATCGCCGACGTCGTTATAGGCCCGGACGCGGTAGTAATACGTCGTCCCCTCGGTCAAGCCCGAGTTCGCGTAGGAGGTGACGCCCGCGGCGACGGTCGCGATCTGGCTCCACGTCCCGCCGGCGCCCGTCTTGCGCTCGATCTTGAAGCCGTCCTCGTCCGACGACTGGTCCGTCCAGGCGATGTCGATTTCGACGGCGGTCACCGCCGTGGCGTGTAGGTTTGTCGGCGCCACCGGCGGAAGGTCCTCGTCGATGCGGGCGACGAAGGCGTCCTCATATGCGCCCGGGAGTCCGGCGTTGAAGGTCAGGATCGGGCCCGTGACCACCGGCAGGTCGCTCGAAGCCGTATAGCCGGCGAGATAGACCTTGCCCGCTCCGTCGGCGGCGACGCCGGTGCCCAGGTCGACCTGCCCGCCCCCGAGGTAGCCGCAATAGATGAGGCTCGATCCGCCGGCGCCCACGGTGGCCAGAAAGGCGTCCGTGAATCCGGCGTTGACGAGGTATGGGCCGCCGCTCACCGGGAAGCCGGACGTCGAATCCGTCGAACCGACGACGTAGGCGAGGCCGGCGGAATCCACGGCGATCGCCCTTCCGTAATCATCGCCGCTGCCGCCGATGTAGCCGCAGTAATCGAGGGCCTCGCCCGAGGCGCCGACCCTGGCGACGAAGGCATCGATGGATCCCCCGAACGTCAGATCGGGTCCGACGGTCGCCGGGAAGCCGGACAGCGAATCGGTGTACCCCGTGACATAGGCGTTTCCCCCGCCGTCGACGGCGATCCCGGTGCCGTAATCGTCGCCGCTGCCGCCGATGTAGCCGCAATACGCCAGGCTCGTGCCCGCGGCGCTGACCTTGGCGGCAAAGGCGTCGATGGATCCGCCGATGGTCAAGTCGGGACCGATCGTGACGGGAAAATGCTCGCCGGCATACGACGCGGTGGATCCCGTGACATAGGCGTTCCCCGAGGAATCGACCGCGATCCCGGCGCCATAATCGGCCGCCGAGCCGCCGATGTAGCCGCAATATGTCAGAGCCGAGCCCGCGGCGTTGACCTTGGCGACGAACGCGTCCACGCCGCCGTTCGACGAGAGGTCGGGACCGGAAATCACGGGGAGATCATCCGACTCCGTGTAGCCGACGATATAAGCGTTCCCCGACGAGCCGACCGCGACGCCCGTCGCCCGATCGGACGCAGAGCCGCCGACGTAGCCGCAATACGTCAGGGCCGTGCCCGCGGCGTTGACCTTGGCCACGAAGGCGTCCGGATATACCGCGATATTCGAGCTCGCCGTGAGATGCGGGCCGACCGCGACCGGGAAGCCGTCCGACGCCGACGAATAGGTCCAGCCGGCGACGTAGGCGCAACCCGAGGAGTCGACGGCGATGCCGGCGGCGCCGTCCTCGGCTGAGCCGCCGATGTAGCCGCAATAGACCAGCTCTGTCCCCGCGGCGTTGACCTTGGCGACGAACGCGTCGGCGACGGAGGTCATGCCGTTGAAGAGGAGATCCGGCCCGACGGTCACCGGAAAATCGTAGGGCGACACGGTCCAGCCGGTGACGTAGGCGTTTCCCGAGCCGTCGATGGCGATGCCCGCGGCGCGGTCGTTGGCGGAGCCGCCGATGAAGCCGCAGTAGATGACCGTGGCCGGATCGATGACCAGCGGCAGGCTCGGATCGTAAGCGCCGATCTCGAAGCCATAGGAGCAGGTTTCCGGGAGGATGCCGGCCGAAAGGTCAATATCCCTATCGGATTTATCACCAGCCGGAGCCTTGGTGGCAACCCGGGATTCGCCGGGCGTTTCGAGGCGGAAGGACATCGGCACGGCGATCCTTTTCCCGTCCTTTTCCTGATAGCCCACCGGGGCTTCGTCCTGGAAGCCGCCGAGCGGCGTCCGGACGGCGAGCCGGCCGTCTTTGTCGAGAGCGGCGTCCGCGGCGCCCTTGAGGGCCAGGCGGATCAGGCCCGGATCGGCGCCGGGATGGACTATGAACTCGTGCTTGAGAAGCCGGGCCGTACCCGAATAAGCGAGGTCGATCCCCGGCCAGAGATTCCGGTAGACGATGCGCGCCCAGGTCCCGACGTCCGGACGCCAATCCTCCGGGCCGCCCTTGAAGTACGATACGACGGCCGGCGTCTTTTCTTCGCCGCTGGGCCGGACGGACGCGTCGGAGCCGACGAATTCGATCTTGACCGCCCAGCGGCCCGCCGCCTCTTCCCCTGCCCGCCCGCCCGCGGCTGGGGCCGGCTTCGCCTCGGAAGCCTTTCCAATGGCGGCCTGGGCGGGGGGCGCGGGGCGCGTCATGACCACGGTCATTCCGCCGGAGCCGAAATAGACGCTTTTATCAGTGCCGGCGACATAGTAATCGACCGCCGGGTCGAGCTGGCCCTTGTTGGAAATGAAATACAGCGGCATGCGCCCAAATTCCGGATCAAGCCGCGGGCGCGAGGCCCGCGTCATGCCGGCCCGGGACGGCCCGCTGGCGGGTCCGGCTGCCTGCCGTCCTGATCGGGGCGTCTCTGCCGCCGGGCCGCGCCCGATCATGGCCGTGCCGCAGACGAGAAGGCCAAGGACGATTCTGGCGGGTGTTCTCATTTTCTATCCCCTTTGCGCATTCGGCTTGATATGTTCTACGAGTCTCGCGTGAGAATGAATCAAGGATAGCACCGTCCGGCGAAGCGAGTCAATGAATGGCGCGGGCCGGGAGATTTTGAGGCTCCGCATCCGAGGGGTATAATATTTTTCGAGTTATGAAGGGTGGGGAATCGGCGCCGGCCCGTACGGGACGGCGGAGATAAGCGAAAAGGGGTGACCATGAGGAAAAGCGCAGTCTGTTGTCTATCCGTTTGCTTTCTCTGCCTCATTCCGCCTGCCCTGGCTTTCGGCCAAATCGAGCTGGCAAATGGAAGTCTCAGTGGAATAGTCACGGACGATGCCGGGAAGCCCATCGCTTCGGCCAAGATCGAACTCAAGTACGTGATATCCTTGATATCCTACTTGCGCAAACTCGCCGAGAAGCCCGACACGTCGCCCGCCGTCACTGCAATAACGGACAAGCATGGCCGGTGGACCCACTCGCGTCTGCGGCCGGGGGTTTGGGATGTACACGCCTCGGCCCAAGGGTATTTTCCGGCCTCGCGCAAAGCAACCGTCACGCACCTCCATGGCAGTACCTTTGTCCTCCTCAAGCTCGAGCGGACCCCCGAGGCGATCAAGGTAGACCTCGGTAAGAATGCCCGCGCCGTCAGTCTCGACGACATTCTGGAGCCGCGCGAAAGGGAGATCCTGGCCGAAAACGGTCTTCTGGAGATGGCCGACTCGGACTACTTGCTGAAGAAGTATGATGAGGCCATTGCGCTTTATGAAACATACCTCCGCGCCCATCCGGACGCCTATCTTGTGGGCCTGTCCGTCGCCTATTGTCACATGGAGAAAGGCGATCTCGACACGGCCGTCGCCCGCTTCAAGGCCGTCGTCGAAGCATCTTCGAAGGACCCCCTGGATGTCTATTTTACGGCCGAGGCGAACGCCGGGATCGCCGATTGCCACTGGAGAAAAAAGGACGCCAAAAACGCCAAACTGTATTACAAGCGCGCCACCGAATTGTCGAACGTGAACGAGCTCTGGCCGTTCAATCTGGCGGAGATCTGTTTTTCCGAGGGGGAGACGGATGAAGCCATCCTCTTTTATGAAAAAGCGGCCCAAATTGCGCCGACCTGGAGCGATCCCGAATACAAAATGGGCCTGGCCTGCATCCAAAAAGGCCGATGGCAGAAAGCCAAGGAGCATCTCGAACGGTTTCTCGTCCTCGAACCCTATAGCCAGCACTCGGCAGTGGCCCGCCGGATGCTCAACGAGCTCAAGGCTAAAATCCCCCTGCAGAATTGATCGGTCTCCCGTTTCCGGAGGGGAAGGCGCCTTTCCGCCGGGCGGATGGAGTCCGTGAACGGGGGCCGGCCCAGGGCTTGAAATTCCCCTGTTATTAGGAATAAACTGGCCCCATCGGATGATAGGGGTCGGGAATAAGACTAATTTTCGAATCCGGACTGCCTGTAGGAAATCCTTATGGGGAAATCATGAGAAAATCCGCGATCTGCCGGATGGCGGCGTGCTTTTTCTGCCTTGCTTCTTTCGCTCTGGCTTTCGGCGAAGGGGCAGCCGGGAACGGGCGGCTGAAAGGGAAACTCATGGACTTCGCCGGCAAGCCCATCGCCCTGGCCAGGATCGAGCTCAAGTACGTGGAGCCCTCGCCGGTGCCGGGCGCGTCGGCGGCCCCCGTGGCGGTGGGAAAGCCGCCGGCCTCCCCGCTCGTCACGAAAACAAACAAAAAGGGCTTGTGGACCTACGGCGGGCTGGAGTCTGGGGTGTGGGAGGTCACGGCCTTGGCGGACGGCTATCTTCCGGTCTCCCGCAGATGCACCGTTTCCCAGGTCTGGACGAAGTCGCTCGTCCTGCTGGAGGCCGAGAAGAAACCGACGCAGCCCTGATCGCGCCCTCACCTGAGCCGCAGATCTATTTTCGTCTCGGCTTTCGTCTTGGTCACAGGCTCTTCGGCCTGGATGTGGAGCTCATAGGAGCCGGCCTTGAGCCCGGGGACAATGAACTGCAGATAAAGGAATATGATTTCGCCTCGCTTTTCCCTGCCGTCCAGGCTGACTTCGATCGGCACCTTCTGGCCGCTGCCGGGGACCTCGAGCCAAGCCCGGACCTGAAGATCCGGCGCTTCTCCGGAGTCCGTCCATTCGCACCTCAGCACCGCTCGGAACGATTCGCTCGCCTCTTCCAGCCGTCCGATCGCGGGGCTGAAATGCCTGGTCGAAAAGAGAAACGCTTGGGAGAGCGAAAATACCTGCCCTGCCTTGTCTTTTTCGTCTGTGGAAAAATTGGCATATTGGGTCGCCCCGGCCGCGGCAAGGAAAAGCGGCGGGAAGACCTTCAGGGCCGAGGCCGTTCGTTCGGGCACCTCGACCGGGCAGGCGCCGACCGCTGCTTTCCCCGTTTCGAGGTTGCGGACGACGACCCTGGCCTCATAGCGGCCGGGCGCGAGCGCGGCAACGCTGTACTGGCAGAGGTTTTCCCCCGAGAACGAGCTCCAATCGAGCTCGGCCCGCCGGCCGCTGACGACGCTCCTGTTGACGTCGAAAACCAGGCTGATGACCTCGGTCTTCTTGCCGACGCCCCCTAATATGGTCTTGATCGGAATAAGGGATATGAGAATGGTGTTGTTTCCCTTCCTGTCCGAAAACGGCAGGGCGGCCAGAGGGAAATCGACCGAACGCCCGTGAGAGGAATCCTCGCCCAGAGCGATATCGATGAGCTGGAGGGATTTTTCCATGCGTGAGAGCTTGTTGAACGGCACCGGATTGAAATAGCCCTTCTGGCCGTACGTCCTGTAGCCCTTCCTCTTGACCTCAACCTTGATGTCGTGGAACTTCCCGTCCCAAGCCGAGCCGATCGAGTAGCCGAGGACATAATAATTGCCCGTGACATTCTGGATGCTCTGGGCGTTCGCGGTGTAATTATCCGAATTGTCGTAATACTTGCCGCCGGTCATGTTGGAGAGCCAACTCAGATCTTCGTTGGGAGGGCCCATCTTGGCCATCCCGGAGACCGTATAGATCGCGAAAACCGGGCAGTTGGCCGAAGCCAGCTCCTTGGCCATCGATCGAAACAGCTGTCCTTCGAGGCGTGGGGAGGCGACGATGGAGCCGAATCCCTGCGAGAAAAGGACAACGTTTTTCTGGCCGTCGACCCGACGAAGAGCCTTGCTCAGGTCGAGCATCCGCAACAGGAAATCGCGCAGAGCGTACGGGCGGAGGCCTTTCCTCCCACTCCCCATCCCGGTCCCCCTCATGACGCTGATGGCTTTGCTATCGAAGACGCGCTCCGGGCTCGCCAATTCGTGCTCACTGAGGGAATCCATGGCGATGCCGCCCTGTTCCCGGCCTGGAGAGTCTTTCGTCTTCGTGAATATATCCCGGATCTTTTGGTGATCTGAAGTGAAGTAGATGAGGAGAGTCAGTCCGGTAACCGGGGAGTTCGAGAATACGGCGATCTCATCGCCGGGCAGGACCTGGCGGTCCAGGAATTCGAGGGCCGCCTTTCGCGATTTCATCATGCCTTCCAGATCATTGCCTTCGTTATCGAAAAGAAAAACATATTTGCGCTGCAAGAGCGGCGCGGCGGGGAGCCCCGGCTGGGGCAGGGCGTCCGGGCCTATCGCTTCCGGCGTCTGGATGAAATGTTTTTCAAACTCGGTGATCGTCTGGATCTTCCCGTTGTCGTAGAGAATGAAATCGGACTTCTCAAGGTCCGGGGCCGGTTCACCCTTGGCATCCGCCACAAAGACCTGGATGAGCTTCAGGGTCACGCTGATTTCATATTGGAGGGGTTTCTGCGCCTGCTCGAGCCTGGTTTTGTCTCGAGTCGTCTCCACTTGCCCCGGCAGGGGCACCGCGAGAGAGAACAAGCCGACCACGAGAATCAGGAAGACAAACAACTTGCCCGCAATGGAAGAATGCGAAGAGCGCGACATCGGCACCTCCACGCCTGCTGACTGCTTATATAATTATAACACGATTCGCAGGCGGAGCTTCCGGCGCTCGAGCGTCGTTCGTGAGTCCCGAGCCGACATTCCCCCGAGAGCTCTATCAATCTTCGAGCAGGTTCGTTTCGCGCGGGGCCTTCCCCTTCTTCAAAGGCAGGAGGATGGTCTTGATCTGGCACGGCCCGAGCTTGAAGCCGAACGGCTTATCGAGCAGCGGACAGGCGAGCTCTCCGGACGCCTCGGCGCCGTGAAGCTCGACCAGCCGGACGGCCAGGGCCTCGCCGCTTTCGGCCATCTTGACGGCGGTCGCCGACACGTGCGGAGACGAGATTGTGAGGAACTCGCGGCGGCCGGGCCAGCGGCCGGGATGAGCGTCCGTCAGGACGGCCAGCGGCGGAGTCACAAACGACTCGGCCCGTCGGGCGACGTCGCCCTCGCGCCAGCCTCCCTCGTGCGGCAGCAGCGCGTATGTGAATTCGTGGATTCCGGTGTCGATAAGCCGGTACCCTTCCTTCTCCTCGAGGTTCTCCGGCATGTGGTGGGACCAGGCCGTGCTGTGGAGGACCGTCAGGCGGATCTCGCCGTCCTTGACGCTGTAGCCGCACTTGCTGTCGTTGAGTAGGGCGACGCCGAACGCGCCGCGGTCGTCGCGGCCGCTGACGTCGACCCATGTCTGTCCGGGTTCCTCCTCGCCGTTCATCGGCCGTTCGATATGGCCGTACGGGATGGAATACGTCAGCGTCCCGGCCGTGAGCCGCGTCGGGAAGCCCAGCTTGAGGACCTTGTAGTACTCGTTCCAGTTGACCGTGGCCCGGCAGCGGAGCTCGGGACCCGACCCGCATAGGACATAGTCCTGGACGAGGGTCGAATTGCCCCAGCGCGTCTCAATCTGGAGCCGGGCCCGGTTGGGGCCCGTTTCAACGGCGCGGATTCTGGCCTCCCCGAAGCGGCCGATTTCCTTGTCGTAGGCGGTGATATTATGGCCCCACGTATCGTCGGGATCTGCGAGGACGATGGCTTGCGCGGGCGACGCGAGCAGCTCCCGGCCGGCGGCCTTGTCGTAGAACGAGCGCATGGCCCCTGTCTTCCCGTCGAAGGCGACGCGGACGAAGTCGTTTTCCAGGACGCCGTTTGCGAGCCTCGCGCGGCGGCCGGGCGCGGCCGGCGCCGGCGCGCTGAAATCGAGATGGTAAAGAGCGTAGCCGAAGGACGGGAATTCGTCCTCGAACGCGATCCGGATGCGGCTTGAGACCTTGACCCCGGCCGTGCGGATTTCCTGGTACGGTATTTCCCGGCCGTCGAAGCGGATGAGACGAGGCGGCGTGCCGTTCAGCCGCTCCATCTCGATCTCGATGGGCACGGTCGCTTTCCAGGCCTGGGGATTGAAAACCAGGAAGGGCGTGCGAGGGCCCTTGCCCGACGTGTCGACTTCCCGGGCCAGTCCCTGCAGGGATTTGAACTGGATGTCCCGGGCGGTGGACAAGGCAAAGCCGAAGTCGTTCCGCGCGTCTCGGTAGGCCTGCTCGATGGCCGAGCCGGCGAGGATGTCGTGGAACTGGTTGAACAGCACCTTTTCCCAGGCCGGACGGAACTCGGCGGCGGGATAGGCCGTCCCCAGGAAGGCGGCCCCGACCGAGGCCAGTTTTTCGGCCGTGATCAGGGCTCCCTCGCTCTCCCGGTTCCAGGCCTTGATGGGGGCGAAGGCCGAGTAGCAGCCGCGGGCGTGATGCTGGAGCTCGCCGTTGACGACCGGCAGCGTAGCCCGGTCCGGTTCGACGGCGGTGAGATAGTCGTTGAGCGTCGCGAAGCGAATGCGCGGATCGTTCTTTCGCAGCGCCTGGATCTTCTCGATGGCCGCCCTGGTCGGGCCGCCGCCGTGGTCCCCGACGCCGTAGAAGACGACCCAGGCCTTCCGGTCCGGCTGGTTCTGCTTGAAATAGCGCTCGACGGACTGGAGCTGGTCAGCGAGGCTCCCCTCGTCGCCGTTATAGGAATCCAGGATCTGGACCGCGAGAACTTTCGTCCCGTCCGGTCCCTGCCACTGGAAGAGCGGGGTGCGCAGGTCCTTCTTCTCGTGAGGCCCGGGCCTCATATAGAAATAGCTCGAGAGGCCCTGGCCAGCCAGAATCTGCGGCAGGGTCCAGGGATGGCCGAAGACGTCCGGATTGAAGCCGACGTGGGTCGCGCTCCCGAAGTTCTCGCGGAAAAATCGCTGGCCGTAGAGGCCCTGCCGGACCAGCGATTCGCCGGAGGGGCAGTTCGTGTCGGCCTCGACCCACCAGCCGCCGACCGGATTCCACCGGCCCTGCTTGTTCATGGACTTGATTTCGGCGAAGAGGGCCGGGTCGGCTTCCTTGACCCACTGATAGAATTGCGCCGAGCTGGCGACGAAGGCGACGTCCGGATACTCCTTGAACCGGGCGATAGCCGAGCGGAAGGTGGCCAGGACCTCGGCGTGCCCTTCGTCCTTCGTCCAGCGCCAGACGGGATCGATGTGGGCGTGCCCAATCATGAAGATGGCGCCGGGCGACGCGGATGATTGAGCGGGAATTGAAGATGATGCAGGAAATGGAGAAGGCGTTGAAGCGCGTTGGCCTGATTTTCCGTTGGTCTGATCCATGGCCACGGCCGTTGACGAGGGGCCGGAGACGGGTGCGGCGGGCAAGACGACGACCAGGCAAAAAACGACTATTCCCGCCGGGACCAGTCGTCGTATACCGGAAGCATCATGAGCGCGGTTCAGCATTTCTTTCCGCATCGGGCAACTCTCCAAAAGGGCTCGGACCTATCTGTTTCCGCCCGGAGTATATCACAGACCGCGAGCGTCGGCTGAGGGGCTTTTTCCTCTTGTCAGGATGATTCTCGAGCGGGCCTTTTGACGGCAACAACGGGGACGCGGATCAGGCCTCATCTCCATATCATCTTGTACACGGCGAGCTCATGGAAACCGCTTTCCTTTTCGTGATGGCAGTACAAGCGTCCCTTCTTGACGAAGGTATAGCGGGGTCCCATATAAAGGGAGGCCCAAAGGATGTTGAGAGCCTTCCGTCCGACGAAAACCCCGTCGGGATTGAAAATATCCCAGATGTATTCGCCCGGATTCGGCCCCGCCTCGTAGGTCATGACGAAAATCCGGCCCTCGTCGTCGGCAAAGAACTGGTTCAACGGGGGCAGCGGATCGGAGAAATACTTATTCTGGGGAAGTCCTGATCTTCGATAGTCCGGCCCCAGAACAGCTTCCTTGATCTCTTCCGTCACCCTGACCGGCCGGTGTTCCTTCCGGATCTTCCTGACCAGATTCCCATCGAGGTCGTAAACCCAGATCTCGTATCCTCGCTCCTGGTTGACGACAAAGATCCGGTCTCCCGAGACGCGCCACATGAAATACGGGACCTGCCTGCCGTTGTCCAGAGATGCCTCGTAACGGTCCAGAATCTTCAGGTCTTTGAATTCGCCATCGCAAAGAGTTAGCCTGTCGATATAGACATCGCCCTTCGGCGGCTCCGACCCGATGCCGAAAACGACGTATTTTCCGTTCCTGAGGGGGTCGATATGGAGCGCCCGGCGCGTGAGCTTCACCTCACGCAGGACCGCGCCGCGCAGGTCATAGACGATGAACTTCTGCAAATAGTCGGTTAAGGAGATTCGGCCCGGCGAGGACACGCCGGAGAGAAAGGGCCACTGGAGTTCGCCCGGCCCCTGGCCACGCCTTCCGAATGAACCCGTGAGGCGTCCGTCGCGATCGAATCGAAATATATAATTCTCTTTGTTCTTGAAGCAAACGACAAAAACGTTGCCGTCGTTGTCGGCATCCCATTCCCCCGCGGTTCCCATTCCGGCTTCCGCGAGGTCGGCGCGCTCCATATCGATGGAAAGAACCTTTTCCAGGAAAAGCGTCGAAGGTTGGCCTTTGATGCGATAGGGCTCGATGTGGTTGAGGACGACCTCGACGCCGTTTTCATGGATTTTATCGATTTTGGTGCGCTCGTTCGCGCATGAGATCAATAAACCCGCACCGAAAAGACACCAAATCGCTTTTTGCATTCCGCCCTCTTTCGCGCAATTGAATTGTACTCTTTGTCCGCGTCGCCGACAACGATGATATGGGGCCGATTATTGCCCCGCCGTAACCATTTCGAATAGGGCCGGTATCCTTAATGAGATATCCGTGTCCGACAAGAGGTGCTCTCATGAGAGGAATCCGTCTGATCATCCCGGTCGCTTGTCTCCTTATGCCGTTGCTCTTCTCCTCCGCAGCAGAAATAAAGCCTGCCGTTCCCCGGATTGAATGGGGCGCCCTTCCAGCCCCTTTCGCGGAAGAGAACCCGCATTGGACAACCGGCTACCTGATTGTCCCCGAGCGAAGGGTCCCGGCGCCTTATGGCCGGACGATCAGGCTCCCCTTCATCATCCTCAAAAGCCGGAGCTCTTCGCCGCGGCCTGACCCTGTTTTCTTCACCACGGGAGGGCCCGGCGGGAGCACGCTTTACATGACTTGGTCTTTTCTGCGCTCCCCGCTTCTCGACGAGCGCGACATCATCCTCCTCGAACAGCGCGGAAACCGGTTTGCCGACCCGTCCCTCATGTGTCCGGAGATCGACCGCGCCCTCCGCTCGGGCTGGGGAACGCGGCTCAACGGCGAACCGGATCCTCGGGCCGTCAAGGCGGCCTTGATCGAAGCAGTCCACGCGCTGAAGAAGGCGAACGTCGACTTGACCGGCTACACCACGAAGGAGAGCGCCGCCGACATCGCCGACCTCAGGCGGTTACTGGAGATTCCGTCCTGGAATCTCTACGGGGTTTCCTACGGCACGAAATTGATGCTGACCGTCCTCCGCGATCATCCCGAGGGCGTCCGAGCGGCGATCCTCGACTCCGTCCTGCCCCTCGAGGCCAATTGCGACCAGGAGACTCCGGCCAATATCCTGGAAGCCATGGAGCGGATCTTCGCCGTCTGCCGGAAGGACGAGCGGATGCGCACGCGTTTTCCCGACTTGAGCGAGAGGTTTTTCCGCCTGCTGGGCGAGGCCAATCGCCGTCCACTCAAAATCGTCCTGAAGGACCCGTCCGACGGCAAACCCCTTTCCGTGAGATTCGACGGCGCGGGCATCATGAACTGCATCTATACAGGGCTCGAGGATACCACGGCCATCCCCCGCCTTCCCCAGATCATCGACGCGGTCTGCCGGGGCGAGGCCGGTCGCCTGGCTCCTCTGGCACAAACCTATTTGGTTTCCACGCAGGGAACGGCCTGGGGGATGAGGCTGGCGGTTTGGTGCAACGAGGAATTCCCGTTCGAGAGGCGGACGAATATCCTCAAGCCGGCCGGATTGCCGCCGGAGCTCGCCCGATTCATCCAACCGCAGGTCCCCCTGGAAGCGCTGCGATTGTGGCCTCATGGGCGGCCCGAGGCGCGGGAAAACGAACCGGTGCGGAGTGATATCCCGGTCCTGATCGCCGCGGGTGAGTTCGACCCCGATACCCCGGTGAAGTGGGCTTATCAGACAGCCTCTTTCCTGCCCCACGCTCACGTCATTGAATTCGCCGGGTATTCCCACGTTCCCCTGTTCAGACATCCCGAGGCCGCACGCATCATGCGCGAATTCCTGGCCGACCCTTCCCGCCGGCCCGACCCGGGGAAAACGGCCGAGCGCCCCGCTTTCCCGCTCACGTGGGAAGAAAAGACGCCGAATGAGCATTGATCCCATAGATGGACAGAGATCCTTTCGAAAGGCAAGAAGCGGGGAAAACCGCCAGGCAATACGCATCCGGAATGCTGGATGATAATCCAGCTGTGTCTGTGCCTGAAAGACAGTTGCTCCCTGCCGAGCTTTTATCGAGTTGGCTGGAGGGTTTTTGGGGAAGCGATGGCCTTATGACCACCCCGGGCTCGGGCGGCACGGCCGGCAGCCGCTGGCGCGCCCGGCGTCGTCTCTGTGGCGGTTCCCACGTAGTCCTGGTTTGGCTGGGCGGCGACGACGTAGGTGTAGCTCCTCGACGCCGGGCTGAAGGCATAGCCCTCCTTGACGGGCGTCGCCGTGCCGGACCAGCCGTAATAAACGCTCACGGCGTAACCGCCATCGGCGTCCGTCACATTGGATTCTCCCGTCGATCTGGGATAAATTCCGTTCAACTTGACTCCGGCGATGGCAGCCCCGCCTGACGTCCGGACGACCCCGCTGATCCGATAGGACAGGGCCGCGCCGATGTAGTCCTGCCGCGGCGGCATCTGGGTCAGACTGCTGTATGTGAAGGATGGCGGCGAGAACGCCCACCCGGTCTTGACCGGAGTGACGGTTCCGGACCAGCCGCATGGGACCGTAGCCTGATAGTCCCCGTAGTCGTTCGTGACCGGGCCGCCGGGAAGGCCATCGAGAAGCACTCCCTTTATAATTTCGTTGTAACGAGTCACTGTCCGCCCCACGACGAGTGTCGTGTTTTTACAGACAAAATTCACGTCCGCGATGTCCGTCGCCTGATTCACCAGGTTGCGGGTGATGAGGGTGCAATCGAAACAGTTGTCGGGGCGGTGCACGAGCACCTGCCCGGTGAACGGCGCGGGCACCCGCAACGCGTAGCGGCCGGACGAGTCCGTCCAGGCCTCGTAGGGAGTCGGTTTCGCCGGGTCGGTCGCCGTCACCTTGATGCCGGGAAAGCCGTTGTTGTTCTTATCGCTAACGCATCCGAAAATGGTCAATTCGTGCCCCGCGTCGAATAAGACGGCTACCGCGTTGCTTTTAGCGCCCGTTTTGGTCACGATGTGAACGAAGTACCGCCCCCTCCCCGCCGGCAGGCTCGCCGGGGCCAGCACGTCGAGTCGGGCCGCTGACGCGGCGGAGGGCCGCAGCTTCGCGACCTCCTGCAAGGACGACGCCGTCCGACTGCGTACGGGTGTAAAAGCGCGACTGATCACGACCGAAATTGCCGCCGGCTCCGCCGGGAAGTTACGACCGAGGATGCTGAACGGCTTTCCGGCTTGAATGATCGAGGCTCCATCGGGATCCTTTGGCCTGATGTCGGTTATCTCCGGCAACTGCCGGACCAAGACGGGCGCCTTGGCTGGCAGAACCTGCTTTGCGCCGGACGTCTGAGCCTCGGCCAGGACAAGCGCGCATGTCGCGGCCAGTGCCGCGACCACGACCACGAGGCCACGGAAACGGAGTATTGATGTCATGTCCATCCCCCTCACGGAATGATGATAGGCCCGGTCGCATGTGAGTGTCAACCACCCGCCATCCGGAGCTTGCCCTCCCCTGCCGAGGGCTGTTCCATCAATTCGACGGGTTTATATCAGAATCCCAGGGGAGGCGCTTCGAGAAGAAGTGCCGGTATTTCCAGCCGGGCAGACACCCGCCGCTACAATCCTATTTTGAGACCGATCCTGAACGAAAGCCCGTCGAGGCGGAGGCTGGCCCTTTTCCCTTCCGGCGGGAAAGCGAAATAAACCATCTTGACGGGAACGTAATTATATTGTCCTCCGACGAACTGAATTTGATAATTGTACCTCAGCGAATTATCATAAATGGTCTTGCTAGTGGAACCATAGGTGGACAGGCCCTCAGAAATGTATCCACTTTGATCCGTATATATGACGGAATTATCCATGTAGCCTTTCCAGTTCTTCAGGTCCACGGCCCGGAATAGGCCCTC
>Ga0315282_10005726_pt1 | contig 21067 bp, 18 predicted proteins | sample YL17G07_20_MG_FD_203693 | JGI IMG/M metagenome (GOLD analysis project Ga0315282, IMG submission 203693) | Sediment microbial communities from Yellowstone Lake, YNP, Wyoming, USA - YL17G07_20 | ecosystem: Environmental > Aquatic > Freshwater > Lake > Sediment | place: USA: Wyoming | collected... | reverse complement strand
TTCATATCTTCAGATCCTCCCTCACGATCCTCCTCGGTCCACTGTCTCTCGATTCCACGCCCCAGCGCTTGGCCGGAATGATTTCCTCAAGTTTGTAAAGTTGGCCCAAGGCCTTGAGCCGATCATAAATGAGTTGCCAGGCGCAGTCCGTCTCCCGTTTGATTTCACATTTTCCTTTAGAGGAACCGCCACAGGGTCCGTTGAGAAGTTGCTTGGCGCAACGGGCAATGGGACAGATTCCCCCGGTCTTTTCAAGGATGCAGTTTCCACAGGCCTGGCATCGCTCCTCCCAGACCCCGTGAGCTACGGTTTCGCCCAGGAAGGTCGTATTGACACCGGGAAATACGGGAGTCCTGGGGAAATGACGAACAAGGGTCTGGACGCCCACACCACAGGCGATGGAAAGGACAGCCTCTGCCTTTTCAATCGTTTCCGTCAGCTCCAGGGCGAACTCGGGTTCGCATTGACGGGCTGTTGTCGCCTCGAAAACCTCTATCCTCTTTCCGATCTTTTGCCTTGCCATCCGGAGGGTGGAGGCGAGAAGCCCCACTTCCTTTTCACCTCCGGCCTGGCACACGGTGACACAGGCCCCACAGCCCACCAGCAATATCTTATTGTAGGGATCGAGGTATCTCAGAAGTTCCTCGACAGGTTTCTGCTCCGCTTTAATCATCTATTCCTCCTAACCGGGTAAATCCGAAATTCGAATATCGAAATCCGAAACAAATTCAAATCTCCAAAATTCTAAACCGGGAGCGTGCAACTTCTGCACCCTGAGCTCAGGTGTCGGTTTCGAGTTTCGGATTTCGTGCTTCGAATTTATTGCTTGACCGGGTTCGGTCCGAGCTTTTTCAACTCCTCCGACTTCCTTTGGAGGGCCTCCGCAAATCTCACTCCACAGTTCGTGGCAAGGTGACAGATCTCCAATCTTCCCTTCTCCAGGCCGATCTTCTCCAGCATTCCCTGGGCGTAGGAGAGACGGGCCTTTGCCCGGAGGTTTCCCCGCAGAAACTGGCAATTCTCCTCGTAACAGGCGAAGATGAGGACCCCCTCCGCACCCTTTTCGAGGGCCTTCAAAAGATAGATTGTTTCGATTCTACCAGCGCAGGGAATTCGAACGATCTCGACATTCGGGGGAAGTTGAAGCCTGAGCATTCCCGCCATATCAGCGGCCATGTATCCGGACTGATCACAGCAGAAGGCAATAATCTTGGGATCAAAAGTAGACATGAATAATCTCCGTGGTTACAACTCTGGGCAGAAATCCCAAATCCCAATCTCCAAATCCCAAATAAATCCCAAATCTCAGTTTCCCAATGACCCCAGAGAGTTTGTTCTTAAATTTGAATTTGGGTCATTGGAATTTATTTGGCGCTTGTCATTTGGCGTTTGGAATTTTGGTTTCCTCTTTCTCATCCCGTCTCCGTTTCTCCGCCTCTCCCCATCCATCGGTAAGGTTCATCTGGGCATAGATCTGTTCGTCCGTCAGGTGGCGAAACGTGATGGCCTTTGCCGGACACTCGGCCACGCAGATTCCGCATCCGTAGCAGGCCACGGGATCGACTTTCGCAGCCCACCATGTGATCCCTCCCGTTGCTCCAGGAGGGGCATAGATATTTCTCTCGGCGTACTTTTCCACCGTGATGGCAGAATGGGGACAGAGCCTCGGGCAGGTATAGCACACGGCACATTTCTTGGGATCCACTTCGGCGACAGCGAGGTCATAGGGATAGGCCCCTTTGGCAAGGAGTGCCACCACTTCCTGTGCCACGGCTCGCGCTTCGATCAGGGACTCGGAGACCTCCTGAGGGAACCGACACCCTCCTGCTACAAAGATCCCCCTGCGGTTCGATCGAACGCGCAGGAGTTGGGGATTGTCCTCCATCAGGAATCCGCGGTTTCCCAGATGGAGCCGTAAGATCCTGCTGAGATGCTCGGCCTCCGGAGCGGACACGAACGCTTCGCTGACCACAACGAGATCAGAGAGGATGGAAACGGGCCACTGTTCTTCTTTCCGAATGGCAGCCGTATCCTTCACATCAATTCTTATCTGGCCATTGACAATAGAGAGCTTCGGCGCCTCTTCGTATTTGAAAAAGAGGACACCTTTTTCTCTTGCCCTTCGGTAGAGACGCTCCATCCCGTCAGTTGAAACCTTCACGTCTTTGCAGAGGACCGCGACCTGGCACTGGAAAGTTTCCTGAAGAGCGAGGCTCTGTTTGATCGTGTTGATGGAATCGACTTTAATATCCTGATTCACCTCGTCCAGTAAATAGGTAACTGTTTGAACCGGCTTCCCTTCCCACTGAAGAGGTTGCAGGGGCTGAAAATCTTCAGCCCCTGCAACTGCGAGAAGTCTTTCCATCTCCGGAAAAGCAACGATCCTCTTGTGACCGTAAATTCCCGTCGCCTCGTGCCGGGTCTCATATCCAGTTGCCACAACGATGACGGAAGGGGAGAAAGCAGTTACACCCCCGTCGGTCATCTTAACCCTGGCCTGGAATCGCCCCAGATGGCCTTCGAGAGCTTTTAGCTCTGCCTGGGTGAGCACGGTAATATTGGATGTCTTATTCACCTCAGAGATCTTCTCATCGATCCATTTATGGACCTCGACAGGGCGGTTATAGAACGTCCGGAGCTCCAAGGCCCGCCCTCCCAGGCGCTCCCCCTTTTCCACGAGAACGACGCGAATCCCTGAGCGCGCCAATTCGAGAGAAATCGAGATTCCTACGATTCCCCCTCCCAGAACCAGGACTTCGGGTTTCAACGGAAGGGAATCCGTCTCGATCGGCTTCAACAGGGAGGCCATGCGAACGGCTTTCATCATGATCTCTTTTGCCTTCTCAAGAGCTCCCTCCGCATCCGTTTCCATCAAAAGAGCCTGGTCCCGGATATTGGCGACAGAAAAAAGATAAGGGTTCATGGCAGCGGAGATGCCCAATTTAAGAAATGAGCTCTCGTAGAATTTGGGATTCCCTCCGATTACCACAACCCTTTCCACATCGCCTTTTTCGAGACGTTTCGCCATCCTCTCCAGTCCTCCAGGAGACGCGAGGTCCTCGTCCTGAAGGCAGAAACCGATATCGGGAAGCCCCCCGATCATTAGGGCGATCCTTTCCCGGAAGGGAAGAGGAATCGATCCCTTTAAGGCGTCCATGAAGATGCCGATTCGAGCCATCTATGACCTCCCCTGCAGAAATTGGTGGACGAGAAAGGCGGTCGATTTTGCATGGGAGATCGAACGGTCGATATCCTTCGGTCCACTGCAGGCGCCTGCCAGAAAGACACCGGTTTGAGGTGATGGAGAGGAGAAGAACCCATCCTCGGTAAAACCCAATCCGAGGAGCTTTGACAGGGGTTTCGCATCTTTCTTCAAGACCATCCCGACGGAGAGGACGATCAGGTCAAAGGTTTCTTCCACCACCTCGCCTTTGGCAGGGTCTGTAAATCTTACCCTCAACGTCTCGGTAAGAGGGGAGTGGTAAACCTTTGAAGGAAGGCTTCGGACCAGACGGATTCCCTTATCGGCCTGACAGGAGGCGAGAAACTCCTGGAAAGAGGCTCCCGCAGGCTGGATATCCATATAGAGAAAGGTGGCCTTGACATCGGGATACTGGTATCGGATCGCTTTGATCAGGCGCAGCGCATAGGCACAGCAGACCTGAGAGCAGTAGAGGTTCCCGATCGATTCATCCCTGCTTCCCACGCATTGGAAGAAGGCAACCGTTCTGGGAAGGCGGCTGTCAGAGGGACGGGAAAGCTTCCCCTGATATCGGAGCATCTCGTCAAGATCTCTGGCCGTAATGACATCCTTATAGCGGCCATATCCATATTCTGCTTTCTCGGAGGCCTCATAGGGATCAATTCCGGAAGCGACCACGATCGCTGAAACCGTGAGTTCACGCCTTTCCTTGCCGTTCTTCAGGGTAGCGGCATATTCTCCGGGATTCCCTTTGAGATCGAGAAGCTCGGTCTCGGTAAAAACAGAGACCTCCTGACTTCTCAAGATGTCGGAAATCCTCTTGTCGACCACACAGGCAAAGCACTTGTTGCAGGATTCCGTAGCCTTGCAGCACAATGAAGCGGAGAGCCCTCCGAGGGAAGCCTCTTTTTCTATGAGGACAGTGGAGACCCCGGTCTGAGCCATCTCCAGTGCGGCTGTAATACCGGAGATCCCGCCGCCAATGACCAAGACATCCTTCTTTTCAAGCAATGCATTGCTCCTTGGGACAATGAAATATTGGAAGATTGGAATGATAGAATGTTGGAATAATGGAATGCTGGGTTTTAAACTCCAATCAGAGATCTATCTCAATGATGTTCAGTTAAGCAAAAACCGTTCACCCTGAGCTTGTCGTTCGACTTCGCTCAGGACGTTCGGAAAAACCCGTTCGCCCTGAGCCCGTCGAAGGGCGAACTCAGCACGAACGGCTCATTTCGAAAGCATTGAGACTCATTTCGCAAACCCAGTATTCCCATATTCCATCATTCCAACATTCTGTCCGCTACAGCTCGAGCCATGAATCCGAATAAAGGATCTTCCCCATGAGGACTTTAGCCGTCTTCGCGTAATCGGCCTGTTCCCTGGCCAGGGACTTGAGATCGATCTCCTCTCCGTCCATGAGTCTGTACACGAGTTCTCTCAAGTCCCGTCGTTCTCCCATGGCGAAGCGTTTGAGATCTTCGTCAAAGGCATCAACGATCGCCGATGCCATTCCATATCGTTCGAGCATGATCATATAGGTCTGATTGAGGATGGGTCTCAGATGATCAGGAGCCCCATTGGAGACGTTAGAAAGGCCGCAGGTCGATCTCATCCCCGGAAGCACATCCTGGAGGTCCTTGAACATCTTCATGAATTCAACGCAGCTCGGGACCTGAACCTGGCTCTGCGGGCTCGTCACGGGTGTGACGATGGGGTCCATCCAGACATCCTCGCCTGCAATACCGAACTCCACGGCCTTCTGAATCAGTTCCGCAGCAAGAACTCCTCGCTCTTCTGCATCGCGCGGAAGCCCCGAAGGCCCCCAGAGAAGGGCAACAAGACCCGCATCGTACTTCTGGGCGAGGGGAAGTTTGGCCTCCATGCTTTCCGGCCTCGCCATGATGGAGTTGATCACCGCCTTCCCCTTCTTGTTCTTATAGATCTTGAGCCCTGCCTCGATGGCCTCGGTGTTAATGGTATCGAGATAGAGAGGGGTGTCGACAACCTCCTGCACGACCTTTACGATCCACTCCATCAGCTCCCCTCCACCCTTTCGGGCGGGCCCGAGATTGATATCGATATAATCCACCCCCGCCTTCGCCTCGGCGATCGCCAGTTCCTGAATGGGCTTCGGATCCTTTTCCTTCATCGCCGCTCCAATCTTCTTGACCATCACATTGAGATTCTCTCCAATGCGGAACATACTCGCCTCCTTTACAGAAATTCAAGATGCAAAGTGCAAAATGAAAAATGCAAAATGTGAGAGAAAGGAAGAAGCGAATTTATCAATTTGCAATTTGCATTTTGCATTGATCCTCTTAATACAAACGCAATTGATTTATTGTCATTGGTATCCTTTGAGATTCCGAAACAAGTTCGGAATGGCACCCTTGGTTTTGTCATGCTGAACCTTGTGCTGAACTTGATTCAGTATCGTTTCAGCATCTCATTTAATGCGTTTGTCTTAGTTGCCCATTTTAAGGTAAGCGGCCAGGTGAGCAGCCTCCCTGGGACCGATCCTGACCTCCCATCCCGAACCCAGTTCCTCTTCGAGATCTCCACTTACCGCTGCGACGGCTCCTGGGATGATCACCCGACGATGTTTGACCTTGTCAGTGATTCCGCTCTTTTTGACAAAGGCTCCGATCGCATCTCCCACAAATTTTCCGGCAGCCCAGGCGGTGAGAACCGAAAGCCCTTCCGTGTCCATCACCAGAAGCCAGCTTGGAACCCTGCTTGACTCAATCTCGCCCGAGACGATGAAGTAGGTCAGGGAGAAATTGGTGGTGATCATCACAGGAGAATCCTCCGCCGGATTACCGATGGGATAGATGCCCTGCTGCATCATCATGGGCCGTTGAGGATCGGTATAAATGTTCAGGCGCTCCACAAGAAGGGGGAAAAGGCCTTCTCCCCGCAGGTCCGAAAGGACGATGATACCGGCATATTTGGCCACAAAGGTTGCAGCAATGAGAACTTCCTTCATAGGGTCTTTCGCCATCTCACAGGGGAAGGTGATCGTCGGAAACCCGAGGGACCGGTTTTTCTGGTTCAGGGCCGCTCGACGAATGAAGACCTGATCTTCGAAAGCCCTCCGAAGGGTTCTGGATCCGGTGTCGAGGACGAGATCTTTCAAGCCGGCCGCCGTCAACTTATCGGAAAGCTTGGAAAGGGCTTCGAGATTATCGGCTTTGATGGCCAACGGGCACTTATTCTGTTGAGCGAGATTGGCCAGGGCTTCACTGTTGCCATCGGTCGCGGCATAGATCAAAGGAACACGATCGGCCGATGCCTTCACCCCCGCTGTCAACGCATCGACCTTATCGCTCATGAGAATAAGGGCCGCATCGGTTTGATCCTTCACCTTTTTGACGAGGGCTTCAAATTGAGCGGGGTCTCCCGATTCGTTCTTCACGGCAACCATCTCCGGCCTCAGAACAAGGCCCACGCGTTCATATTTCAGTTCTTTGAATCGCTTGAGGCGGGCATCGATCTCAGCCTCCGGCATCGTATCGCTGATGAGAACAGCAAAGCCGGGCTTATTCACGAAGGTCTTTTCGTGGCGGAAGAGAACCGTTTCGCCTCCGATCTTCACCACATTTTCACCGGCGCCCATGGCGAGAGGCCGAATGGGCGGAGCCGCCGCCTCAGAGAGCATGGCCTTTGCCTCCTCCGACACATACGGGCACGAGGACAATTCAGCCTTTCCCGCTGCCAGATTCATGGCGAAAGCGAGACAGGTCGGGACACCACATTCCTTACAGTTAGTCTTGGGTAGCAATTTGAAGATCTGAATTCCCGTCAGTCCCATAGGTTTCTCCTTTCCAAAATCGTGATGGGTGAATCGTGACGGGTGAATCGTTCATAAAGAGTTTCCGAGCCACGATTCAGGAGTCACGAATCACGATAGCATTAGCCGAGGATCGATTCCATCGAGAGGGCCGGATGGTTCTTCTCCGTCAGAAAGGGGAGAATCTCTTCTTCGGTCATCCCGATCGTTTCATCGGCAATCCTATCGAGGAGGTCTGGAATGCCGATCTCCTGAGCTCGTTTTTTCAAGCGCTCCCCGATCTCCTCCTTGAGGATCTTGGGCATCCAGACCAGTCGTTTAAGCCCGCCGTCTCCAACGAGCCATTTCCTCTGGGTGATATTATATTTACTGTGGCCTACAAAACCCGGCGTGACCGCACCGCCTCCTACAGAACCGGCCAGGGTGGTGAATTTCATCCCGCAGGGGGTCATGCCCATGTAATCGCGGTTGACCGTCATCACGCCATTACACATCGGGAGAACGGCAGCAATACATTCACAACACCCGCAGGTGGTCATCGGATCATAGATCAGACTGTAGAAGTTGTAGTGGTCGATCTTCTGACGGGAGGCCTTAAATACAAATTCATTCACGCCTTTCCACTGGCCCAATTTCGTATCAATCATCTCACCCTTTGGAACGGGTTGGTTTGGTCCGGTGGGGTTGATCTCGAACGAGGCCTTGCAGTCCATCCAGTTGTAAGCGCCGCAGAGTCCGGTTCTTTCCGGGCTGATGACGCAGACATGGTTTGGAGCAAAGGACTGGCAGAGGGTACAGGAGTAAAAGATGTCCGTCGTCTCATCGGTCATTCCTTCAATTCGGGCATCTCTTTTCCGATAGACATCCCTTGCGTGTGCGAGTGCCTGATCCACTTTTTCTTTCTCTGTGTAGACTTTAACCTGGACTTTATCGAAAATGGCTCCAAAGTCCTGATGGAACTTTGCATGGAGGATCTTGCCGAGATGAGAGAGGCGGAATCCCTTCTCCACAGCTCCTTTCCCAACTCGTAACCATGCAATATCCCTCTGGCCAATATGCATGATTCCTTGGGCATAATTAATCAGATGGTGGATCTGCCGCTCCAAAATCGGTTCAAAATCCTCCTGCATCTGTCGTCCTGCCACTTCAGCGACAATCGCGAGGGGAAGTTGTCCCGGTGGCTGGATCTGATCCAGCTCAGGACCGATGACTTCGACCTTTCCATCCTCCACTTCATCCATGTTCCTGGAGGTCACCCACTCTACAGCATGGGTTCTTCCTCCACCACACTCTAAATAGATATCCTCGCCTCTGACGCGTTCCCCTTCAAAGGCGGGACCATAAGAGACAGGGATGGGGACTTCTGGGACCTGGACCTTCAGCCCCCTGACCTCTACTGCCCTCTGGACAATCTGCTCATGGGGCACATTGGAAACCACATGCTCATAGGTGCAGATTCCTGTAGGAAGGACTTCGGGGATAGGGGTGTCTGCTATGGTCGGAAATCCCCAATTAATGGCACCTGCGGCATTGGCATACCATTCATCCGTGACAAACCCCATGGGCATGACAAAGGCAAAGGTGCGGTCTTTGTTATAGATCAGATTTTTACGGAAATCTCCGGGTTTAATCCCTCCAAAAGCCATCGCCACACGGCAAGCAAATCCCATGGCGAAAACGGCTGCCGTAATATCCGGACCGTAGGAAACCAGTCTTGTTGGCCAGCCGATCTGAACGCCTGCCTCGACCAGCTGCTCGGAGAACCGCTTGCCTTCGTGCTCTGCACACATAAAGATGTAAAGATTCTTTTCCTGTAGCTCGATGGCAATCTTCTTGGCGATCTCCGGGCTCGGTGCGGCTCCCGCTATGGCTGCAAATCCGGGGGCTGTTCCGTCGACAAATTCGATTCCTCGTTTCCTGAAGATGACGTCATCGGCCGCCCCAAGCCAGATGTTGTCGGGCAGGGGGTCCTCCTGTTTTGTATAGAAATGAGGTGCCTCGAGATAACGTATCGCCTCGATGATCTCCTCGGCGAAGAACGTTGACATCCCCGCATCGAGGGCGGGCGCCAGGTAGGGGAGAGCCACCTTCTCCTTCACAAGGGGCGGCAGAAGGCTTCGACATCGGTCGAGGACTGGCTTCATGTCTCCCAGTTTCTGAATAGGAATTCCCAGGATCGCATAGATGACGGGAAGATAATAGGCGGTGTTGGGAAACCCGACCTCCTGATTGGGTCCCCACTTCTTAAGGGCCTCTTCATACTTTTCTTCAGCCCTCCCGACGATTTTATGAGCCCCTCTGATGGCGGCTGATGCAATGATTTTGGACACGTTTAATTCCTCCTTCTCTTATTGTGAGTCGTGAATGGTGAATCGTGATTCGTGGTGCCATCGCTGCGATTTAGCGAAACACGAGCCACGAACCACGCGTCACGTCTTTTCTTGGTTAGGCCGCTTCCAACTCGCGGCGCTTGGCCATATCGTAGAGGACACGCTCCCTGGCCTTATCGATCCCCAGGGCCTTCCGCTTTTTATCGATGTGCTCGATCATCAGCTTTGCAGCCTTCAACGGATCCGGTTCGAAGCCCCATTTGCCTTTGAAGGTATTTTCGAACTCCTCGAAGAGAAGTTTGGTCACCTCCTCGCTTCCTGTAGTGGGCCAGGTGGTGCCGAATACCGTGAATACCCCGGAAGCGACAAAATAGTGGCCAATGGCGATGGCCTTTTCACTCATCCACTCCAGGGCCGCACCGGCTGCCGGCAGATCGCTGATGTCATCCCCCAAGCCTCCATCCTTGACAACGGCTGTGGCCGCCATCAGGATTCGGCTGTTATCCACACAGGCGCCCATATGAAGGACAGGCGGGATACCCACTGCCTCACAGACAGAAGCGAGACCTGCCCCTGCGTATTGTCTTGCTGCCTCGGGGATGAGAAGACCTGCCTTTCCGCAGGTCATGGCGGCGCAACCCGTGGTCAGGACGATCACATCGTTCTTGATTAATTCTTTGATCAAAGTCAGGTTGGGATCATCGTGAGTCACACGGGCGTTGTTGCAGCCCACAACCCCTGCAATTCCTCGAATCCGGCCATTGATGATATTGTCATTGAGGGGCCGATAGGAGGCGCGGAACATCCCGCCAAGAAGGTAATTGATGGTCTCATGGCTGAACCCTACAATCTGATCCATGGTCTCCGTGGGGATTTCCACATTGCGCTTGCGGTTCTTAAAGTTCTGAATTGCCTCCATCAGAATCTTTTTCGCCACATCAGGAGCCCGATGTTCATCAAACTCGATGTGCATAGCTCCATCAATCTTGGCTTTGGCTGAAGTGGTGATCAGTTTGGTATGATAACATTTGGCCACCTGGGCCAGAGATTGCATCTCGCATTGGACGTCCACGGTCATCACATCAACCACTCCAGTGACAATGGCCAACTCCTGCTGCAGAAAGTTTCCAGCTACAGGGATGCCGTGACGCATTAAAATTTCATTGGCAGAACAGCACATTCCGGCTAAGTTGACCCCCTTTGCTCCCACTGCCCTGGCTGCTTTCTGAATCTCAGGGTCATTCACTGCGCTCACCAACATTTCGGGGAGAAGAGGTTCATGGCCGTGAACGACCACGTTGACTTCATCTCTCTTCAGCACGCCAAGATTGATCTGCCCATATACAGGAACTGGATTTCCAAAGAGAACATCCTGAAGCTCCGTGGAAATCATGGAACCTCCCCAGCCGTCGGCCAGAGCGGTCCGGGCAGCGGCCATTAAGATGTCTCTATAATCCTGATCCACGCCCATGTGGGTACGATGCATCAACTCGACGACCTCACGGTCAATCCCTCTCGGGACGACTCCCAGGTTCCTCCATATCTCCTGCCGTTTGAGGGGAGCCCTCTTGACGAAGAGGAGTTCCCCTTCCTGGCGCCCGAATTCCTCGAGGGCTTTGTGCCCCACATCGATGGCAATTTCCTGAACCGGGCGGTCACCGATCTCGATACCGAAGTCCATGGCCACCTGATAAAGTTTCTGCTCATCCTTGACCTTAAACCCTGGAACCTCACCCTTCGCAGTTGCCAAAAAAACCTCGGCTACACCCCGGGCATGGTCCGAATGGGCGGCTGTCCCGGCAGCGACCATCCTCGCGAAGTTTCGTGCAGAAATGGTCTCTGCTGTGGCACCACAGAGTCCCATTCGTTTGGCCTTTTCTCCAGGGGTTTCTCCCTTCTTTTTAGGAGCGGGAACGCGGCAGGGCCCCATAGCGCAATTCTTACAACAGCTTCCTTCCGCCCCGATCGGGCAGGGCTTCATCGCGTCAGCCCGATCGAAAATCGTCTGGCAGCCATCGGCTTCGGCCTTCTTCAACATCTTAATCGTAGCCGGGTCAATACTCTTCTTCTCTAAATCTGACATGTATTCCTCCTTCGTTCATTCCATTGTAGGGACGCATTGGAAGGCGTCTCCGCGCAATGCGATTCAACGTTAAGCCATAAAATCGGCAATCATTTCTCGGACCAGTTTAACGGCATCAGGATGTCTCATCACGAGGACATCCGCCCCTGCCAGAAGAAGAACGACCCCCGTGACGGCCTCCATCAGGATGCCTCTCCGCTTCGCCTCTCCGAGGGCAGGGGCATCTTCGGTCCGCGTCTTGGCCTCTTTCGTCTTCCATACTTCTTTGGCCATATTGCAGAGGATGGGGAATTGAAGCCTCTCATCCTGCTGGGTAAGGGCAGCCATCCGATCCCGTTCCATTACGGAATAGGTGTATTCGATTCCGTATCCCAGACCTCCTGTCGTGGGATCGACAATGATCTGTTCATCGGGAACGCCGAGGTTTCCAAGAAGGATGTTGAGCTGCTTCGCCAGGTTGATATCGATGGGAGTGGAGGCGATGGCGGTGTGTTTGTATCCAATGGCCCCTGCGCCCACCTGCTTATAGTTATCCTCGGCAACCGGCCCGATGACGAGATTCATGCCGTCGCAGGTCTCAGCCACCTTTCGGAGGGTATCGGCATCCTTCTCAGCATTTCCGCTTCCCCAGACGATGACCGGGACATCGACCGCAGAGGCAACCTTCTTTGCCGTCTGAGCGGCTTCGTCTCCCGGACGGTTGAGCCCGTTGGGATCCGTGCTGACAAGCTGAAGACAGATCAGATCCGCACCGTAACTCTCCACACATTTCCTGGCCCAGGCGACAGGGTCATTGACCACATCCTCGAAGGGTTCCAGGGCCGCCTCAGCCCAGTCCTCGGGAACCACGTCGTAAACCTCCATGGCAATCCGGGGGGGATTGGGCATTTCTCCCTCGAACAGGTAAAACGGGTAAACTGTCTCTCCTCCGACCGTGACAGCCTTGGGTCCCTTTCCCAGTTTTGTTTGTTTTATCTTGCCCGTATACGCAACCTTTGGTATTTCAAATGCCACGATACTCACCTCCCTCCCAATATCCTTTTAGGCCTTAGTCTTTCGTTTTTCACTGCCGTACCACTCCTCATTGAACCAGTAACGTTCCCCGGTCTTGAGATAGGCGAGCATCTCCTCCCGATTCCGCATCTTTTGCCTCCAGCTTATGGCCCCTTCAGGTTTCCCCGCCTCGTAAGAAGGACCCAATACCTTCACCTTTTTGCCGTCGAAAGACACCTTTTCTTCCAGCTCTAATTCGGACACCTCAAACGCCTCCTTTCCACGTAATCACACAGACAATTTAATCGTAACACTCGACCTATGATCATTCAACGCCCGCCGCCAGTTTCGCTGCTTTGACCGTATTCATCATCAGCATCGTGATCGTCATGGGCCCCACTCCTCCCGGAACCGGAGTGATGGCGCTTGCCTTCTCTTTGACCCCATCGAAATCGACGTCTCCGCAGAGCTTCGCCTTTCCTTCCGGAGTCATCCCGATACGGTTGACACCCACATCGATCACAACGGCACCTTCCTTCACCATGTCAGCCGTAATGGCCCTGGGTTTTCCCGCTGCCACGATGAGGATATCGGCCCTCTTCGTATGAAAAGCCATATCCCTCGAACCGGTATGGCAGATCGTCACCGTCGCATTCGCCCCTTTCTGCTTCTGGAGGAGGATATTGGCAATGGGTTTCCCCACGATATTCGATCTGCCCACGACGACCACCTCAGCGCCGTCAATCTTCACACCCGACCGGATGAGGAGCTGCTGGATCCCCGCAGGAGTACAGGGGAGATAATCAGCCTCTCCGATCATCAGTTTTCCAACGTTCACCGGGTGAAACCCGTCGACATCCTTCCTGGGATCGATGGCATAAAGGATTTTCGTCTCGTTGATATGTTTGGGGAGCGGAAGCTGAACAAGGATCCCGTGGATCCGGGGATCCTTATTGTACTGGTCGATCAATTTGAGAAGCTGCTCCTCCGTGATGCTTGCAGGCTGATTGTCCTGAATCGAGTAGAACCCAAGGTCTTTCGAAGTCTTCTGCTTGGCGGTCACGTAACTGACCGAGGCGGGGTTTTCGCCCACCAGGATCGTGACAAGGCCCGGCACCACATTATGTCTCTCCTTCAGTCGAGCTGTCTCCTGCTTCAGCTCCTCCCGAATCTGCTGTGCGATTTCATTGCCATTGATCAGTTTCGCTGTCATCGTCTTGCCTCCCCCTTTCTCAAAATTGTCAAATCCTAAATCCGAATATCGAAATCCGAAACAAGTCCAAAATTCTAGCCAAACATATTTGAAATTTCCCGGACCTGTCATCCTGAACCCTTTCAGGATCTCACCCAATTGGACCAATGGGTGAGATGCTGAATCGGATTCAGCATGACACTCTTTTTTAATGTCCTGAGAATGTTAGAGACAAATTCTCAGACTTTATGGTGTAAGAATCAAATAAGCAAATGCTGTAAAGAAATGCTCGGTATTCGTCGTAAGTTTCGGATTTTGGTCATTTGAATTTGTTTCGAGTTTCGAATTTCGTGCTTCGGATTTCGCATCTTCGCCATTCCCGGAAGCTGCTGTCATTCTCCACGCTGGTATTTGTCTCCGTGCCGTTACTGGATGTAGTGCTCAAAGATCTGCCTCGCCGCCTGGACTGCCTTGCATTCCGCAGGCAGATGAAAGGTCGGTTTCCCCTCCAGGTCATATCGATAGACCTCTTCATCCGTTGGAATGACCCCTGCCAGCTCGAGTTTTTGCCTCTTGATCTCCTCAACGGTTTCAGGATTGAGGTCGGCCTGAACGCGGTTGATGACCAGAACCTCACGGGTAATGCGAAGATCGAGTTCATGGATCAGATCCCGGATCCTTGAAGCGGTCAGAATGCCACGCCTGCTCGAATCGGAGAGGATGAACAGAAGATCGACATCTCTCGTCGTCAGCCGACTGAAATGTTCCATGCCCGCTTCATTATCAATAACGATGTAGCGATAGTTTCCGGTCAGGAGATCGAGGCATTTCCTTGCGAGGGTATTGGCCGCGCAATAGCAACCCGCTCCCTCCGGACGTCCCATGGCGATGAGATCAAACCCCTTCGTCTCGATCAGCGCTTCCTGAACCTTGTATTCAAACCAGATGTCCTTGGTCATCCCGGTGGGGACATCCTTCTTCATCAGTTCACGGGCATCCCCGATGGTTGACCTCACCTCCACGCCGAGAACCTCATTCAGATTCGAGTTTGAATCGGCATCAACGGCCAGGAGGGGTCCTTTTCCTTTGTCCAGAAGATAACGAATGATCATTCCGGCCAGAGTCGTCTTGCCCGTTCCTCCTTTTCCTGATACCGCGATCGTGAAGCTCAAAGCCGTCGTTCAACCCCTGTAACCGTCTGGCCCCTTGAAGACTGGGCTAAACTTTTTGCATTTTGCAATTTTCATTTTCAATGATGTTTACCGCTGCCCATCCGGCGGAGCCTCTCCGTCACATTCGGGAAGGCTGAGGAGTCGGTGTGGGGCAGGAACATGGCTGCAATGAATTCGTTCATAAATGTTGGGTGATTGCTCAGCTCGAGGTTTGTCATCATCTGGGCAATGCGCTCCGTTTCCCTGAGAAGGTCTTTCGAAAAGGAGAGAAGCCTTGCTCCGAGGAGGGAACCGTTTCCGACAAAAAGGAATTTTTCAATATCGAGCTCTGGAAGGAGACCGATGAAGATAGCCTTCTCCAGGTCGAGATGGCGGCCGAAGCCCCCTGCAATGATCACCTGCTCGAGATCCTTAAAACCCAGTCCAACGCTTTCGAGAAGCACCCTGCATCCCGCATAGATCGCTCCCTTGGTCCGGATCAGGTTCTCGATATCGATCTCCGTCAGGACGATGTCTTCGTTGATCTGGGTCTCTTCCTTCCGGGCGAGGACGTACTCATAACCATCGGGTCCCTTTCGAACCCGATCCGTTGAAAGGTCCAGCCTGAATTTCCCGTTCTGATCGATCACGCCTGTTTCAAGGAGCCCTGCGACCGTATCGATCAATCCGGATCCGCAAATGCCGATGGGCTTGGTCCTTCCAATGGTGAGAATCATCGGTTCATAGGTCCGGTGATGGATGTTGACCTCCTCAATGGCACCCCGGGTGGCCCTCATCCCGAATTTGATCCCTGCTCCCTCAAAGGCCGGACCCGCAGAGCAGGAGTCGCTCGCCAGCCAGTCCTTGTTTCCGAGGACAATCTCCCCATTGGTCCCGATGTCCATGTAGAGTGTGAGGGTCTCCCGTTGAAAGATTCCGGAGCCGAGGATTCCGGCCACGATGTCTCCTCCCACATAGCTTGCCACCATTGGAAAGATATAGATGTGGACATGCTCGCCAATATTAATGCCCAGGTGAACGGCCCGCACGGGAGGGATGAAATTGGCGGTTGGAACGTAGGGGTCCTCGCGGAGATACTTGGGATCGAGGCCCAGGAGGAGCTGGGTCATGGTCGTGTTTCCAGCGATCACCAGATGAGAGACCAGGGATTGATCAATCTGGCTCATCCTGAGAAGCTCCTGGATGATGCCGTTGATGGTGGAAACGACCACCTCCTGTAATCGCTTCAAACCCCCCGGTTTCTGGGAATAGACGATGCGGGTGATCACATCTTCGCCATAGCTAATTTGGGCATTGTAATCCGACGCTTCAGCCAGGGCAAAGAGGGTCGTTCCGTCGCATTGACCATCCGGGCAGGCATAGACCACACAGCCATTGAGGTCGAGGAGCTGACCGAAAACCGTTGTCGTACCAATATCGATGACGATCGAGTAGTTCTGGCGGGTATTATCGCCGGGTTCCACATTGACCAGCTTATACCCTTTCTTCGTCAGGACGAGAGTAGCCGTCACCTTCCAATCCGATTCTCGAAGGAGCCGGCTCAGTTTTCGGATCACCCGGAAATCGGTCGATATCCCTTCGACCCCATGCTGCCGGGCCAGAGCCGTGGTCAGACGAGTCAGGTCGCTCACGTTATCCTTGAGGGTGGGTGGAGTAAGCTCCACATACCTCTTGAATACGGCAGGATCCACATCCCATCCCTTCACGAGCTGGTAGATATCCTGGGGAGAGAGAAGGTACTTGTGAATCTCCCGATTTCCTTTTAGCTCGAGGACGGACTTGTCCACGTGAGACTCAACAGGAATTTCGACCTCGATGTCACCCCGGACCGATGTCAAACAGGCTAAACGGTAGCCGCCATCGTATTCCCACTGGGGCAGCTTTGGATGCCTCGGGGAATCGACGATTCCCTTCAAAATCTTCACTTTGCACTTGCCGCAGGTGGCACTCCCGCCGCAGGACGCGTTGATATGAACTCCCGCCTCCATAGCCGCCTGAAGAAGATTTTCTTCGGGGTCTACGAGAATTTTTATCTCGGCGGGATGAAATGTTATGGTATATCTTGACACTTTCTGTTTGCTCAACTTTTGATATTGTTCAGATCCTTCCTCGCCCCCAAGGGGGAGAGGGCCACATTTTCCTCAGGCAGGGGCACGGCAAACCGTGCCCCTGACATCGGCTAAAAGAGACCTTTTACTTTACCGGTATTCACATCCACATCCACCCTTCTGAAAGCAGGATCCGAACTCGTCCCTGGCATCAGGCTGATCGTACCCGTACAGGGGCAGAGGAATTTCGCGCCAGCAAAGATCAAGACGTCACGAACCGGAAGGATCCAACCTTTTGGGACTCCCTTGAGAGCAGGGTCATGAGTCAGACTCAAGTGGGTCTTAACCATCATGGTGGCAAAATCTTTCATCGTTGGATCGGCCTCAATTCGTTTAGCTTTCGCTTCGGCCTCAGGTAACCATGAAACACCATCAGCCCCGTAAACCCTTTTAGCAATTATATCCACCCGTTGCCTGAGCGGCATCTCAATGGGATAGAGGAATTTGAAATTGACTTTATCGTTGCAAGCCTCAATAACTGCATCGGTAAGCTCCAGGGCTCCATCCCCGCCTTTGAGCCAGTGTTCGGAAATGGCGCAACGGGCACCTGCTTGCTCAGCATATTTGCGGACCATTGCTATTTCATCTTTGGTATCGGTGTGGAAAGTATTGATGCAGACCACCGGGTTAATACCTGCCTGTTTTACTATATTGATGTTGTGAAGGAGATTTGGAATACCCTTTTCCAGCAATTCCAGATTCTCTTTAGAGTAAGACTCATCGAGCGGCAGGCCTGCCACCACCTTTGGACCACCACCATGCATCTTTAAAGCACGAATGGTTGTGGTAATTACCGACACATTTGGAGTTAAGCCGCTAAAACGGCATTTAACATTCCAGAACTTTTCAAAACCTATGTCGCATCCAAAGCCGCTCTCAGTGATGTGGTAATCGAACATCTTTAAACCAATACGGTCAGCAATGATGGAGGACTGCCCCACAGCAATATTGGCAAAGGGCCCGGCGTGCACCATGCATGGCTGATATTCTGTAGTGCACAATAACGTAGGATTAATGGTATTTCGCATCCAGGCAGCCATCGCACCTGCGCATTCGAGATCTGTGGTGGTAACGGGGTTACCTTTTTTATCATAAGCTACGACAATCTTTCCGAGCCTCTCACGCAAATCTTTCAGATCCCTTACAATGGAGAGGGTGGCCATGAGCTCGGAACTCACCGTAATGCCAAACCTGGAAGTCATCATATAACCATCCATCCTGCCCCCGAGACCAATAACAATGTTTCGCAAAGTCTGGGCGCAAAAATCCATCACCCAGCCCATCTCCACATTGGTGGGGTCAATGTCCAGACGCTTGAGATTCCTTTTAGCCAGTTCGGCATCGCTGTAGTTTCGCTCATGCATCATCCTTGAGGTCAAAGCGACCATTGCAAGGTTATGGGCATTGGTAATGTCATTGATATCGCCGGTTAGACCTAACGAAAACTCAGTCATCGGAATGAGGAGGGCCTTTCCGCCTCCTGCAGCCGTACCTTTAATGTTCATTGTAGGGCCACCTGAAGGCTGGCGGACACATCCGCCGACATTTTTGCCTCTTTTGCCAAACCCCTCAAGCAAGCCCATGGTTGTAGTCGTTTTCCCTTCTCCTAAGGGAGTAGGGGTGATGGCTGTGACTTCAATATATTTTCCATCCGGTCTGTCCTTCAGACGATCAATAATTTTCATGAAGTCAAGCCTACAAAGCTTCCCCATTGGTATGATTTCATCCTTTTTGAGTCCCAACTTGTCGCGCCACTGCTCAGGGGTAGGCATCTGCACTTCCGCTATTTCGGCAATCTGCCAGTCTGCAAGTTTTCTTGGATCGGCCTCAGCATACGTCGTCATGGTTATTTGCTCCTCCTTTCCATCCTAAAATGTTAAAGCTCGTGGCTTTTTGTTATTTTTTTCACTTTCTTGCCCAAAAATAAACCGGCCCAAAGGAAACATTTCAAAAAATGAGGTGAAGTCAGCAAAGATCTCTGCTCCAGGATGAGACGAAAAAACTGGTCGGTGCCCAACCCCAGGATTCAACTGATCCCCCCTTTCTTCTTTATTTATGGAGATCCGCAAGCAAGCCCGTGATACGCTATTCATCCTCCGTGCCTGCGCTCTGTAGCGCGCAGGCGCACTTCCCGAGATCCCGCCCGCACGGCGTCGCATTACTCCACGGCCGGGCCCTGTACCGGAGGAGGACGCAAAGCTACAACTGTTCCTGCACGACGAAGTACGCCACGCAGACACAGTCTCCTGCCTGCGGGATGTCCACAAAAACTTGACTCCATAAGGAACAAGATCTTCCCTGTCCTGGGATATCGAAACCGCTCTTTCAGTCCCCCTTACCGCTTGGGAAGAAACTTCACTGGATTTGAGCATACTAAAATAACGAATTTTTTTTGTCAAGGGGAATTTACCGTCCTTCTTTTTTCGACAACCACATCCTGGATTCTCCCTTTGGCCCGCTCCCGGAGAGACGCATCAAAAATATATACATGGAGGCTTATTTGGCTTCGTTCCTCTGTTTAAGGCTGTTTCGTTGTGCCAACCCCGGAAACCTCTTCCCGGAGGTTTCCATCTCCTTTTTTATCTGGCTTTGGACCACACGATGGCACTCTCTTTCGCGAAGTCGCGAAGCTTGCATCCTGATGCTCTGATGGTTAGTAATCTGTATTACCCCGAAGCAACCTGTCAACAGAAATTTCATGAGAAATCAAATTCCTTGATCGACTCTCTCGCAGTAGGTTGACAACCTCTTGCTGCTTCCAGCTCATATTCGTGAACAGGTTAAACGAAGCTTTAGGTCAACTCCTTGTAAACAATTTTCAGGGCCTCCCGATTCAAAGCCGCCCCCTCGAAGGGTTGACTTTCTGGTTGATAAGGCCAATAATGAGCTCTGTCGGGGGACTTTAAAGGATTCTTTTTTCCTTCTTAGCATCGTTGAATCATTTGCCTTCATTTTCTAATGAAGAAAGGGGGTTTCATTATGAGGACAAGAAAAGAATTTCTTGAAGCTGTAAAAAAGATGGCTAACCTGAAGGATTTGAGACAGGCGGATGCCGTCAGCCGGACGGTGATCGCCTTGACGAAACTGATCATCGGGGAAGACCTTTCTCAGAAGATTGCAGAAAGAATCCATCCGGAGTTACGGGAGGGATGGGAATCCGTCTCGATGAAGCATTTGATTATGATGAAACGGGGAGGCTTCACCCTGAATACACGGAAGGAATTTCTCGAATCGGTAATGAGAATGGCCTACCTGAAAGATATGAAGCAAGCGGACACTGTGACCCGGGCAGTGATTTCCCTCACCAAGCTCGTCATCGGGGACGAACTTTCGCAACAGATAGCACAGGTCTCACCACCAGACTTGAGGGAGGGATGGGAGTTGGTCCGGGCTGCACGGGCCGATGGCTTTGAACGCGATGAACTGCTCTTTGAGAATGGAGAAGTTTCCGAAGAGTAGGGAAGGGGATCGTCTTGATTCTTATCAGCCTCTCCCTTCCAGGAGGAATCTCTTCAAGCCTTCTTTGTCAAATTTCGAGAGACCCAGCTCCTTCACCCCTCTCCCTGTTTTCCAGTAATCGGTCCGATTAATGACGGAGGCGATCTGGATCACAGCATCATGGGTGGGCGTAGAGATGCCGAGAAGATCACCCAGAGTGGAGACGAAAACCATCCCGTAAGGGACGTCCTCCATGATATATCGATCCTTTAAGTGTTCCGGGCCTTTCATCTTCATCCCTGCATACATCGCATCTTTCCCGAAGGCCGCATCCATGCTCGTATTGAGGATCCGGTACCGGCATTCCTCCTCGGTCTCGCCCAGGTTGTAGTTCTTGAATTCCAGATTATCCCAGTGGTAAAGTCTGTGTCCCATTGCCTCACAGATCGAAAGCCTTTCTTCATTAAGGGACTCAAAAGCTCTCGCTACCGAAGGGGTCATCCCTTCGGCATAAAGATAGAACTCCCCTTTCGAATGCTCGATTCGGGTAGCGCTGAGAAGGGTCGCAACAGGGTGAACAATCGGATTCGGGTTGTTGATGGCGGCCTCTACAACGTCCTTTGCCGGTGAGATCATGGGATAGAATCGTTTTAGCTTCGTAATGACTTCCGGTGTCCATTTGGAGGGAAAGACCCCGGTGGGCAGAATCACGGCTTTGATGAACAGGGAGACATGAGCCGGGCCCTTCAACCGGGC
>Ga0315282_10005725_pt1 | contig 21069 bp, 33 predicted proteins | sample YL17G07_20_MG_FD_203693 | JGI IMG/M metagenome (GOLD analysis project Ga0315282, IMG submission 203693) | Sediment microbial communities from Yellowstone Lake, YNP, Wyoming, USA - YL17G07_20 | ecosystem: Environmental > Aquatic > Freshwater > Lake > Sediment | place: USA: Wyoming | collected... | reverse complement strand
GGGGATTTCTAATTTGGGACTTTGAAGACAAAACTTTTATGTCTGGTCGTTTTCCAAAAGGGAGACCACCCTTTCATCACTGCGATACTTGCGGACAGAAAATAAAGATACAATGGGTTCTTGATGAAACATAATTTGATTTGTCTTGTTCATGATCATGAGTGGAAGGTCGGCGGCTATGTCTTCGATCCAAACAAGTCTATATATTATTCATGTCATCGATGTAAGACTAGGAAATTAAAATGGAGGAAACATTGTACAGTAAATAACGAGGATAATAACATGGAAATGAATAGAGAAAGGTTTATCGATTTAGCTATTGAACAAGGTGTTCCTGAACATACTGCAGGAGCTTTAGCTAGATATATATTTGATGGTCTCCCTCCTGGAGGATTTCTTACTGCGGTTTTAAGTAATAATCTAATGGAAGCTTTTGGTCAAGCGGATAATATAAATTCAGCGCACATGAAAGAAATAACTTCCTTTATTTATAATGAGATTCCAGCGGCTTGTTGGGGAAGTTTGAAGAAGATGGAAGAGTGGATGTATACACATAAATGAAACTCTGTTGCCTTGTTAATGGCAAAGTAAGATGCAATAACTGTGGCTATATAACTTGTGACAGCTGTCACAAGTTACCAAACTTTAGCCATAGCGAAAGCTGTGGCTACGGCGATGGCTACGGCAACGGCCATGGCTACGGCAGTGGCTACGGCGACGGCAAAGGCGACGGCGATGGCAACGGCTACGGCGACAGCTACGGCGATGGCAACGGCAAAGGCTACGGCTACGGCGATGGCAACGGCAGTGGCTACGGCGACAGCTTCGGCAGTGGCTACGGCTACGACTACGGCAATTAAGATGAAATCTAATCTCTGTTGCTTTGTCAACCCAGCTATTAAATGCTGGTTTTGCAAAAGGATGTACTGTAAAGATTGTGTTAATAAATTTCAATTTCTTGGGTACAACAAAGATTTTGAAGCTACCGCGGTACGATGTAAAAATTGTCACACTTCTATGTGGATTTACAATGTAAGATGTTAGTCGCGAACTTGTAATATAAAGGTGAGAAGAATATGAAAGAAACAAGTTGTGGAATAGGCGTAGGAACTCTCTTTGCTATTGTGATTCATGGAGTGCTAACAAATCTGTACTGTGGTGTCTTGTTCACGGCTTCTTTGGTTGGTTTTATGTACTGTATTATCTTTGTGGATGTGGTAAATGAAATTCAAAGTTGGCGACCCTATTAAAGTTAAATCTGTAGCAGGACATTCTGATATAATAAATGCTGTTGGCATGATTGGCATTATTACACATATTCACTCGAATGTTCCTAAAAATTATTACATTGATGTTGAATATATTTTCCAATACAATGTACTTGTAAGTCATGTAAGAGAAAACCAGAAGAAAAAAGAAATTATTGGCGTCGTGAAAGATTTGCGGAAGATGAATTAGAGTTGTATGAGTTTAAATAATTTACTGCGGGATGGTGAAACAGTCATGCGAGCTCGAGTTTCTGGTGCAACTTCAGATCCCGCTACTATTAATATGAAGTTTGAAAATCTATTTATGATGGCTCGTCTTGGTTAAAGTGACAAAAGGGGGAAAATAAAATGCATCCTAAAGAATTGAAAGAAGTGTTAACTCGAATTATTAATACTAAGCAAAGAGTACCTATAATTATCAAAGGAGATGCTGGGATAGGAAAGTCGTGGATTGTTAAACAGGTAGCTGAAGATTTAAAAATGAAAATAGTAGATTTACGTCTTGCGCAGTGTGAGCCTGGCGACCTGATTGGTTTACCAAGAACTGACCCGGAAACAAAGAAGACTATATGGTTAGCTCCAGAATGGTTTCCTAAAGCTTCAGATGTTCCTAATGGCATGATTCTTTTCCTTGATGAATTGAATCGCGCACCCATTGATGTGCGACAAGCTATCTTTCAACTTCTGACAGAATATAAAATGCATACACATACTCTACCTGATAATGTATATCTTGTATCGGCTATTAATCCTGATGATGGTAAATCTTCATATCAAGTGGAGCAGTTCGACCCCGCAATGGTCAACCGCATGTGCTTCCTGAATTTAGAGACTGACGTTGATCAGTGGGTCGCATGGGCTCATGAGAATAAAGTTCATGATTTAGTGATTCGTTTCATTAGCGTTAACAATAATTTGCTACATAGTATGTCAGAGACGGGGCCATTTCCGTCACCTCGTACTTGGCATTTGCTAAGCAATTTGTTAAACGCGGATGCAATTCCACCTTCGTCACAATCAGAAGTTATTAGTGGACTTGTTGGAGATAAGCCTGCCATAGCTTTTATTCGTTTCATGGATAAAGAATATCAGAAACCTATCTCTGGTAGAGAGGTATTAGAGAACTTCGATAAAGTCAAGAATAAGCTTCAGAAGCAGCGCAATGACGAGACCTATGCCACCATCACTGATTTGGTTGGTTTAATTGGTGAGGGAGCAAAGTTGGATAAGAAGCAGTTCGGAAATCTTATTCAATTCAGCATTGCGCTAAAGCAAGAGGAGCAAATGGCATTCTTTAAGAAACTGCCATGCCCTCTGCTCTCTAAGCTAGGTACAGCATCTCCTGATCTATGTAATGCTGTGGCAAAAATTGCAAGTGAGATGGAGCTGGAACGAAATAAGAAGAAATAATAATGGTTGTAACAAAAGCTGCCATAAAGAAATAAATTGGATGCGGAGACAAGCCTGGGTAGGCTAGCGAGGCCCATAACCTCGAGTATTGTGAGTTCGAGTCTCACCTCCGCTATATTAGACGTAACAGCTGTGTAAGAGTGAGAGAGTCGTGAGACCTCTACGAAAACAGGTGGGGACTCCCTCCCCTAGTCACCTCCGTGATTCGTGTTACCTGTTATCTGTTCGAATCCCTCTTACACAGCTCTGGTTTAAAATAGGGGACTGAATGGCTAAATTAATTGCGGTATTCGTTATTTTATGCGGATTATGGGAATTATATATTTCATGTCGACGAAGAAATTAAGTTCTTAACCCTCTCATTGTACTTGTGAAAGGTTTGAATTTGACGATTTGGCTCAGTGGAACGAGACACTACAACCTTATCTATAGAACGGAAAAAAGGTCCATCCCCACTGTCAAGGAGAAATAATATGAAAAAACTAAAAAACCGTGTGCTGGCAGAAGGAGAGGTTACCGGACATGCTCATCGTGTTACGGTGGATGTATTTGAGGATGACCAAGGCAATAAACATTTCGCGGGGGAAACGGATGTTACGCACGAAGAGCACGGAAAAATAACCCTGCCGAATAAAAAGTGGGTATCAGGCCGGGTGTTGGAATACGATCACTTCGCGGAAGAGGCTCGCAATGTCACCGATTAGCAAACTGACGGCAGAGCAAGAGGATAAGCTAACGGAGCACCGTGACAAGTGGCTGCGTATTGGGCTCTGCACGGAGCGCGTCGATCAAAAACGAGCAATTGATATATCTGGAGAGATATATAAATTGTTGGGCAAAAAAAAGCCATTGGCTACAATATTGCTGCCATCTCCTAGGGCTGCGTGGTTTGGGGCGATGATTTTATCTGGCGAACCCGATAAAGTCGGGCAGCAAGTCGAGCAGCAAGTTTGGCAGCAAGTCGGGCAGCAAGTCTGGAAGCAAGTCGAGCAGCAAGTCGGACAGCAAGTCGAGCAGCAAGTCTGGCAGCAAGTCGGGCATTTTGTCTGGCCATATCTGGACGGGCATTACTGGTCGTATTACGTGGGATGGGCCACTTATTACCGCGATATCTTGGGTTTAGAAATGCCGGATGGATTGCGGGTGCTGGAGGCGCAATCGGAACTCGGTCCGTTATATCCGCTTGACAATTTTTGCGTTGTCTCGGATAGGCCAACGGCGATACATATGCGCTCAGGGATGTTGCATCGTGACGGGGGGCCGGCGTGGGAATATAGTGATGGTCTAATGGGATGGGCACTTAACGGGGTTAGCGTAACAAAGCAATTGGCGGAGACTCCCTCAGAGAAACTGGACCCCGGGATGTTGCTTGCCGAGAAGAACGCAGAAATCCGTCGGGAGATTGTCCGTAAAATAGGGATGGAGCGCATTATGTTGAAATTGGGGGCAAAATCTCTGGACAAAAAAGGTGATTATGAACTTCTTGAGTTCGACATTGGCGATGGGCGCAAACGGCCATACCTGAAGATGCGTAATCCATCAATCCATACATGGCATGTCGAGGGGGTGCCGCTAGAAACAAAGACGGTTGCAGAGGCATTGACTTTCCGTAAACCGGAGGCGCAGAAGAAAATCCCGCTGGCCGAAAACGGCGAGGAATGGTACCAGCAAGGCGATGTGGTGATATGGCCGGAAGGCGCAAAGTTCTTGAGGCCAAATCCAACAATCATAACCTAGAAAAAAATAGAGGATGGCTACACAATGAGAGTGTACTACAACGAGCATGATCCCTTCGCCGCGAATTGGCTACGCAACCTATCGGCGGGCACATTCCGAAGGGGGTTATAGATGAACAAGACATCCAAAGCTCCGGGATCATATTCAGCTTCATGCAGATTTAGATTAGGGGGACGATTTGGAAGAATGGCGTTCAGTACATATACGACTTGTGCACCGATTAGTCGCAGAGGCTTTCATAGGGCTTTGCCCCGAAGGATTAGAAGTAAATCATAAAGATGGTAACAAAGCAAACTGCCGTGCAGATAACTTAGAGTATACCACTAAGCTAGAAAATTTTGCTCACGCGGTACGACACGGTTTAAATGGAAGAAAGAAAATCACTCCAGCACAAGTTCTAGAAATTAGAAAATTTAGAATCCTCGGCACCTCTGTCAAAGAACTATCTCGAAGATTTGGTATAACTGAGTCTTCGATAGCTGGCCTCCTTAAAGGAAGGTCATGGTGTTGGGTGAAGTGAAGGAGGCGTTGCTCTAAAGGCAACGAATACTACTATCAACAAAATGCAGAAGGCTATCATTTCTTTGCTTCAAGGAGATGGGATATTCTACGCCTCTCTCTTGATGCAAATGCAAATAATAGATGGAAAAGATCTGCCTAAAGATGCTTTAGCTGCGGTCTCAGTTCAAAATGGGCGTATCAAGCTTTGGGTAGATCCTCCACGCCTTGAACCTTTTACTGTTGATGAAGTAGCAATGATTCTAGAACACGAAGCGCTTCATTTAATTTTAGAACATTTATCTCGTCTCGGCTCTCGACATCCTTATGTTTGGAATATTAGTACCGACTTGGCTTGCAACAGTTTAATTCCTAACATGAAGAATTCTAAGATGCCAGGATGTTACCCTGGTAGAGAGGGTTTTGAAAACTTTCCTGTACAGAAATCCGCTGACTTCTACTATGCTCTTCTTCAAAATAAGATTAAGAATTATACTGTAACCTTTAATCCAGATGGCTCTGTAACTGTTAAGGATGACAAGACGGGAAAGGAAACGACGGTTAAGCCATCAGGTTCTCATAAAGAGTGGGAAAAAGCGAGTGGTGCCGAAGAATCCTTAGCTCGCGAAGTTATTAAACAAGCAGTGGAGGAAGCAGCAAAACAAGTAAAAAAGGCGCAAGGTCACTATCCTGCGGGTCTAGAAGAGATAATAAAAGAGCTCCTTGGAAAAGAAAAAGTTAACTGGAAGAAACTTTTTAAACAATATGTAGGTAATGCAGTCAAGTCCGACAGATATTATACTTGGAAAAGAGAAAGTAAGCGTTATGGTATCGATCAAAAAGGACGGGACAGAACCCGCATGCTTGATATTGCTGTAGCAATTGATACTTCTGGATCTATATCGACTGATGACTTTCAGGAATTCATTTGCGAAATTTATGGAATGCAAAAGTCTTACAAAGCGGATATTACTATTATTGAATGTGACGCAGATGTACAGAAAGTCTATAAATTAAAGAAGTATATGAAAGTTGATACAAAATTCAAAGGAAGGGGGGGAACCGACTTTCGCCCTGTTTTTAAATGGTTTGAGGAGAAAAAACGAAAGCCGGCTCTGCTAATATTTTTTACGGATTTATGTGGAACGTTTCCAGATAAGGAAACTGTGCGAACTCTTTGGGTCAGAACAAGTTGTGGTTATGGGGATACTTCCAAAGTGCCGTTCGGTCGCTTGATAGTGTTACCAGCTGACAAGAATGACTAAGCCTATGAATATAAACTATAACGAAGTCGTTAAAATTAAAATAAGACGACTTCAAGAACTTTGTGATCGAAAAATTTGGCCAAACTATAGTCATAATAAATCAACTCCCGCGGATGAAGAATTAAAAGAATACTACGACAAACGAATTAAATTTGTCCAAGAAAGTGGTGTGAAAAGAACCCAAGAGATGATTGAAAAAATTCAATCTCTTGGGTATGAAATTACTCATTGTCGTGTAAGTTCAAAAGGTGTTCTATCTATTGTAGCTTCTCGCAATGGATATAAGCTATTTGGATTTGCTACACCTACAGGAAAGCTTATTCTTTCGAATGAGAAAAGAGAAAATGTGTTAGTTGTTAATTACCAGAAAAAGAGCATGAGGACACACGATAAATTTCTTGAGGTTGTGGTGAGGGAAATATGAAAAAGAAACTGCATGAGTTAGAGACACTATTATGATTCAATACTACTTGTCTCCAAACAGTTTTGATATAAGAATATGAAGAGACTGAAATGGTACAAGAAAAAGATGAGCTGTGTTGCTTAGTTAATCCAATTGGTAACTGCGCTGTATGTGGTCGACCCCTTTGTGTAATGTGCGGCGCAGGTCATTTTGGAGCATATCACCGACCGTGTTGGTGGGAAGTTTGGACGACTGCAATGCGTGAAGCGAGCGAGATAGCTAAAAGAGATTTGATTCCTCAAAAACAAGCTTTTGCAAAAGTAATGGGATATAGTGAAGCTGAGGCGAAGTACTTATAGGAGCTGATATGGCTTGTATAGGTGATAGAGTCGCGGGAATAGATAAAACCGCTGAGTGTTATCGTAAAGGGGAGTGTGGTGAGTTAGGTTGCGGAAAATGTCAAATTAAATGTACAGGTTGTGAAAATTGTGCACATCTTGGCAATATAGCTCTCCGCAAACCGGAAGTAAGCGATTTTGTTGTTGTTAAATTGGGAGTTTTTGATCCTACATATAAAGGACCTGCATGGACCCCCGCCATGGATTTGGCAGTAGGTAGAGTTGCTTGGGTAGCTTCAGGTGATCCAATAAATGGATACCATTTAAGATTTCAAACAACTTCTAATGAAACTTTAGATCAATTTGTTTATCCGCTATCTAGTTTAAAACTAGCAATGCCGGAAGATGTTAAAACTAACGCAATGATAAAAGAAGTTAAAAAGGGAGGTAACGAAGAAATGTGGGTTAAGAGAGGATAAATATATGGAACATTGTAAACATTGTGGTTCGCCTGATTTAGAGGAAAAAGAAGGAACAGACACAGGATGTGGCGGTAGTGGACACATGTGGGCAGTGTGCTTATTTAATTGTGAATGTCATTCCTTCCTGGAAGTAGAAATAGCTTTAGCTCGAGCTGGTATACCAAATGGTAAACGCTTCGCAACTATAATTCATAATAAAGGATCAGCTGTAGTTTTTGAAGGAACACCACAAAGAGCAGAGGCAGTAGCAATGATACTTGAATCGTACGGTTTAAAAGTGAAAATAACTCAATGAAAAAATGTAAAATTTGTAACCAGGAGTATTGGTCTGGCGCGTCTTATAAGAGTCAGTATATTTGTCATCAGTGTCTAGAGGAAGGTAGTATAACTACTTTTAATGAGTTGTACTCTTTAATTAAAGGAACAACTGCGGAAGATAATACCTTTAGAGAAGAACTTAGCAGGAATAAGATAGCGCCTGAACCTCTAGTATTAGAAGTAATGGAACGAATTAAGAATGGCAAGTCCAAAGATACTTTGGAAACATATTCAAGACGTTACGTAGTTAAGAGAGAAAAAATCTCCCCTCTCTTTTATAAGAAATGGATTGGATACAATGAAAAGTTTATTCATCTAGTTTCAAGTCGCCACGATCTTCCTCCGGATATTCAATTAAAGTTAGCAGAGAGTCGTATTATTAGTTCAAGGTTAACTCTTGCACATAATCCAACAGCTACTCCAGAAGTGTTAACTAAGCTTGCAGAAGATACCTTAATAGCAATTAAAAGTGCGGTATATTATCATTCTAATACCCCCTTTGAAGTCAAAGAAAAGCTTCGTCCTCTTATTGAATCTTCAAAGGCTGTTATAGTTAATCCATTCGTTTTAAAAGTATTTGTACCAGGAACAGTTGTTAAATTTGTACATCCATTCGAAATTAGTCATCTCCCCTTTGGTAAAGCTCCATTTATTGTTTCTAGAATTGAAACAATAGATAATGAAACTTTTTATGTCGTACCAGAAGGATATATGGCGAAAGTAATTAATCCAATTGTCCGCTACACAACTAATAACGAGTTTGAATTAGGATACAAGGTTAACCTTCAAAATAAAAGTAAATTTAACAATTGCACTTATAATGTGCCGGCGCAATATCTTCAAGAAGCAACCAAAGAAGAAGTTCACGCGGCTGGATTAGGTGGCTGGATGTTAACTACTACTCTGGATAGTATGAGTAGAATAGGAATAGCTGGTTACGGGTGGACAGACGTAATCTCGTGGCCTCTTTATGCTACAAATTTTTAATAGCGACACTCCAATTGAAAAGAATATTTGGTACATAAACACAAAACAAGCAGAAGTAGCTGCTTCAAGAAAGCTTGGTAAAAATTGGAGACAACGTGGCTACCAAATCGAATCAGTGTCTAGCATGCTTAGTTAGTCCTGCAACTATACCCCGGCGCCGGTGGCGATATATTGCTAAATGTGCTAGATGTAGTCTCCCTATATGTCAAATTTGTATTGATAGAGGAACAGTTTACTACGACAACAATAATCCCATTTTTAGTGGGTGGTATCACTCTAATTGCTTACGTCGTTATATGGTGTATTACGATTTTAAGAGAAAGAAACTATTTCGGAAGAAGCGCTATACACTTAGTAATTTAGCAAGGAGGTGATTACAATTGTGCCGCCTCGCCGCTTTCGCTCCTAGCTTTCCTAAGCAAGAAGCAGAGAAAATCCTTTTCGATTTTGCTAAAGGTAATACCGATGGCGTAGGAAGTGTCCATATTAAAAAGGGAGAATTTGTTGTTAATAAATGGCCCTTTTCTATTTATAAAGTAATTAGAAAGAATCTCCCTCTCTTAGATCATATGCCGTATCCCGGGTGGACATTAGTACATCTGCGCTCTGCTTCTCATGGAGCTAATACTTATAACAATACCCATCCTTTTATAAAAGGTAATTGGGCGTTTTGTCATAATGGTATTTGGAGAGATTACTCAATAGTCAAAGCTGCTTACTCTAGAATGTTTAATTTTAAGGGAGATACTGATAGTGAAGTCGCGGCACAATTGTTTACATCAGCAGGGCCCCGTAATTTTATTCGTGCAGTAAAAGATGGTGGAGTATATTTAGCATTGCACAAGACGGGTAAACTATATGCTATTTGTACTTTGTTAGGCGATCTAGAATTTACAAAAACTCCTCATGGAATAGTTATTGCGTCGACTCTACCTCCTGGATATACCAAAGTTACAACAATTGGGGAAGGATGGATAAAATTTAATTCAAGGGGCAAAATAGATAAAAAAGATTTTAAAGAACAGGATTATAATCTCTATGAAGGTGAAAGTTGGAAAGATTGGGATAAGCCGCGAAAACTTTCAAAGGAGTATTTATATGGCCCGAAAGAAATACTCTAAGGCAATGAAAGGATTACTAAGTATCATCTATAAAGATAAGCCAAAGAACTACCGAAATCGCCGGAGTTAACTATGGCCAAGAAAATAGTTATTGGATGTGACCCAGAATTTGGACTTCTTCGTAAAAAAGTAATGATTATAGCCGAAGATATAATTCGCGACGGCGCTAATAAAAATACTTTTGGAGTAGATGGTAATGGCTCTCCTGCTGAATTGCGCCCTGCGCCCTCAAAAGATCCTCTTAAAGTAGTCTTTAATATACGTAAAGCTATGATTAAAGGCATTAAAAAATATCCAAGACTTGCTTCATTAGAATGGAAAGCGGGTTCAATAATTGGTAGTGAGCCTATTGGAGGTCATATCCATTTTAGTGGTCTTCCTTTTCGTTTTGATGAAGAACATCTTGACCTTCTTCTTGAAGAAGGGTACGACTTTGAAGATATGAGCTCTTCTGAAAAAAGAAAGTTTAAGTATATCTCTCTTTTCGTGAAAGCTCTTGATACATATCTTGGGCAAATTGTTGTCATAATTGAACATCCAAAAGAAGCTCGAAAGAGGAGAAGGGACTATGGAAATCTTGGTGATTGTAGAAAAAGTTGTCAAGGTGTTCTTGAATATCGCGTTTTAAGTAGCTGGTTAACCTCACCTGCAGTTGCAGCAGGCATTCTTTGTTTAGCAAAAACCGTAGCTCATGAAGCAGCTTTTAATGACTTAGGAAAGTATATTCGTAAAGACATTGTTCCAAATGCAGCACTTTTCAATCACGCCTCCTATGTTTATCATAAAAAGAAGTTTAAAAGGTTGTGGCATCGTATTCGTAAGATGGAATTATATCCCAAGTATAAGAAGTATATTAATTTCTTACGTAGATTAATTTCCGCTAAAAAGAATTGGTATCCTACTTATGACATGAAGGAAGCGTGGAAGATTCCTACAGAAAAAAGTTCTACCCCCTGTCTTGTTGATGGAGAAGATATAATGGTTAAAATTAATAATCATTGGGAAGAGCGGTCAGTAGAAGAGGTGGATCTAAGGTATTTTGTCGTTGGTAGTAATGAATACAAATTCGCTGATTATAAAAAGACTTGGAAATTAAAATGAAAAGATTCTTCATAACCCCAAAACGCCTTAGTAATCCTACATTCTATCAAGCCGTTAAAATGGTAAAAACTGTTAACTTATCTACTGAAATTATTATGCCTAAGACACACCAAAAGTGGTTTGTTAATGGAGGATGGTTAAAAATCTCACCTGAGAATTCTTATATGTGTCTTGATTATATGGAATATGGAGGTAGAAAAGCTAATTGGGAAAATAAACAAGAAGATAAAGAAAATGTAATTCCTATTCTCTTTAAGATGATTATTGAGAGAGATCTTTTAGAACATGATGAAACCGTTTGTTCCATTCTTAAATCTGCTAATTGTCCTAAAGATTTAATTACTTCTTTTATTATAAATTCTTTTGAATCTCCTAAGATGCCTTCTAGCCTGATTGTAGATTATATCCAATCTATTTTACAAAATATTGAATTGGAGCCATTTCAAATTGAATTACTCTTTTTAAAAATTAATCTACTTAAAAGAGAAGGTGACAGGGATGAAGTTAAAAGAGCTTTTGCCCAGCACCATTTAGAAAAAATTCCAGACAGTGTCTTTCCTCAGCTTCTTCAAGATGCGATTAATTTTAAACGAGATAATTATTATAGCGACCCAATTACTGAATTGTTACGTGAAGCTTTACGCCGTGGCTATCTAATTACAGCTGAACCTAAAATTAAAGTTGTCGCGGTGTATCCGAAAGAAGTTAAAATGGAAGAAAAGAAAGAATTAAAAGCTGATATCGTTAAAACTTCTCCTACGAGCTACATAATTAAATACTAATATAAGAGAACTAAACCTTAAGAAAGAAAATAGGAGAGATTATGAAAAATTTAACTGTTGAAGATTTACGTCAAGAGTTCGACAGAGTAAAGATTTACTATACAGCTGTAGGAAATAAGAAAGTTACTCGTGTTGGTCTTGTTAAAGGTAATAATGTGTTTATTGGGATTTCAGAATGTGATCCCCGCGACCAATTTGATAAATTTATTGGTCGCGCTATTGCATTAGGCCGAGCATTCTTTCAAAGTCAAGTCTATGAATGTGCGGTTGTGATGCGCGGTTCCAGTACTTCTCGACGGCTTGCTTATATGAGATATGCTGATCCTAAAATTCCAATTAGATCAAATTCTTAAAAGCGAAATTTATAAAAAAGAGTGTTCCAGTGAAGGATCACTGGGACTTCATTCAAAGGAATGTCTAGGTCATTAGGAAGACTATGAAAAGGCAACTACGAAAGTTTTTCAAAGACCTTGGTAAAGAAAATATTACTGAGTGTGGGATATGTAAAAAGCCTTTCGAAGCTACTAGTAGTTGGATGCACCAGTATAAGGGGAAACAAGTCGACCTTTGTCCCGGTTGCAAGAAGTGGTATTATACTACAGGATACCAAGCTTTAAAAGAAGCAGAAGCTGAAATTAATGTAGACGGAAGATTTAAAGTACTCCAGGTAAAAGAAAAGTTTGGTATATTTATGATATATACGTCATGGGCTCCCGGTCAGTATATGAACTCTGATTGGTTAAATCGACTTGCCCAAAAGTATAAAGAAAAATATAAAGGGTTCACTTTTAGCTTTCGTTAAATGTAAAGTCTGCGGTAATGATTGGTGCTCTTACTGTTGGGAGAGAAGAAATAAAAAAGAAGATCATCCTTACAACAACATCATGACCACAATTTTTTGTAAAGGAATTGGACTTACTTGGAGATACTACGGCTCTACCTACATATTATATAAAACTCGACAAGTGACAAAATGAAATTTGACGGTCGCGATCTTTGTTGTATAGTAAGCCCTGCTAGTTTTTGTTCCTCTATAAAAGGCGAAGAATATCATATTTGTTGTTATTGCAAACAACCTATTTGTATAACGTGTCAAACTAAATATTTAAAATATGGTTATTTTCATCACCAAAGATGTCTTAAAATTTGCTTGCATTATAATTATCGATTAGGGAAATAAAATGAAAATTGTGATTAACTCTTGTTTTGGTGGATTTGGTTTAAGCTCAGAAGCTGTTTTATATCTAATTAAAAGGGATTCCCTTCTTATAAAAAAGCAGCACGTCAGTAAATATTTTGGTAAGGAAACAGAAGAAGAAGTTGTAAAAGAATTTAATAAATATGGTAAATGGGATACTTTTAAAGATGGTTATTTAGCCCAGCATGACCTTTCTATTTTATTTAAAGACAATTATATTTATGATGTAGAAATAGATAATGCACAACGCAATCATTTAGATTTAGTAGAAGTTGTAGAAGCCCTTAAAGAAAAGGCTAATGGCCCATGCGCTAAACTTAAAATAGTCGACATTCCTAAAAATGTAAAATGGACTATTGCAGAGTATGACGGAAATGAGCATGTCGCTGAGAAACATCGCACATGGTATGCTGAAGAATAAAATTAAATCTAACAACAGGATTACGGATTTGATTGCGCTAGTGGATGCGTTTGGAATCCAGAAGCTATCTTAAAGTTTGAGAGGCTATAATGGAAAAAGAACTTGAGCTGCCCGAAGGAATCAAGAAGTCAGACTTGAAGTACCCCGCGACTATAAGAACTACGCCCGCGTAGATATAGGTAAGGGCTACGAGGAAAGCAGCTTTGAGCTTTGGCTTACACAGGGATTCGGTTGGGTAGTCCCTACACTCCAAATCGGAGGATCTGGCCGGGCGTTTGGTACTCGGCGCACGTATGGGATAACTGTCAAGGATAAGAAGCTTGTGTCTGTGGGGTGCCTCACGTGTTAAAGACTATCTCAGTCCATCTAACCAAAGATAATCTCGAGCGCGTCAAGTCATACGTTGAGCTTCGTATTAAAGGAATGCAGGAAGCTGGTAGCTACCGCGATAATCTTTCTACACGAAGAGCTAACAGCCACGTGAGGAGAAGCCCCTACGGATACTAAGGGGTATCTCTTCCGGGTTAGTTCCAAGTAATAAAGCTTATGCGCATTCGTATTATAATAGTAGCGAGGAGAACACTATGGCGGAGGTGACTCCCTCGGAAACGAATTCCACGCCGTCAGAAATAAATTAAAAGCGAGGGGATTAAAGAATGGTTTTGCAAAGTTAAGTGACGCTCAAGTACTTGAGATTTATTTAAAACAAGAACGTTAAAAGAGATCGCGACCAGATATGGCGTCTGCGCTAAATATGTAAGCAAAATAGTTACGGGAGCTAGCAGGAGACTACCATGACAAATTTTCAGAAATTAAAAGATTTTAAAGGAAAAATAGCTTCAAAGTGGCTCGTGCCCACAACCTATAGAAAATGGGTTGCTGGAGCGAATAAGCTTCTCAAGCTTCATTATCGTTTGATAAATACTGGGTTGCTTTGGCCAAATCTCGTACAGCAACTACAAGCTGCAATAGTTGCCTGGGGGACTATCGGAATAGCAAAGTACAAAGCTAAGATTAATCCTCAATACTTTACCGAGTTCGATGAAATTAAGAAGTTTAATATTACACAGTTCATTGCCTTTCAGAAGAATATTTTATCTTTGTTAGGTAATGATAAGGTTGAAACTTTTGTTGAAGAGACGCGGGAACGTAAAAAGGGATTGCGCTGTCACTTTTGTCGGTGCCAACTAGTTTTTCCAGCATATGTAGTTCATCGTGTAGCTGGAGAAGAAGTTCAACGGTCAGAATCGGTGGGAATAATTTGTCTTCACCACGTGCACGGCAAACTTCAAAAGCTACTTGAAAAACAGGAACTTCAACAAATTCTTGAGTCTGTCAAGAAGGCAGAGGTTGTGGCATGAAGAAAACGATTGTTGAAAAATTAAAGGAACAAATTAAGCAATTAGAACAAGATAATGAAGACATGAGGAGCAGTACTTGTACTCACTTTCATCGGTGTAGTAAATGTAAAAGGCTACATGATAGCGGATATTGTTGCTTCTATTGCGGAAATGATGACTCACGAAATGTATGATTCTATACTACATCATTCCTAGTGGAGGGCGCTGAAGAGTGGTCGTGGGCCGACATAGAACCTAATTGGACATTTGATGATCGTACTCCGGGCATTAATCCTTGGAATGAAATTGCAAGGGAGACCTTAAAAAAAGAAGTGAAGTCAAAGTATTCGCGTAAAAGCTGCACATGCGGCGCTGATGATATGAATCATATTCAGGGATGCCCTAGGTGGTTTCCACGATAGCAAGTGAATGGTACCCAGGCTGTTATATAAAGAGACTCTTCGCTAAAAAGGTAGGTGGCACAAATGATTGAAACATCTGACTCTACTCTCTTAAAGAAGATACTTCCTCTTCTTAAGACTGCGACAGTTAAAGGAAAGTCGAACGACGGTGAATGGGTTTTAGTTTACTATAAAGCGTTTGCAGATAAGACTCCTCGACAACTTCTAGAAGCGAAAGCCGCCAAGGATCAAAATTTAGATCTCCATGTATATTTTGGTACTTTAGAAAGTATTAATCCATCTACAAAGACTGATGGAACATTTTGCTTTACCATTCTTTCTTTGACACGAGTATACGATGATGAGTTTCAATATAGAACATTTAATGTAGATCGTGGGGAAATTATCAAATTTGCTGCGTTTCCTGATCTTACAACTACAGTTAAAGTTAAAATGATTAATATGGTTGAAATACCTCGTTCCTGGCTTCAAAGAGCTAAAAATTGGATAAAGAGATTTATATGAATATATTTTATTGGCTAATAATTAGTCCGCTAATGCTATTAAACGTATTTATATTTGGGGTAATACTAATTGGAGTTTTTAATTGCTACTGAAGAGAGCATGGGTATAAATGTATCTTCTGCGGTAAATTTTGGGTGGGAAAGGGATGCGACTGTATTAAAAGAGACTATAAGAAATATAAAGTAGCAAACGTTAACTTCCTTAAACCCTAGGCGCAAGAGGTAGAAATATGGAACGGAGAAACACTATATGACTAAAGAAGAATTTAGTGCTTTAGAAGCGCACGATAAGATCCGTTTTATTGGAGATCCATCGCGCGATATATATCAGGAAGAATATTTTGGAAATCATAAGGGTAACCAAATTATAAAACCTCTTATCAAGGGGAAGATATATACAATCAATAGCATATACTCTCATATGACATCGGGCATTTTTTGTTTATATGGAGTAAGTGGAATTCCCCATAAAAAATTTATTGGTCAGAAGAAACGGTTTCCGTTTAAAATATCTTATGTACCTAATAATATAGAAAATGATTGGGAATTAGTTGAAACGAGACACCATATAGTTAAAACACAATGGAGATCAAAACTTGGTATAAATGGAGTGAAGCGTACCATCCGGAACTTAAAAAGTCGTGTAGAATCAATTTTATTCTATTATAAAAGGACTTTGGATAACTACCTTCAGGATATTACTATTGATCAAAAGATCTTATTACTCTTTTCTTTTAAAGGTGAAGAAAAAAAGATTCTTGAATTGTTGTTTGAATATAAAGACTTTTCTACATTTATAAACCACTGGGATGGTGCACATAGAGATGAAGACGACAATTCCAAACAGTAATCGGGTATTATATAGTGGAGGAGAATATTTTATCTTTCACGGAGTTAAAAGATGAATAATTATCTTGGGCGAATCAAATGGGCAAGCTAAAATTACCGCAGATATAGTTAAAGAAATAAGAAGATCTTATCCGGCAGTTTCTTCCTCGGAACTTTCGAAAAAAATTTAAATCAAACATTAATAGTATTGTTCTGAGAAAAGCTGGAGGCATATATAATATGGGTAAAGATGATATTAATTTAAAGACAGTCAAGTGCAACACGTGCGACAACAAAATGGAAATAGATAAAAATTCAAAGGGTGGGAATTGTTGGCAATGTTGTGCGAGCGGTAGAGCTTTTATACTCCCTGAAGCTCTTGGGAAAGCCCCGACGAATGATACACTGCTCTACGACGACGATTTTGCGGAGCAAGTAAAAATAGCTAATAATTCACGCGAAGAGCGAGTTGTTTACGAAAAAGGAAAAAAGAAAGTTATAAAAGGAGGATCTAAAACAAGGTTTGGTCAAACGATTGTGATCGATAAGTATCTCAAAGAGGGTACTTTAAACGACGATGATCTTCTTAAAAAAGTAGCCGAAGAGATACCAGAATATAAAGGGGATTGGAAAAAATTAATTAAGCTTCGAAAGTATCATATGAAGCGGAAGAAGGGAAAATAAATGTTTGAACTACGATCTAAACTAAATAGAGAAGATAAATTTGAAATAGACACGGCGACCATGTGTCTATTTAAAACAATCATGTACCATGCTAAAGTAACTGAGCAAATAATTGAAAGGTTCAGTCTTAGTAAAGGTACAGTTATTGGGGAAAAATTAGGAAAAGAAATAGCTAATAAGTTAGAGAATGTATTACCCCTGTTAGTTTCAGGAGTGTTAGTAGAACGGAAAATGATAGAAAATGGGCATCTTATAATAAAAACAGCTCCAATTAATCTCGGCGATTTAGTTTATTTAAAGGCGTTTATATTATTTTGTGAACACAAAAGTCCTTTTGAAATCTATTAGTTGAGGTCGAAATCTAATGCCCCGTGACGCGAAAGCTGATCGGGGCTCTTTATTTAGAGGGGAATATGAGCAAGAGAATGTTAGCTGAAGGTGAAGTTGCTGAACAGAAAGTGCGTACCTTCCAAGGAGGACCTGCGTTGAATTTTCCAAGATCTGCTCTTTATTTTCTTAAAGTGACCTCCGGCGATACATTAAAGTTTCAGATTCAAAATCAGAATGCTATTCTAGTAACAGTGGCTCCCCGAGTTAACCGAGCAGCTACGACTGAGCTTGTTGAAACAGGGGTAGATAACACTGAAGTAAATGAATTTATTTCTCACACTACAAGAAGTAGTAGAAGAAACTCACACCGCCGTACTTTACGTCTTTAATACAATGAAAAAGAAACCTTATCATCTTAGAAAAGTATATTCTTCAGAAGAAAAAGAAGTTCTTTCTCAAGCCATCAAAAATGGTTTCTGGAGGGACGATCGCTTAGATAAAATTAGGAAGTTATCAGTTGAATTGTCAAAAGTTAATAATATAGAACCTCCAGCAATCGTTGTGGTAGAAGGAACAAATCCTCGATATGACATTGAAGCTAAAACAATAATTTTAGGTAAGCCGTCACTAGTAACTTTTTTACATCAGTTTGTTTTCCACAAATTTAGTAAATATGTTCCACCAGCATTTTTTGAAGATTATGCTAGAGCTTACGCATTAGGTTTATTTAAAGAGTGTGACCCTGTAAACTTCAAGAAAGCCGCTAAAAGTGGACGATTAATTCATGTCGACCCAATAAATTATAAAGGACAATAAAATGTCGATTTCCCTTGGATGTGACCCAGAATTTGGATTCTTAGAAACAGATACGCATAATGTAGTACCCGCTCATGATATTATTAGCCAGGGCTGGCGCGGCAAGTTTGGTACTGATGGACATTCTGAAATTGCTGAGATTAGACCTACACATTCTGATGATCCTCGTGAGTTAGTTAAAAATATTGAACAAGCTTTTAAATATGGTATTAAGAGGTATCCTGATTTAAAAAATCTTACTTGGAAGGCAGGGAGTATGATAGGCAACAATCCCATTGGAGGTCATATCCATTTTGGAACATATCACTCTCAGAGCCTAACAAAAATGTTAGATTGCTTTTTAGCAGTGCCTGCTTTACTACTTGAAAAAAGAAGTGAAGCGGTAGCGAGACGTGATCATGGCTATGGTAATTTAGGCAATATTAGAAATAAATCTTGGGGGTTTGAATATAGAGTTCTTGGGAGCTGGCTTACCTCACCTAAAATTGCCACTTCTATTCTCTGCTTAGCAAAAACGATCGTAGAAGAGTGGTCTATTAGAGCTGTTAATACAAGAGAATTTCAACCGAATAGTGTCGCATTCAATAAGGTGTCCTTTGATGTTTTGCTTCCTAAGATGGAAGCGACATATAATCGTATTAAACAGATGAGGGCATACTCTGCTTACGTAAAAGAAATTGACTTTATTTTTAAATTAATTGAACATAATAAAACCTGGTTTCCTGAAAATGGTATGAAGCAAGCTTGGGGAATTGAAGCAGCTCTTATTTTAAAAGAACTACCTCAAGTTCATACTAATGAAGTCTGGAGTAAAAAACGTGTTAACATTTATTAATATTAAGAGGGATTATGTTAACATTTAATCATAAAGATTATAATTTAAAGCTCATATGTTCGCGACTTAAAAGTGCTCTTAATGAGTTTAAAACTAAGAGCTATTTTGTTTACGGAATAAAAATAGAAGACGGGGCTAAGAAACGTCGACCTCACATCCTCATAAAAAGTAAGGAAAAAATTCCTACTGAGTTAATAAATCTTTTTGATAGGTCTAATTTAAAGGTCGTAGTTAACAATCTTAGTGATAAAAATACAGATATAACCATTGGGCTGCGGAAAGATGTTAGGAAAAATATTCAGTTCTCTAAAAATATAATCAAGACTATTATTTTTGCTTTTGAAGGTAAGTTAATTATTGATAACGGGTTCACAATAACTCATTCGGTTGAAGAGTAGGAGGTAGACTACAATTTGCAGAATGGCCGCTTTTCCTCCAGGTTTTACGAAAGAAGAAGCGATTGAAATTCTTGCTCCTTTTGCTTCATACAATCGTGATGGTACAGGAAGCGTCTATCTTCAAAATGACAAGTTCGTTGTTAATAAATGGCCTATTCCTTTTGAAGATGTTTTAAGAAAGAATCTCCCTCTTTTAGATCACATGCCTTGTTCTAGCTGGACGCTAGTCCATTTACGGGCAGCTTCTCACGGAGCTAATACTGTTGCAAATACCCATCCAATTATAAAAGGTAATTGGGCAATGACTCACAATGGTATCTTTGGAGAGTACTATCTCCTTAAAACGGCTCTATCAAAAATATATAAATTTGATGGGGAAACAGATAGTGAACCATTAGTTCAGTTGTTTGATGCAGTGGGTCCTAGACAATTCTTTCGTGCAATCAAAAATGGGGGTGTTTATTTCTTTCTTAGAAAGACGGGTCGTCTTTATGTATATGTAACTCGCGGCGACTTAGAATTTCAGGAAACACCTCGCGGGATTGTTCTCGCTTCTTCTCTTCCTAGTAAATATAGCGAAAGAAATATAGTTAGAAATGGGTGGATTCGTTTTAGTGGTCAGGGTAGAATAATGCAGTCAAGTTGTACTACCGCAATTCAGCTTCCGGAAAAATCTTACAAAGTATCAACATTCTTTGCGCAAGAAGAAATAGATCAATTACCAAAACAAGATAAAGATCTGCTATTAGGTTTATAGAAGGAGATGTCTGGACGGAGGCGCCTAAATGGCTAAGCTAAACGTTAGTGATGTTTTGAAGTCAGCTACAAAGAAGTCGAAGCCGAAAACGGAAATGGTAGAGTTGTCTCTTCCTTCTAAAACGCTTGATGCTTATCGTGTCGCCTATGATGCATTAAAAGAAGCAGAAGCAGATCTTTCTATTGCACAAAATGAACTTCTAGAAAAAGTAGAACCTGCTTATTTTGATCAGCTGAAAACAAAGTATGTAAACTCGGCCCGAGTAACCGACGGTGGTAATGAGGTCACTGTTTCTTGGAAGGATGCTTATAGTAAAATCCCGACAGAACAAATGGAAGAGATTAAGAAAATACTTGGGGATAAGACAAATGCTTTCTTTAAAGAGGTTAATGATATTAAAGTTAAGCCGGAGGCCGCGACAGATCCTGATGTACTTGAGAAGTTGATTAATGCTGTTGGTGCAGAGAACTTTCGTCGATGGTTCGATGTAAATCAAGCAGTAAAACCAAATCGTGAGTTTACTGAAAGGCGTTATATGGAGCTCGACAAGAAAACTAATGAAGCGTTAAATCCTTTAGTTAAACAATATGCCCCATCGATTAAAATAACCACTCCTAAGGGTTAAAAAAGGATTAATGGCGAAGATGAAATTTACAATGAAGTATTAATATGAAAGAAATATTTACGTTTAAAGAATTAGGGTACACTCCGCGGTCAGTTTGGTCTGATTCTTTAATCCGCAAGAAAATTCAAGAAGTCGTACAAACTTTAGATAACCACCCTGAAAATATAATTAAAATAAATTTTCCAATAAAAAAGAAAATTCT
>Ga0315282_10005724_pt1 | contig 21069 bp, 26 predicted proteins | sample YL17G07_20_MG_FD_203693 | JGI IMG/M metagenome (GOLD analysis project Ga0315282, IMG submission 203693) | Sediment microbial communities from Yellowstone Lake, YNP, Wyoming, USA - YL17G07_20 | ecosystem: Environmental > Aquatic > Freshwater > Lake > Sediment | place: USA: Wyoming | collected... | reverse complement strand
ATCTGTTTGGTTAGAGATGATTTTGTTCCTGAATAGAATGCACCGGCTTGACAGGGACTTCGAACCTTCAATCCTCACCGCCCATCTTTGGGGATATTGTGGCGAGTTTCGTTTCGAAATCATCCACCGTTAATGGGAATTCAGCGTCTGGCGCAAGTTCTCCTCTTTCACGCAGAACCTGTCGTGCCAGAAGCCAGTAAGCCATAGCTAGGGCTCGCCTTCCCTTGTTGTTTATCGGTATGGCGAGATCTACTCCAGAAAATGTGTTGTCAGTATCGCAGAACGCTATCACAGGTATGCCGGAGGATGAGGCTTCCGTGATCGCCTGCAAGTCGGCACGTGGATCAGTCACAACCACTAGTTGCGGTTCTCCATGTCTCGGCTGGAGAGGATTTGAAATAAACCCGGGCAAGAATCTTCCAACGGTCGGAACGGTTCTCGTTTTCTCGCAGAATTTCTCCAGTGGTGCCTTTCCGTATAGTCTGGAAGATACTACAAGTACACGTGACGGATCGAACCTTGCAATGAATTTTGCTGCTAACCGTATCTTCTCGTCTGTCTTCCCTATGTTAAGTATGAATAAGCCATCCGGCCTTACACGGTAAATGTACTGTTTCATATCTCCCGTTTTGATTCTTGTTCCGATGTGAAGTCCTGCTGCCAATAGATCCTCCAGTGGAAGGAGGAGATCCTCAGTCTTCGGCACCATCTCTTTTTCGTCTTTGCTCATACGGATCATCCACATTCTCTACAGAGTCTGAGATCTCTTCTTTGCAGAAACCTCAGCGTACTTCAGAAACTCGTCAATGACCTCCACATTAGAGATTAACATCCTTCTGCAACAGTACCTTTTCATTCCCAAGTCGTCCAAGACGTGATTCGGTTCTTCTCCTTCTTTTACCCTACGCGCAAATTCTTCCCACTTATCTCCAACAAGGCTTCCGCAGCTAAAACAGCGGACGGGTATTATCAAACTAGTTCCTCCAGATTACCTGTATGATTTTTGTTTTCGTCTGCGCGCTCCGGGGCCACCAAACTTCTTGGATTCCGAACGTCTTGGATCACCTGCAAGCATCGTTCGATCGAAACTTGTGAATATCCTTCTAAGTTCGCTGCTCTTCGTCCATTCAGCCAAAGCTCTCGAGATTGCGATGCGGGCTGCTTCAGCTTGTCCCATGAACCCGCCTCCTTTCACGTGGACGTTTATGTCCACAGCTTTTCTCTTCTCTCCTGCAACAACCAGAGGTTCCATAATTTTTGATCTAGCGATTTCGGGTTGAATGAGTTCAACTGGAAACTTGTTTACGGTCACTCTTCCGGTTCCCGGTCGGACAACTGCTCTCGCAACGGCTGTCTTTCGCTTTCCTGTGACGAGTAGGACTCGCTTTCTTTCGCTCAAGTTATGGTAGCTCTCCCAATCTCTCCTGCAAGTTCTTGCAGAGTAATGTACGAGCAGTGAAGTCTGGAAGCTTCTGCTCCTGGAACTTTCATCGCGGGTTTATCTTTAAACTCTTCTGGAACCCCCATGTATACCTTCACTTTCTTGAATGCTACTTTTCCATGTGATTTCTTCCAGGGTAACATACCTCTAATCACTCTTCTAGCGTACATGTCGGGTCTTCTATAGTGTACCGGACCTTTTTCCTGGGCTCCCAAGGTTCGGGTTTTCAATCGAAGCTTTGCACGATCCACGATCATCTTCTTCTTTCCGGAGATTACTGCTTTCTCCACGTTGAGAACCACTGTCTCCTTACCGTTCAGGACGTTCTTTGCGACGTAACTCGCTAGCCTGCCCAAGATTTGATCCGTTGCATCGAGAAATTGAGTTTCAGAATCCATCAGCTTCTCATCCCAGCAGAATTATCTTCGTGCCTCCAGGATTCTCCTTGGCTAAGGTATCGAGAGATATGCATCTTCCACCAGCCTTCTCGATCTTCATCTTTGCGTGGTCCGAGAATTTGAAGGCGGCTACAGTAACCTTGTGACTTAACATTCCAGCGGAGAGAACTTTTCCAGGAACCGCGACAACACTTCCCTCACTTGTGTGTCTAGCTATCTTGCTAATATTCACAGTTCTCCGAGATCTCTTTGATCTACAGAGATCCTGTGCAAGCCGTCTGTACAAAGGCGTCTTGGTTTCTCTCGATCTCTTTCTCAACGTCGTTACTAGGGCTGTTAATTGTAGGTTTGTCGATTGTGATTTCATCGGCTCTCTTCCTCTGAAGTTGATTTCAAACGCAGAAGTTCGTCGGCTTTGTCTGCCAACACTCTCGATGCCTCATTCACGAGAGTCTTGATAGGTATTGAGCCGGTTGGTTCAACATAAAATATGAATGTGGTATCGTCCCACTCAACCTTGATCGGAGGTTTCTTCTCACAATGGCTTACGCATTCCATGCATAAGGTGCAGTTCATCTCATTTTTTACTACTGCTCTGTTCCCTTCGATGGCGAAGACGTTCTTCGGACACCATTTCGCGCATTCAACAGCTTCAGCAGCCCTTTTTGGATCGATACTTACGTGAGGAAGGTACTTGTAGGCACAAGCTGATACTGGTTGCCACTTTGCATGTTCCAGGCCACGACCTAGTTTTGCGTAGGCCTCAAGTCGAATCTTCTGCTTAGGAGCTAATTTGACTATGGGAATCTTGTCGCTAACAGGCTTTACATTTGGATCTTGAGGTTTCAGTTCACTTGAATATACCGTGACGGTTTCATCTTGAGCTTCAACTTCAAATGTGAAGGATGCTCTACACTTGCTACATCCCAATTCACTCTTGCAATCACACTTTTCTGGAAGAACATAGGTTTCCATATCAGTTGTTAATGGGATTAAACCGAGTCTATGCGCTAGAATCTCATCGTACATGACGGATGTATTCTCAACTATCATTACGTCATCTATTGCCATCGTGGGAACTTCTGCGATCATAATCCTTCTGATGGCGTTTGCAAAAGCAGGGGTTACACCACTCAGCATGAACCTGATCGAAGTTTCATCTTCCTCTATGACCTTCACATCCATGAAAGAGTGCAACCTTTGGAAAGTTGATGAAGCAACAGACTCCTGAACTTATATAAACCCTACCCTATCAAAAGGGCACTCCGATAGCGAATGATCTCAACGTTTCTTAAAGTGTCAAGAAATTGTTGAATTGGTCAATTGATGAGAATGATCTGTAGTCTATTGGATTATGTCTGGGAAAAACCTACATAGAACGGTTCAAAGATCCTAGTGAATATGAGAGGCGTACGTGTTGCATGGAAGCTAGGACACTTTTTGAAACTGGGCTGGTCCTAGTATTTGTCGGATTCGTGTTAGCATTCATATCCACTTTTATTCTTATGCTTCGTGGAAGCAGAACTGGGTCCAAGTTGAAGGGGGGAGGCATAGTGATGCTGGGTCCATTTCCGATAATATTTGGAACTGATAGGGGTTCTGTGAAAGTTCTGATACTACTTTCGATTATTCTTATGATAGTGGTTCTAGCGTTTATGTGGTTCTCGTCTTTAGCAACGAGGTGAAGTGAATCTACATGTCTGCACGGGTTTGTGAATACTGCAACAGGAACCCTGCAATGTACGTATGTAGAGGCTGTGGGAGAACGGTTTGTGGATCGTGTTTCAATCCCCATGTCTGGAAGTGTCAGGACTGTTCCAAGAGTGTGCCGATGACCTTGAGCAGGGATCTGACTGAAGATCTGAGAGTCGGATGGCCGATGGGATTCACCGTCTTCCTGGCTGCTTTCATCATGATCTTCGTTGGGATGATGCTTATGATGCTGGCTTCGGTTTTTTCAGGTGGAGGCTCCGGCGGCCTAGTCATCTTCATCGGACCATTTCCAATAGCGGTAGGATCTGGACCACAATCGTCTCTTATGGTTACGATTGCTTTTGCACTCGCGATTGTAGGAATGGTTCTGTTCTTCCTGTTTACTAGGCGAAGACCACTTTAGATCCAGATCATACCCAAGAGTGCTGGGAACACGGATCTGGTGATTCGATAAAGAATAGTCGACCGGAGAACTGAGATTACAGTTGCTCTTCTTCAGCGGTTTCCTCGGCGACCGGAGCTTCACTTGGAGCGGAGGATTTTGGTGTTGGGCCTTTCACACTAGGATGATCTGGTCTGTTGAGTGCACTTTCAGGAGCGTATTTGATGGCTGGTTCTTCTCGTCTTGAAACGAGGTAACTTGGAACGGTTACTGTCCTATTTCCAACCATTATGTGACCATGGGATACGAGTTGACGAGCTTGGTGGATAGACTTCGCTAAGCCGGATCTGAAGACCATGGTTTGTAGTCTCCTTTCAAGGAGATCTTTGATATCAAGGTCTAGTACGCCATCTATCTCGGTTTCTTCGGGTAGTAAACCGACTCTGCTTAGTTTTGATAGGTATTCGCTTTGAAGTTTGGTTCTCTCCTCTCCACTTTTCGCAAGTAACGACCTTGCTATGCCTCTGACCTCTGAGAGCATGGTTCTGTAGCGCCAGAGTTCACGCTTGTTTCTAAGTCCATACTCTCCGACAAGCTTCAACTCGACCTCTAGCTGATCTTTTCTCCATGGATGACGTGGGGTCTCATACTTTTTTCTCTGCTTCTTCGGATCTCCCATGATGAATCTACTTCCTACTTCTTCTCTCTCTCTCCTGCAGCCGCGGCTCTAGCAGCAGCGATAGCCAGTTTCTTCTTGACTCCAACGGCTTTCCCTTTCCTCCCTGTAGTTTTGGTTCTCTGACCTCTTACCTTGAGTCCTAGCGAATGTCTGATTCCACGCCATGACTTTATGTCTTTCATGAAATCTATGTCAGTCTTCGTCGCCAACGTTAGGTCTGGACCGATCAGGTGGAGGTCTCGACCTGATGAAAGGTCTTTTCTCCGATTAACAAGTCTCGGCGGGATACCGTATTTTATAGGATCCACTATCACGTCCTCAATCTTTTGGACGTCAGATTCTGTCAGATTTCCTATTCTCATTTCAGGCTTGAGATCAGTAGCGTTGATTATGGCACCGGCCAAACTTATTCCAAGGCCTCTAATCTTCGTGATACCGTAGACCAATTTCTTGGAACCGTCTATGTCGGTTCCTGATATTCTCACTATGTGCCTGAACTCTCTTGACATGACATTGCACCGTAAATGTACTCACTACCGTGCGAGACGAATGTTATTTAAGCATTTAGTCGGAACTCGGCAATCTAATGTTTTGAATGGCGACTCATGTTTCAACAGATCAGTCTTGAACGAAATTCTCTGGCTCGTGAAGATGGCCTGAGATTACATGTATATTTGAGGTGACTTGGAAGACATTCCAACTGATGTCATTATGAATTCAACAAACACATCTTCTGGGACTGCACCTATAAACTCGGATTTCCTGTTTATCACTACCTTCGGAACGCTGACAAAATTGTATTTCTGTGCAAGCTCAGGAAACTCTGTTATCTCCACGAGATTAAGTCTTATCATGGTATTCTCTATGGCAAACTGATACGCCAACTCAGCTATCATTCCATAGTATGGACATGTTGGAGTCACGAATACCTCTATATGAACCGATCTTGGAATAGATCTCAACCTTATCTTCGATCTTTCTGAAATGTTGCTCGAATCTTTCGAGACATTAACTATACTTTCCGTCAAAGGGTTGAATTCATAACCAAAGGGTAGCCCGTAGAATCTTATGCCGTAGGTCTTGGTTCCTGAGATCGCGATACATGGGACCTTGTCCACTTCATAGTACTTTGCCTTTTCATTGTCCTTTAAGATGCCATATACTTCAAGTCTAATCTTGGGCGACAAAGAGGATAATTCCATTAAAAGCTCTCGTGTATTTCTGCAAAGATTGCATTTCGTCTCTTGCGTGAAAAGTATGAGGTGGGCATCATACCTCGTATTCTTTTCAAAGAACTCTCTAAGATGCTCTTTATGTTCCTCAGCTAGAACTCTCATATTCGCTCCTTTAGACTTGTCTGGTAACGGAGCAGATATCTCTTCTGATCTCGTCGCTCATTGATCAGGACTATCGGAAAGCATATTTGATATGATAATCTAACTTGTATCGGTGTTTGGGTGTGGAAGCTGAAGAAGTAAGAGTGATAGAGACATCCCCCATTGAGAAGATTGATCACTGTTTGGTTGGTTTTCCTGATGTGGGACTTGTAGGCCTAATTGCTGTGAATCACATAATTAACGCGCTTGAATTGAAGGAGAGCGGCTACATTGAATCTGACCTGCTTCCTCCAGTAATTGTTGTTCATCAGGGTGATCCGAAAGCGGCGGTGCGAGTATACGGCAAGGATAGGCTCGCTATCATAACTTCGGAGGTTCCAATTCAACCGTTGATTATACCAAGTCTATCTAGAAAGATAGTTGATTGGACTAAGACTAAGGGGGGCCAACTCCTCATTACCCTTAGCGGTATAGCGGTACAGAACAGACTTGAGATCGAAACTCCAGTCGTGTATGGCGTCGGAGCTTCACAGACGACAAGAGATCTTCTTACAAAATCAGGCGTTAAGCTTCTCGAGGAAGGCTTCATGGTCGGCGCTCATGCAGCAATAATGGGCGAGTCTTTGAAAGCGAAGGTTCCAAGCGTTATTCTAATGGCGCAATCGCATGCTGAGTATCCGGATCCTGGAGCCGCCGCTTCAATCATCTCTTCACTCAACAAGTTACTAGGCCTGAACGTTGATGTTAAAGGGCTCTTAGAACAAGCTGAAGAGATTCGCCTGAAGATGAGAGAGTTGATGCAGAGAACGTCCAAGTCTATGCGAGGAATGGAGAAGGGACAGGAGCAAGAGCTACCTGCCATGTACGTTTAGTGAGGGAGTACCATGATAAAACGTAGAAGGAGACCGCTTGACGAGATTGTTCCATTCGGATGGAAACTTGATGAAATTGCGGAAAACTTCTTTGAAGAACCAATGTGGGACCTGTCCCGACGTGAGCTACGACCCTTAGCTCATGTACGCGAGGCCGATGACAAGATCATCGTCTCCTTTGATCTCCCTTACGTCAAGAAAGAGAATATTCAACTGAACGTTACAGAGGACAGAGTCGAGGTAAACGCAACAATGAACAGATGCGTTAGATACGACCGTTGGGGAACTGTTCAAAAGGACTGCGAGTTTAGATCTTATCGCGCAGCCTTGGCACTACCAAACAAAGTCATACCCGAAGGCGCCACGGCACGATTCAAGTCCGGAATATTGGAAATAGAGATACCCAAAAAGGCTCAACACCACAAGATAACGATACAATAAAGAAAACGAGTACACATCACTAATTAGAGGTATTGGATAGCAACAATCTCTCTTCTCTACCAGGTCGCTGAGCGCCTTGTATAACTTCCCTTGATGGGAATAGTGATCCCACACTTCGCACATTTATTCTCAGCAGTTAGGTTCCAAGTTGAGATGCTGAAACCGAAACGTTCGATGAGAAGAGCCCCACATTTTGGACAATAGGTATTCTCATACCTGTGTCCAGGAATGTTGCCTGCGTATACGTAGTGTAAGCCTTCTTCACGTGCGGCTTGACATGCTTGTTCAATTGTCTTAACCGGAGTAGAAGGCAAGTCTGTAACCTTGTACTCGGGTCGAAACGCAAGCAGATGAAATGGTGTATCTTCTCCCAAGTTAGTCTTAATCCACCCGGCCAATTCACGAATCCGCCCCATCGAATCTCCGATTTTCGGAACAACCAAGTTTGTTATTTCAACATGTATGTTATGTCGCTTCATCTCTTGAAGACATTCGTAAACAGGTTCCACAGATGGAACTGATGAGAACTCTCTGTAAAAGTCTCTGTCTCCTGCACCTTTAAAGTCCACCGTAGCCGCGTCAAGAAATGGCGCGATCATCTCCACCGCTTCAGAGGTCATGTAGCCGTTAGTTACAAAGGTGTTGAATAGCCCCTCCTGATGGGCGAGTTTAGCCGTGTCATACGCGTACTCGAAGAAGATTGTGGGCTCTGTATAGGTGTACGATATGCCGACACAATTCTGCCGTTTTGCGAGTTCTACAACCTGCTCTGGGGGTAGACTCTCTCCAGACATTTCGCTTTCCTGACTTATCTCCCAGTTCTGGCAGAACTTGCATCGGAAGTTGCAACCGACTGTAGCGATGGACATGACCAAGGAACCTGGATGGAAATGCCAGAGGGGTTTCTTCTCTATCGGGTCGATGTTGGCCGCGCATGCTCTAGCATATACAAGTGACTCCAATGTTCCTTCAACGTTTCTTCGAACCTTACAGAAGCCAACTGTGCTTTCGGGTATTACACATCTCCTAGAGCATAGGTTACATTTTACTCTCCGCTCTGCCAGCCTCTCGTAAAGCATCGCATCCTTCATTCATGGCCCCCCTATAACAGGGGTAGCAGCGGACCTGTTGGTTCTTGGGCTACTAGGTTCAGCGTCCACAATTGGGGCACATGTGGTACGGCAAAGTTGATGGGACAGGCATCCTTGTGAAGACCTGTGGAACCATTGGCGGCAAGATTCTATGCGAACATTCAGGGCAAAGTACTATTCCCATCCTAGGTATCGAGCAGTCTCTGCATATCGATCGTCCACACCTACTGCAAATGTGGATGGCTGGAAGATTCGGATGATAGAAACACATTCCTGGTTGTGTTATTGAGCGAAGAGGAGGAGCTGGAACAGGAACAGGCTTCATAGGTGGTGCTGCAAATAGTGGCGTTCCGCAGCTCGAACAGAACCTACTCTCATCTCTATTATCGTAACCGCACCTACTACATCTCTTTACCATTGATCTTCGGCCTTCCAGACTAACCAAACTCGCCGCCTCTACTTATATAATTGCTTTCGACATGACCCATTCGTAGACAACTCACGTGGAACAGGGCGATTCGAAGTCTAGAAGTACTTAATTCAAGGCTCATCCACTTACAGCGACCTGAACAGGGATAGGCCCATTGAATACGGTTGAAGAGGATCGAGTGCAGGAGCAACTATTGTTCGGTATAAAGAGGTTCAGATCAACCTGCGACAGTTTCTTGAAGGACGTGGGTACAATATCCATGCGGCTGGAACCAAGACGTTTATGGACGCGTACAAGGAATTCGTGAGCTAGAAAACCTGAAAGTTCAAACTGGTCCAGAGCTTGAAGTTTGGCGCCGGGAGAGGGATTTGAACTTCAAGTTCAGAACCTACTAGAGCCTGGCTGGCCTGTGGGATTAAGCCTTTCTGTTTCCATAGGCGAAGGAGCGAGGCTCAAATTGGCGGACCGGGCGTACATCGAACTATATGCTCAGATTAGCAGTTCCCCATAAATACTGAGACGGTGTGAGCGAGTCTCGGGATTCAACCTTAGGTGCTAGCTACGAAAACCGATCGCGACTAAAGCTCAAGGGGTTATTTTGGAAGACGGCTTTCTTCGCTTTACGACGAAGGCGAATATGATAGCTATCACAACGAGCCCGACGACAGTGTAGAGGTAACTCGTGTAGTCATAAGGTTCGGTTACAGTAGTCACTCCAGTCGTTGTGTCCGTACTACTGAGAATGGATGTTTGCATTCTCGTCTCCATCATCGTTTGTATCTTCTCGGTTTGCAGCTTAATGGACCCAGTAGGATTCCTCAGAGGGTCTGCTCAATAGACTTGAGTTGTAACGACGTTGGGATAAGGGGCTGAGCCGTCCTTCAAATATAGAAACCATAGAAACTCGTCTGCAACGGTCAGATTCGTACTCCAAACTCCAGCTGGATCTGCATCAAGATTCAGACCAGTCCATTCAATGTTGGAGAATTTGAAGTCGCTCCCACGGTATCATCTCTGGTCTCTCTCGATAGGAGACTCCGCAATTCTTTGATTGGAAGAATGAATGGGAAACTGGGCATTAGCAATAGAGACTACTACGAGTCGAAAACTAAGAAGGCTGAAGAGAGACGGACGCAGAATAAGGCACTCATCAGTGGATACTATACGTCTTTAGCACGAGAAATCAACGCTGCGCTTTATGGCGTTCCCGACCACGACAAGTTTGTTGTCGCAGTCGATACTCTTTTAGTTCTCGTGGCCTCTTGAGCCTCTCAGTTGAGCTTGAAGTGGCGCTATCCGCTTCTAGACTCCATCTGATTTCAGGCACAACTTGCCATCATAACCTGTCTTATCCGGTGTTCTAAGAACTAATTCTTGGTCCTTTGCTGCTCCATTCGTGAAAGTCGTAGATCGTCGTGCTAGCTCGTGGCAATTCCTTTTCTAAGATTCGTATGAACTCCATGTCTTGCGTGGCAACTAGGACTTGCTTCTCCGGTAACGCTTGACGCAAGAGTTCTACAAGCACCTCCTTGTGTCTTAAATCCATTGATTGCGAGGGATCGTCGAGCAGAATTAGACCTATATAGATTAGATTGTGATCTTGTGGACATGGACAGAAAAAGAGAGATTGCGACCGCGTTCATTTGAGCATTGCTGAATCTAGTCTGGACGTACGTGCCCTGTTTGAAATCCTTGTCCCAAGCTCTTAATCTGTAAATCGCTTTTCCCCTCTCTTCATCGGGAATCAGTTGGAGCTTAACATAGTAAGGATGGCAGAGAATTTTTGAGTAATACGATCCAAAGGTAGACTGCAATTCTGAAAGAGCCCTTGTGGCCATCTCTTCGCGTGCTGCTGACGCTGCCCGACAAATATCGGCCAGTCCACTCTCCAATTCCTTCATTTGCGACCAAGTCCCTTCCAAATCCTTGAGTCTTTTTTGCAGATCCGGGAAACCCTCTTGAAGCTTGTCAACCCTGTCTTTTTCGTTAAGGAAGTCGAGTACCCTCCGGGAAACATCGAGCTTCTCCTTAATACCGTTGATATCATCTACAACGTCCTCCATGGCACCGATATTCTGATTCACGTGACAAAGTTGAGAATGGCGGCTTAATCGCTATCGTGGTTGGAATAATAATGCTAGTAAGCACGAATTGGATCGTAGGGACCATAACGCTAGTGGGAGGAATCCTCTGCTATGTATCGAAACGTGCAACACTGAATTCTGCACAATCACAACCTGAAATAGCCTCTACATATGTCTCAAACGGATTGGTTTGCAAGGAAAAGATGTGGTTAGATCCGAGTGGCACGAACGTCTCTTGGGAAAAGACCGCGGACAGTGCCGGTTGCCTAGTCGAACTCTGAGCTCTTCTCTCCCTCTTCCTCGGATGGTTTGGGCGGTTTCGCTTCTTCTTTCGCCTTTCCGGCCGCCACTATATCGTCGATCTTGAGTAGCATTGAGGCTGCTTCGCTGGCTGACTTCAGGATCTGTTCCTTCACAGCCGCCGGTTCGACGATCTCTGCTTTCATCATGTCTTTGGCTTTGCCTTCGAATGGGTCTACTCCAACCCATTTCTGGTCTTTCTCGTGAGCGGCTCTGAGTTCCACAATTATGTCCAGTGGGTCGAGGCCTGCGTTTTCGGCGAGTGTTAGAGGTATGCCTTCCAATGCTTCGGCGAATGCGAGTACAGCCAACTGTTCCCTTCCAGAGAGTTTCTCCGCCCATCGTTTAAGCTGGCTTGCCAACTCGACTTCGACGGCGCCTCCGCCTGCAACAATCCTGGGATCGCGGATAACGTCTCTGACTACGCAGAGCGCGTCATGTAGGGATCTTTCGGCTTCGTCCACGAACCTTTGGGTTCCTCCTCTTATCAGGATCGCCACAGCTCTAGGATTTTTGCATCCCTCTACGAATGTCATCTTGTCATCAGCGATCTTTCGTTCTTCGACAAGTTTCGCGTATCCAATGTCATCAGCCTTTAGGTCGTCTAGGTTTGTTACGATCTTTCCGCCTGTGGCTCTGGCAAGTTTCTCCATATCCTTCTCGCTGGCCCGTCGGACCGCTAGGATATTCTTCTTGGCTAGGAAGTGTTGGGCTAGGTCGTCGATGCCTTTCTGGCATACGAGAACATTTGCACCTGAGTTGGATACTTTTTCAACCATGTCTCGAAGGATCTTCTCTTCTTCGTCAAGGAAGGCTTTCATCTCTTCTGGGTTCTGAATGTTGATTTTCGCATCGAATTCTGTCTTCTCAACTTCCAATGCACAGTTGACGAGCGCTACTTTCGCGTCTTCAACTCTCTTCGGCATTCCCGGGTGGACAACTTCCTTGTCTAAGACCACGCCTTGAATCAGCTTGGTCTCGTTGAGCGATTCTCCGGCTTTCTTCTCTACCTTGACATCTTCCACCTCTACCTTGTATCCTTCAGGTGTTTTTTCGACGACCTGTAGCATCGCGTCTACGGCTATGTCTGCCATGGGGTCTCTGCTTTCGGATACAAGTTTGGTTGCCATTGCGATTCTGGCGACTTTCTTCAGGGTCTCTTTGTCGGTCGGGGTGACTTTCTGGGCTATGCTGTTCAGTATCTCCAAAGCCTTCTCTTGGGCGCGTCTGTAACCGTCGACGATCACGGTTGGGTGAACGTCTTTGTTGATTAGGTCTTCGGCTTTGCTGACTAGTCCACCGGCTAGGACTACTGCGCTGGTGGTTCCGTCGCCAACCTCATCATCTTGGGTCTTGGCGACTTCAGCTATCATTTTGGCTGCTGGATGTTGGACCTCCATCTCTTTGAGTATGGTGGCGCCGTCGTTGGTGATTGTGACGTCTCCGAAGCTGGCTACGAGCATCTTGTCCATTCCTCGTGGGCCAAGTGAGGTCTTCACCGCCTCGGCAACGACTTTTGCCGCCATTATGTTTGCTCTTTGCGCTTCTTTGCCTCGGGTTCGTTGGGTTCCTTCCTTGAGGATCAGTACAGGTTGACCGCTTATGGTTGCAGGTATAGCCTCTGCCATTTACGATTCCTCCTCTACTCCATTCCTTCCATTCCGCCTTTGGGCCCACCCTTTGGCATTGGGGGCGGCTTTGCCGCGGCTATAACGTCGTCTATTCGCAGTATCATTGTGGCTGCTTCCGCAGCCGACTTTGTTACTTGCTCTTTCACTCTTAATGGTTCAAGTATGCCTAGTTTCTCCATGTCTTTTACTCCTCCGCCTAGCGCGTCTACACCAAAACTGATTCCATCCTTCTTCTCATGTGCCGCTCTAAGGTCGACCAGTATATCAATTGGGTCAAGTCCAGAATTTTCGGCTAGGGTTCTAGGAACAATTTCAAGTGAGTCTGCGAATGCTTCGATTGCGAGTTGTTCTCTTCCACCTATCTTCGCGGCATAGTCTCTAAGTCTCTTCGCCAGTTCTGTTTCAACAGCGCCGCCACCAGAGACGACCTTATTCTTATTCACTATGTCCGCCACAACGTACAATCCATCTTTGAGTGATCTCTCAGCTTCGTCTACCAGCCTTTCCAGTCCAGCTCTGATGAGGACCGAGACTGATTTCGGATCTCTGCATCCTTCTATGAAGATGTTCTTGTCGTCGCCGATTCTGCGTTCCTCAGCCAACTCAGCGGTTCCGAGATCTCCGGGTTTCAGATCGTCCAAGTTTGTTACGATCTTTCCGCCCGTGGCTCTGGCAAGTTTCTCCATGTCCGACTCCTTTACCCTGCGTGCAGCCATAATTCCTTCTTTGGCTAGGAAATGCTGGGCCGCGTCATCAATACCCTTTTGGCAGAGAACTACGTTGGCTCCGGAGGCCTTGATCTTGTCAACCATCGTCTTCATCATTCTTGTCTCCTCGTCTAGGAAAGCTTTCATCTGCGTTGGATCTCTGATGCGGATCTCAGCGCTGATTTCGGTCTTCTCTATTTCAAGTGCACAGTCGATCAAGGCGATCTTTGGATTCTTCACCGCCTTTGGCATTCCTGGGTGAACAACTTCTTTGTCGACTATTATCCCCTTGATGAGGCTCGTGTCGAGGAGGCTCTTTCCCTCTTTCTTTACAAGTTGTACATTGTCTATATCCGCAAGATGTGTGGTCCCTCTTTTCTCGGTAACCTGTTTCACAGCGTCGATCGCGATGTCTGCGAAGTGTTCTCTGGCTCCACCGAGGTCTTTTCCGAGCATCGATGTTACGGCGACTTTCTTCAGAGTCTCTCTATCCTCCAGGCTGACAGGCTTCGCGATCTCGTTCAACTCCGCGATCGCTTTCTGAGACGCCTTCTTGTATCCGGTGACGATGGTCGTGGGGTGAATCTCTTGATCCAGAAGTTCTTCAGCTCTTTTCAATAGTTCGCCTGCCAGTACGACCGAGGTGGTTGTTCCGTCACCAACCTCTTTATCCAGTGTCTTGGCAACTTCAACCATCATCTTGGCTGATGGATTCTGGACGTCGATCTCATCGAGAACGGTGGCTCCGTCGTTGGTTACTGTAACGTCGCCAAGCGTATCGACGAGCATCTTATCCATTCCACGTGGGCCCAAAGTGCTCTTCACAACATCAGCGACAACCCTTGCGGCCATCATGTTCGTTCTTTGAGCGTCTCGGCCTCTGCTTCTGGAAGTCCCCTCTTTTAGAATCAGAACGGGTTGACCTGCCAAATTAGACAAGTTGAATCTCCCTCATGTCAGCGAATTAGAAGATTAACTAAAGCTATATAAGATTTACTTGTTGATCATTAATTATCCAGTGGATCAAATATGTCACAGCATATTGAGGCTCGCTATCTGGTATGTGATGTTTCAGCGCCTCTGAAGAGCGATATAGATTCAGATATAGAGTGGATCTGTAGATGTTTCGGTTTCCTAGAGCCCAGAGACAGGATGAAAACAGCGTCCAGAATCTTCGCAGCCCTGGTTGAAGTTCCAGCAGAAAAGGGTGGCGTGTCTAGTGACGAACTTGCGGAAAGGGTTGGAGTCTCTAGGGCCGCCGTCGTCCACCATTTGAATAGAATGACCGGTTCAGGGCTTGTGGTACGGCGTGAGGGTGTCTACCACCTGAGAGCGCAGAATCTTGAGAACACAGTTATCGAGGTCCAAAGAGACGTTGCCCGGGTCTTCGAGAATCTGAGGAGAATCGCGAGAGAGATTGACCAATCCATGAATATGCCTCGCAGAGAGAATCCGTTCTACGATGGGTCTTAATCAATATGAACACAGATTGAGAGCTGACGGTTTCAGATAACTGAGCGCTCAACAAACAGAATGCAAACTTGTTGGCGTTCAGCAATCAGCCTATCCGCTCCTACCGTAGATTACGATGCTTGTTCATCGGGTCATGAGGGTATTTGGTAGTTTTATGCCGAGCTCCTGCCCAATTTCAAGCGAGTAGTTCTTCGTGGTGTCAGCGACCCGCTCCACCTTCCGCGAGAGATCTTTCAGTTCTTTCGAGATCTCCATGAGGAACTCGATCTTTCTCTCAAACTCCTTGAAGATCAGACTGTCGCCATACGTGTCGTTGAGCAGCCTTCGAAGATACAACTGCGTTCTCAAGGATACGGTGTACATGTCGGAAATGATGGCGTGTAAGAGATTCCATAGGATGATCTCATCTTCGCAGAAGGAGTAGTAGGAATGCTGGGCTACTCTCTTCGTGTTCGCTACAAGGATTGGCTGATACTCGGGTTTCTCGGCAAAGCGAACGACCAGTTTCTCAGTCTCGACTAAAGGGACTTTTTGAGTAAGACGTACTCTTGGAGGCCAGACCAAAACGGTCTCTAGAGGTCTATGCATTAGCCAGAAAATTACCTCGAATTTCTTTTTCCTCTATGGCGAGATGACCACGGTTGAGGGTGATCAAACCGAGTTTGTTGATGGTTGCTAAAATATTTTTCGGCGAGTGTCACTGGTCGTTTGGGGAATGGAATCACGAACGAGATGTAAGATCTTATAGCGCTCATCACCAAAGTCTAAATCTTCACACATTGCAGAATTGCATTGTTTCATCCAAATCAACTATGTTGAAGCTTGGGTGAAGCTGGGAGTTGAGGAAGCAACCTGAGATCGTGCTGACCTCACCTGCGACGGAGATGAGCGATCACCACAGACGGGAGTTTCTAGGATTTGGAACATGCAGTCCAACTCCACCCTTTCCACGCTGGTTGGTTAGACTCCTTTTCTATCCGACGATCGAGAATTCAAAGGGCGTGGCTCATTTTGCGCCGTACGGCCTGAGAAAGGTTGAGGCTTCTCTGCTACAGGACGGGTTTGCGGAAGATCAGGTCGTTGTCGTTCACCCTGATTTCTTAGATGACTTTGTCGGTACGAGTACCAAGGTTGTTGGCATCTCTGTTATGGACCCGCTTGGATTGGGGCCGGTGAGCCTCACCTTCAGTTCAATTCTTAGTGGACAACCGGCTACCGCCTTTGAATTTCAGAAGATGATGCGAAGAAAATGCTTCAGAAAACATCGTCCCAAGATCATCTTGGGAGGACCTGGAGCTTGACAGGTTCGAGCAATAGAAGGAGCATGTGAAAGGTTTGGAATATCAACGGTTGTCATCGGTGAGGCGGATGAAGTGGCGCCTAAACTCTTCCGGAGAGCCTCCCGTGGAGAAGAGCTTCCAGAACTTGTGTTCACCAAATCTCCAAGAGAAAATGGGATCCCAGGCATAAGGCGACCTTCCATAAATGGTCTTGTAGAAATATCGCGTGGATGTGGAAGGAACTGTCAGTTCTGCATTCCAACGATGAGGGCTAAGAGGGATTTCTCATTCGAGAGGATTCTGAGCGAAGTTAGTACCAATGTCAGGGGCGGATGTCGAGAAGTATGCTTACACGCCGAAGACATTCTCCTCTACGGCTCTGGTTCTGAGTACCAATTCAAACCTCGTAGAGAGCGGGTACTGAATCTATTCACAAAGATCATGGGATCGACGGGAGGCGATGTTCGCATAGGGGTTAGTCACGTTTCACTTCCGGCCGTTGCTTCATCTCCAAAACTGATCGAAGACTTATCGAGTCTGCTCGAGATAGGAAACTCTCAGATGCCATTTCTAGGAGTTCAAATAGGTCTAGAGACGGGTAGTCTTCGACTGATAAATAGGTTCATGACTGGAAAGCCTCTTCCATTCAAGCCCGGGGAATGGCGTGAAGTTGTAGGGACCGCTCTAGGAATATTGCATGACAACAATTGGATTCCAGCGTTGACTCTAATAGTTGGACTGCCAGGCGAAACGGCTGACGATGTTGTCGAGACTATAGAGTTTCTTGACAAATTGAAGAGCTACAGGTCACTGATTGTTCCCCTATTCTTTATCTCGACTGAGGAGATGATACTCAGGGGAAAAGTCACATTCAACAGGCAGTCCATCGCGCCTGAACATGAAGAGCTCTTCGCAAAGTGTCTCAACCACTCACTCCATTGGGCCAATCATATAAGATCCGACTATTTCGGTTCGAATTCCTCGCCGATACTCAGACTTGCGTTTTCAGCTTTCATGAAGTTCATAGGAATGAAATCACGCAGCATTCTTGGAGACGTCTCACGGAAGAATAACCAAATTGTAGAAATCGGAGATGCTGACCGCAGAGTTCAACATCAAATTACTCGAGTGGCATCATAGATTTGTCAAGCAAAGAGAAGTATGATGTCATAATCATCAGACATGGACCGGCGGGAATCTTCTCTGCACTTGAACTTGTGGAGAAGTCGCACCTGCATGTGCTAATGCTCGAAACGGGTTCTAAATCGTAGAAGCCACCGTTATAGCCCTTTATCTGGTACTTTCGTCGCAAGATTGTAGAGAAACTGATTGCAAGATCCGAGCAATTTTGCTATCGGGCTGTCAATATTGTGGGAAGTAGCGAGCCTGAACATATGACCTCATGAAGAGAGTCGCAAAGTCGAGTACATCAGGTACTTCTCCAGGTTGCTGCATTCGCTCGTTAGTATCAAATAAACCTTAAATTTTTCATTCTCAGTGAACTTTGCGCGCAAGCAATGTATGGAGGCGAATACCATTGGCAAAGTTGGGCGAAATAACCCTGACTCTGGATAAAGACGTCAAGAAGGACGAGAAGGTTAGTCTCAACGGCATTCTCTCCTTCAGTGACAGAGACAAGAAAGACTTGGCAGCTTCTGTAGAAGCGAAGAAAGGGAGCAAGATAAAGATCACTGTCGACACTGTATGAGCTGTGACAATCTCGGGAGGAGGTCTCATTTCGAAATCCCTTATCTTTTTTCTACAGACAGTGTTGTCAATCACGCCTAGTTGGGAAATGCGATAGGGCCTTCTATGCATGCTTCCAGATGGCGCGTAGAGCATTTCCATAGGAATCGGTTCTTGATGTGTTTCTTGGCAATGATGGAATCAAAGGACACTCGTAGACGGAGGTGTGTATTTAGAGGTATCGTGAAGATTGGCGATAAACGATGGGGGTGGTGCTCGCTTTATCACGCAGAGATCACAAGACTTGACTGTGGTGAATGTGACTACAAGGAACTGTGTCAGGAGCCTAGAGAACATCAAGAAGGTGCCATGCGACAATGGCTCACTGTATAAGCGTGATGGAAGCGGAATTTTTGATGCGCATATAGCCCAACCTGATGAATCTCCTAAGAGGTTCCCTTTCCTTAGTGACTTTGCAAAGCGACGAGAACAAGTTGACAGAGAATAGAAGACACATGTGGAAGGCATTTGGCAATAGAATGTCCATATACATTCCTTGGTCATCCGTCAGATCGTGGAACTGTAACGCCTGCGGCGAATGCTGCAAATGGTTCCGGGTGCCTGTCAACACTCATGAGTACTCCAGGATCGCCCAAGCCTACGGTTACGATGTCTTTGAACTGGGCCTCGGCGTAGCCTATCTAAGAAAACAAAACTGTCGATCCAGCTCACAACTTGGCAGTTGAAGAAGCTGTTCTCAGAAGTAGAAGGGACGATCTTTGTTTGAATACGCTTAGAATATGGAGGAACGATAGATGCGTCATCGCAGGGTGCCATAGCAACGTTCGTGATGAGGTTAACCTAGAGGCTTGTAAAAGGATGGGGATAAAGGTCGTGCGCAGAACATCGGGAGGCGGAGCTGTATATCATGATCTGGGAAACGTAAACTATAGTGTCATCTTGAAGCCGGAATCGATGAGTTCAGTATTTGATGTTCCAGGCATCTACAAGATGTTCTCCGATGTCGTGGTGAAAGGTTTGAAGAAGTTGACAGTTAAAGCTGAATTTCATCCACCTAATCTCATACTTTTGAACGGCAAGAAGATATCAGGTTTGGCTCAACACAGATTTTATGATACAATTCTCTTTCACGGAACATTACTTTTGAATTCAGGCATTGATGCCATTTCAATGGCATTACAGAATCCTAAACATGAAGTCACGAATATTTCGACCGAACTGTCCGGAACACTATCTCTGGAAGATGTCGCCGAAGCCCTAGCAGGAGCATTTCAAGACCTTTTTGACCTTGAGTTTGATCGCGGAGAACTTGATGGATTTGAAGTTGTCTCGACAAAGAAGTTGCATGACATAAAATATGGTAAGGATAACTGGAATCTCTATGTGGTTCGTCCTTTCATGGAAATGGCTTCGGAGATCGAAGCAGTAGCGAAAGTTCAGTAGCAAGATCATCACGTTCTCAACCCGTTGAATACTAATGGATGAAGTTGATATTTGATGGGTATTGCAGAAGAAGAAGTTGATTTGGAAAGCGTAAATCATATAATCGTCAATCTCTACGAAATATGGCTATTCGACTGAATGATCCGAGGGATTTCAAGAAATGGCCAGGATCATGGTCGACACCTTGAAGGCCATCAGGTATGGCATGGGCAATCCCCTGTCTCGCGCCATACTGAAGACCGGTTTCAAAGGTTCTACTCATGGCAGGTCTAGGCTAGACGCAGCGCTCGAAGCTTTTGCTTTTGGAACAGTTCCAGGGAACCTTACCGACCGTATGTACACGAGGCTACTTCGAATAGTGTTCGACACGATCTGCATGATATTCTCCGTCAAAGGCGAGGACCTGGCAAAATATCTTCAAGAGCCTGTTACGCGACGTGGCGTCTCAAGCGTATTGAAAGGCATAGCAACTTACGGCGTTACGAAGCCCCAGCTCCTGAACGCGCCTTTCCTAGTTGTTTGGAACCTTACGAACATGTGTAATCTCAGATGCAGACACTGCTACCAGCAGGCTGGCCATGTCTTGAAGGATGAACTTTCCCTAGAAGAGAAGTTCAAGGTTGTTGATGAACTGACTTCAGCTGGCGTTGTAGCAATCGCCTTCTCCGGTGGAGAGCCTATAATGCATCCGGACTTCTTTCCCACAGCGCGTAGGGCACGCGAGAGAGGCCTCTACGTCTCAGTTGCAACGAACGGCGTCCTACTTACTCCGGAGATGATGAATCGACTGAAAGATGTTGGCGTCGGGTACATAGAGGTAAGTCTAGACTCCGCTCGACCCGAAGTTCACGATGGCTTCAGAGGCGTTCCTGGAGCTTGGAAGCGAACCGTGGAAGGCATTGCACACTCTGCAAAAGCAGGAGTCTTTACAGTGATGGCAACCACCGTGACGCGTCTGAACTACGAAAATGTGTCAGCGCTAATAGACCTGTCGAAGAAGTTGGGAGTGAACAGGTTTACACACTTCAACTTCATACCGACAGGTAGAGGAAAGGAGATAACAAGCTTGGATCTCTCTCCGCAACAGAGAGAGGATTTGCTGAGACTGCTCTTTGAAAAGTCACAGACATCCGGTATCGAGGTACTTTCCACTGCACCCCAGTTTGCGCGTGTTGTGTTCCAACAGTCACGTGGCGGGGCGATCGCACCTACTCACTTCTACGTGGGACAGAACCGAAATTGGGGACTTAAAGCGCTCGCTGAATTCATTGGAGGATGCGGAGCCGCAAGACTCTACTGCGCTATACAACCCAACGGCGATGTAACTCCCTGTGTCTTCATACCTCAACTAATCGTGGGAAACATAAGAGAGAAGAGCTTCTCTGAAATTTGGCATACGACGAAGATTTTCAAAGAGTTTCAGGTGCGAACAACCCTCAAAGGCAGCTGTAAGACCTGTGACTACAACAAGATATGTGGAGGTTGTAAAGCGCGGTCTCTCGGCTACTTCCAAGACTACAATGCGCCAGATGTTGGATGCATAAACAATCTTGAGAGTTGGAACAAGATAGCTCCGCCAGAGGAACTTCTACACGTCAAAGCTCGCTAATGCAGAGCCTCCAAAAGAGGACAATTAAGAACTCTTGTTATCGAGAACCGC
>Ga0315282_10005723_pt1 | contig 21072 bp, 24 predicted proteins | sample YL17G07_20_MG_FD_203693 | JGI IMG/M metagenome (GOLD analysis project Ga0315282, IMG submission 203693) | Sediment microbial communities from Yellowstone Lake, YNP, Wyoming, USA - YL17G07_20 | ecosystem: Environmental > Aquatic > Freshwater > Lake > Sediment | place: USA: Wyoming | collected... | reverse complement strand
CACATTCGCCCCATGCCGTGGTGGGAGGAAGAGAACACAGCGGGCTTCGTCTTTCAGTCTGATCCAGAACTCTACCCTGTGGTGTAAGGTGTCGGTACAGCTCGACCTTCACGAATATGTTTGAGGATATGCCCAAGCTCCGGCAGGATAAGTCCGGCGGCTACATCCACAGCATTTGGGGCTCCCGGCAGACAAAAGACCGGTTTTCGCTTGATTATCCCGGCTGAGGCCCTAGTCAGAAGGGCTGGTATCCCGACCTTTTCATACCCTATCCTTCGCAGGATTTCACCAAAACCGGGGAATTCTTTTTCGAACATTGGTTGTATGGTTTCAATTGTGACATCACGGCTCGCCACGCCAGTGCCCCCGGTGGTTACCACAGCATCAATTTTTTTGTCCGCTATAAACTTCTTTACTGCTTTGATGATTTCCGCCGCCTCGTCCGGCACAATCAGCCTAGTTGTCGTGTGCCCGAAATCGCGGGCTCTCTGCTCGAATAGCTTGCCGGAGATGTCTTCGTCGCGACCTTCCCGTGCCGCCGCCGCGCGGGTATCGCTCACGACGAGGACAGCTATTTTCAGGTGCTTCGGCGCTTCTCTCCTGTGTTCTTCGGAGCTCAACCTTTCACCTTTCCCAAAACGCAGATATCCTCGATTAAAAGGTCTAATAATACATTTTGTTGAAATGGTGTTCCTCGATGTGCGTCCAGACGTATGTTCTGCCTAGTTTTGTGCGCTTCACGCGACCGAAACTCTCCAGCTCTCTGAGTGTGCGGTTGACCTCTCCGACCTTCCATTTCAGGGCATGTGCTAGGTCGGAAGCGCTGAGCAGGCCGAATCGCCGGAGGACGAATTCTATTACCTCATGTCTTATCTTCAGCGCCCAATCCTCGTCCTCTTCTTCCTCATCCTCAGGGTAAGCTAGGATTTCTTCCATTTTACACACCTTTTTAGAATTTGGATACGAGCCTCAAAAGGCTTGCGTTTTTAAGCGTATTTTGAAGTTTTCACCCGATAATTCTCAATCTGAGTTTCATCATGTCTTCTTTTATGTCAACATCGAACCCCATTTCCGTCAACGTCCCGGATATGAGTTCCTTTACAAACCTCTTGGTCAGACTAGAAGTTAGGACTAAGGTGTATTCGTCCTCTGAATCCTTGTTCAGCTTGTATAAGTTACACGCCTCCAGTCTTTTCAGGTATTCTTCTGGCGTGGTCGTAACCTTAGCCAGTTGTTCTGCGTGGGACTTGGCTACTTTCTTTCCCTCATCATAAAACGACTCCTTTTTGCCAGACAACTCGATGTATTTCAAAAAGAGAAGCCAGTGATCGATATCCAAAATTATGTGTTCACCTTTCGTGAGTAAATTGGACCAGAGCTTCATGCTTTCAAAGTCTTTAGCTGACTCCTTGTTCTGCGAGAAGAATCTCAGGGCTGCACGAATCAACGCGCTATAAGATACTCCCATCTCTTTGGCTAGCTTTTCCACGATTTTCTCGGTCTCTTCGTCTAGAGCTATTGTTATTCTCGTCAGGTTGGGCATACATAAAGAAATTATCTTCGTGATATAAGAACTCTTCCCAGCAAACTCTCGTGATTTAAAGCGCTTTTTCCCCGCTTTCCCCGGTTCTTATTCTCACAACTTTTTCCACAGAGGAAACGAAAATCTTTCCATCGCCCACTTTTCCAGTCCAAGCGCTCCTAGCTATATGTCTGATAATTTTATCAACGTCTCCATCTTTTGCGACGATTTCCAACTTCAGCTTTGGTAAGAGATCTACCCTATACTCACCGGCTCTCCACTGCAAGGCAATACCCTTCTGACGCCCACGACCACTTACTTCAGTGACGGTCATGCCTGTAATGCCCTTTTTTTCCAGAACAGCCTTCACCGCCCCCAGCCTTTCTTGCCTTATAATTACTTCTATCTTTTTCACCCTGATATACCTCCGTATGCTCTTTCGCCATGCTGGGATATGTCCAATCCCACTGCTTCCTCTTCCTTTTTGACTCTCAGTCCCATAACAGCGTCCACAACCTTTCCCAAAATCCAAGTTACAGCAAAAGCGTAAACCAAGACAGTGACGACACCGACAACCTGCTTAGCAAACTGCAAGCCGTTTCCCAAAAGCAAACCGTCGGCGCCCGCAGAATTAATCGCGATACTGGCAAAAATCCCGGTGGCTATTGCCCCCCAAGCACCTCCCATGCCATGGACGGCCCATACATCTAACGATTCATCTACCCTCCGCTTTGCCCTGAAGAGTGAGCAGTAGTAACAAATCAACGAAGCTACAATGCCTATCGGTATCCCGGCGAGCGGAGGTACAAAGCCAGCGGCGGGAGTAATTGCCACAAGTCCGGCAACAGCCCCAGTGACAGTGCCAAGAATGGTCGGACGCCTGTGAACCCAGCCAAGAATCATCCAAGTTAAGGCTGCTGAGGCGGCAGCAGTGTTAGTGGCTACAAAAGCACTTGCAGCTAACCCTCCGGAGGTCAGAGCGCTGCCGGCGTTGAAGCCGAACCAGCCAAACCAGAGGAGCGTTGCGCCAATCGCAACCATAGGGATGTGGTGGGGCTCCATAGGCTCCCCCTCCTTGAATCCTTTGCGGGGACCAAGCACCATCGCCAAAGCTAACGCCGACATGCCAGCATTTATGTGAACTACTGTGCCGCCAGCGAAGTCAAGCGCCCCTAACTTAGCGAGCAGGCCTCCACTCCCCCAAACCCAGTGAGCCACCGGGCAGTAGACCAAAGTAAACCACAAAGCTGCGAATACAAGAAACGCGCTGAACTTGATCCTTTCCACCACAGCTCCACTGATGAGAGCCACTGTGATGATGGCAAACATTGCTTGAAACATCATGAAAGCTAACTGAGGCACAGTCGTGGCATATACAGAAGAGGGTTCCTGTCCCACTTGTCTCAGACCAATCCAATCGAGTCCACCGATTATGCCACCTTTATCAGGGCCGAAGCTTAGACTGTAGCCATAAAGCACCCAAAGTATAGCTATCAGGGCCAGAATGCCAAAGCTCATCATCATCGTGGAGAGAATGTTTTTCTTCCTTACCATGCCGCCATAAAATAAAGCCACCCCCGGGATCATCAGCATTACCAGTGCCGTTGAGATCAGAAGCCAAGCGGTGTCTCCCGAGTTAACAATCATTTCTGGCCTCCATGAAACTTTTTCCCAGAAAGCCGAAATAAAATTGTTTGAGATTTTTTCCTACTTTTAAGATTTAATCGTACTCGCTTGATGACTCTGACCTCCACAAAACTACACGACTACTCCCACTCTATCGTGGCCGGAGGTTTGTGGGTCACGTCATAAACGACTCGGTTGATCTCTGGTATCTCGTTTGTTATCCTCGTGGAAATTTTTTCAATGAGTACGTGAGGCAATTTAGCATAATTAGCTGTCATCCCATCTGTACTCTCCACCGCACGTATAACCACGGTATACCCGTACGCCCTCGAATCACCTTTCACCCCGGTGGATTTGGTATCGAGCAATGTGGCGAAATATTGCCACAGATGTTTCTTTAGGTCCCATTTCCCGATCTCCTCTCTCACTATCTCGTCTGCGCACTTGAGGATTTCCAGTTTTTTCTCAGTCACTTCACCTGTTATTCTTATAGCGAGCCCTGGTCCTGGAAACGGTTGCCTCCCTACAATTCTCTCTGGCATGCCTAACGTTCTCGCAACCCTTCGGACCTCATCCTTATACAGGTCTTTAAGCGGTTCCACTATCTTTCTAAATTTGATTTTCAACGGGAGTCCGCCCACATTGTGATGGGTCTTTATCTTTTCCGAATGTTTTCTGACCCCGGATTCTATTCTATCGGGATAAATCGTCCCTTGGATTAGATAATCCGCATTGATTTTCGCTGCAGTTCTCTCAAATGCGCGGATGAATTCCTCGCCGATTATCTTTCTCTTGAGTTCGGGATCGGCCATGCCCCTAAGTTTGTCAATGAACCTCCTCCGCTCGTCCAAGCAAATGAGATTCAAGTTGAACTTCGAGAACGTCCTTTTGACCTCTTCTGGTTCCCCCTTTCTCATAAATCCGTGATCGACAAAAACTGCCGTCAAATTTTTACCCACGGCTTTGGCCGCCAGCACTGCAGCCGTGCTGGAATCGACACCGCCGCTGAGGGCTATTATGCACCTCCCGCCGCTTACTTCATCCCTTATCTCCTTCACGCTCTTCTCGACGAAGTTCTCAGGAGTCCATGTGGCTCTGCATCCACATATATCAAAAACAAAATTTTTCAACAACCGCTGCCCTTTGGGAGTGTGGGCAACCTCGGGGTGCCACTGGACCCCGTAGATGGGTTTCTTCCTGTGCCGAAATGCCGCGACGGGGCAGTTTCTTGTGTGGGCTAGGATTTCGAAATCGTCAGGTAGACTCAATACTGTGTCTCCATGACTCGTCCATACCTTCTCTGTTTTCCCATGGTTCCTCAGTATTCCAGCCCGCTTGTCCACAATCACCTCGGTGATGCCATACTCCATCTTTTTAGCCCTCCTCACTTTCCCCCCTAGACAATGGGCGATTAGTTGGTGTCCGTAGCATATGCCCAGGACCGGAATCCCGAGCTCTAAAATTTCACTATCGCACCTAGGGGCACCCCTTTCGTAGATGCTTGAGGGCCCACCAGAGAGGATGATCCCCTTCACGGAATACTTTTCATCGAAGGCCGTCACCTCCTTCGCGTTTATCTCCGGCTGCGTCATCTCAGCGTAAACATTTTCCTCCCGAATCCTTCTTTTTATGAGGTGGGAGTACTGCCCGCCGAAGTCCAGGACCAAAATCATATCGTCTTTCATGCCGCCACGTCCCATTGAAATCTGCACGTGCTCTTCATAAGGATAAAGTCAGCGTAAAGCCTGAAATAGTGTCCTCATACCTTTTCATACTTTTCCCCAACAATAGTTAAGTTTTCAATCCATCTTTTTACAGATGTGATTGAAATGAAAGAAAACAACGAAGCAGAAGCTGAAGTTTTGAATCGAGTGAAAAAGCAGGACGTGAAATTCATCCGACTCTGGTTTACGGATATTCTTGGACAACTGAAGAGCTTCGCCATCCCCCCTGAGGAGCTGGAGGGGGCTTTCGCGGAAGGGATGGGTTTCGACGGTTCTTCCATAAAGGGTTTTGCTAGGATCGACGAGAGTGACATAATCGCCAAGCCAGACCCCAACACTTTTGCAATACTCCCATGGAGGCCAAAGGAAAAGGCCGTGGCTAGGATGTTCTGCGACATTTTACAACCGGATGGCAGTCCCTATGAGGGCGACTCCCGATACATATTAAAGAGAAATTTAGAACGACTGAAAGAGAAGGGCTACACCTTCAACGTGGGGCCGGAGCTGGAATATTTCTACTTCAAGAGCAGCAGCTCTCCCGAGGTCTTAGACGTGGGGGGATATTTTGACCTTACAACTCTGGATGCGGCGAGCGACTTGCGAAGGGACACGATTTTGAACTTGGAGGAGATGGGGATAAAAGTGGAATATAGTCACCACGAGGTCGCTTACTCCCAACACGAGATAGATCTGCGATACACAGACGCACTTACTATGGCAGACAACGTGATGACACACAGGATTACAGTTAAGGAGATTGCGCACAGATATGGTTTCTACGCGACATTCATGCCTAAACCAATTTTTGGGATCAACGGAAGTGGGATGCATACCCACCAGTCCTTGTTCAAAGGAAACAGAAATGCCTTCTTCGACCCTGATGATGAATACAAACTCTCTGAAACTGGAAAAAGATACATAGCCGGGCTGCTAAAACATGCTTCAGAGATCACTGCTGTTACCAGCCAATGGGTCAATTCCTATAAGAGATTGGTCCCTGGGTACGAAGCACCGGTTTACATTACTTGGGCCCGCCGAAACAGGTCTACTCTGGTGAGAGTCCCGATGTACAAGCCAGGAAAGGAAAAAGCCACAAGAGCTGAGTACCGGAGCCCGGATCCTGCCTGTAATCCGTACTTATGCTTTTCAGTGATGTTGGCCGCGGGTCTAGAGGGGATAGAAAAGAAATACGAACTTCCGCCTCCGGTAGAAAAGGACGTCTATCACCTCAGCCCTGAAGAAAAGGAGAAGCTTGGGATAAAATCGCTCCCTGGAAGCCTGATAGAAGCTTTGGATTTGACCAAGAGGAGTGAACTCATGCGTAAAACTTTAGGGGAACACATCTTCAACGAATTTGTCAAAAACAAGGAAGTGGAGTGGGACAGATATAGGGTTGTAGTTCATCCTTGGGAAATACAAGAATACCTGCCTATCCTGTGAGATCCACACAGCCATATCAAATCATATTTTTTCATACTTTTAGCAACCATAGTTAAAACTCAAAATTATCGAATTATACGGGGCTCACCATGAGGCGCATGGAGATAGATAGGGGAGGATGCTCTCTCTTCGGGATGATAGACGAGAGTGGAGAGAGGTTCAGCGGAGCCCAAGCCATAAAGGCGATAGCGTGCATGCAAGAACGGGAGAACGGCCTCGGTGGAGGATTTGCCGGCTATGGGATATACCCCAGGTTCAAAGATCACAATGTTTTTCATTTGCTCTATGACGATGAAAAAGCGAAAGAATCGACCGAACAGTACTTGGAAGAAAATTATTCAATCGAGAAGGACGGACCAATCCCGACTCGAAAACAAACTGGGGTGAGGAACCCGCCCATCCTCTGGCGATATTTTCTAGGAATAAAGAAAGGGGCCCACGATGAGGCCAGCCAAGAGGATTTTGTGGTGAAGACGGTGATGAAAATAAACGGGGAAATAGACGGAGCTTTTGTCATCTCAAGCGGGAAAAATATGGGCATTTTCAAGGGGGTTGGATTTTCTGGTGAAATAGGGAAATTCTTCAAATTAGAGGATTACAAGGGGTACGCTTGGACTGCCCATGGAAGGTTTCCGACAAACACGGTAGGATGGTGGGGTGGCTCCCATCCTTTTGGGCTGCTTGACTGGTCTGTGATTCATAACGGGGAGATATCGTCTTATGGGATAAACAAGAGATATCTGGAAAATTTTGGATACCACTGCACGCTCTTCACAGATACCGAAGTGATCACATATCTCTTCGACCTCCTCGCGAGAAAGCAAGGATTCGGTTTCGACGTCATAGGCAGGATCCTGGCCGCCCCCTTCTGGGACGAGATAGATAGGCTCCCAGAGAATCAGAGAGAGATATGCAAAGCGTTGAGGATGACGTACGGAAGCGCCCTGGTCAACGGTCCATTCGCCACGATAATCGGTCGCACGGGGGCAATTGTCGGAATAAACGATCGGATCAAGCTCCGCCCTCTCGTCGCCGCTCGTAAGGACAGCGTGCTTTACTTGTCGAGCGAGGAATCTGGAATCAGGAGGGTATGCGAGTCCCCGGATAAGGTCTGGATGCCCGAGGCCGGAGAGCCGGTGGTAGGTCAGTTGGAGGGAGCACATGGTTAAATCATCACCTCCGTCGGGTTTCTTGATCGACAGAGACGACGAGAGATGCATAAGATGTCAAGCGTGCGTTCGGATGTGCTCCAACGATGTTCACGCCTACGACCCTGAAGAGGACATCATCGTGAGCGATAGCTCCAAATGCGTGGGCTGCCACTTTTGTGAGGCGATATGCCCGACTTCCGCGCTGACCGTCAGGCACAATCCTTCTCAATACAGAGAAAACTTCAACTGGGCATCCGAGGTCATAAACGATATCAAAACGCAAGCGGGGAGTGGAGGGGTCATCCTCACTGGGATGGGCTGTGACAAACCTTATCCAATTTATTGGGACCACATCGTCCTCAACGCGTCGCAGGTGACAAACCCCTCCATAGACCCGCTCCGTGAGCCCATGGAGCTGGAGACGTTCATCGGGCGAAAACCGGATAAGATAGAGATTGAGAACTTCGCGGAGCCAAAACTCGCCACCGAAATCTCGCCTCAGTTGGAACTCAAGACTCCCATAATGTTCAGCGCCATGTCGTACGGATCAATAAGCTACAACGCTTCTCTGGCCTTGGCGCGTGCCGCATCTGAATTTGGGACGTTCTGGAACACTGGAGAGGGTGGCCTCCACAAGGATTTTTACAGGTACGGCCCTCACACGGTTGTCCAAGTGGCATCTGGAAGATTTGGGGTCACGCGAGAATACCTGAACGTCGGCGGGGCCATAGAGATAAAGATAGGACAGGGGGCCAAGCCGGGCATCGGTGGTCACCTCCCCGGGGAGAAAGTGACAGGCCCGATAAGCGAGACCAGGATGATACCGGAAGGCACAGACGCGCTGTCGCCTGCGCCTCACCACGATATATACTCCATTGAAGACCTGCGCCAGCTCATCTACGCCCTCAAGGAGGCGACCAGATACGAGAAACCGGTTGGAGTGAAGATCGCAGCTGTCCACAATGTCGCTCCCATCGCGAGCGGGATAGTGAGGGCGGGAGCTGATTTCGTCGCCATAGATGGCATAAGGGGAGGTACCGGGGCGGCGCCAAAAGTGATCAGGGATAACGTGGGGATACCTATCGAGATGGCGATAGCGGTCGTGGACAGCAGGCTGAGGGAGGAAGGCATTAGGAACCAAGCGTCGATAATAGCTGCCGGAGGGTTCAAGAAAAGTTCAGACGTGATCAAAGCCATCGCCTTAGGAGCCGACGCTGTGTACATAGCGACCGCAGCTTTGGTGGCTATGGGCTGCACTATTTGCCAGAAGTGTTACACCGGAAAATGTAACTGGGGGATAGCGACTCAGGATCCGTACCTGACGAAAAGGCTGAACCCAGAAATCGCGACGAGAAGGTTAAAGAACCTTCTCAAGGCCTGGTCTCTCGAGATAAAGGAGATGATGGGCGGGATGGGCATAAATGCAATTGAGAGTCTGAGGGGGAACCGTGAGCAGCTGAGAGGTGTGGGGCTGAACGAGGTCGAACTGAAGATGCTCGGGATAAAACCCGCGGGGGAGGCGTGGTAAGATGAAAAAGATCCGGATCAGGGAACAGTACTGCATGGGATGTAGGCTGTGTGAGATATACTGCGCGGTTCAGCACTCCAAGTCCAAGGATCTGGTCAAGGCGTACAGGGGCGAGTATCCCAAGCCCGTGCCGAGGATTCTGGTCGAGGAGAAAGAATACCTCTCGTTCGCGATTCAGTGCAGGCACTGCGAGGACGCCCCGTGCATAAGCGCTTGCATGACCGGAGCGATGCGCAGAGACCCAGAGTCCGGGGCCGTCTTGTGCGACGAGGAGAAGTGCGTCGGCTGCTGGATGTGCATAATGGTTTGTCCTTTTGGCGTGATCGGCAGGGGGCGGGAGAAGAAGATAATCTCCAAGTGCGATCTGTGTCTGGGCGAGGAAGAGCCCGCATGTGTGAAGAATTGCCCGAACGAGGCCCTAGTGCTGGAGGAGGAATAGCATGGTGAAGTACCTTATAGTTGGCAATTCCGCCGCGGCGGTCGGGGCTGTTGAAAGCATACGGCAAGTCGATAAAGATGGAAGGATTGTCATCGTATCCAACGAGCCACATCCATTGTACTCTAGGCCTTTAATCACATACCTGCTGGCGGGCCAGATCGATGAAAGCAAGATGTCATATGGCGATCCAATGTTCTACAGGAGATACAACGTTGAAGAGGTCTTGGGGAAGGAAGTTGTGGCGATTCATCCACAAGATAAAAATGTAGTCCTCAGCGATGGGACGACGCTCCCCTATCAAAAACTGCTCTTGGCCACTGGCGGACGTCCGATTTTCCCCCCGGTGGAAGGCAAAGACCTCGCTGGAGTTTTCACTTTTACGACACTGGATGACGCTAAGAAGGTGGGCGAGTTCATAGAGAGGAACAGGGTCGGAAGCGCAGTCGTGGTGGGCGGCGGGCTGATAGGGCTGAAAACCGCCGAGGCCCTCATCGCCCGCGGGATAAAGGTGATCATCGTTGAACTCACAGATAGGGTCCTCTCCGCCACTTTTGACAGGAGGGCGTCCGAGATCGTGGAGATGGCCCTGCAAGGGAGAGGTTGCGAACTCATGACGAAGAACACCGTGTCGAGAGTTATAGGTAAGGAAAGGGTGGAAAAAGTGGTCTTACAGGATGGAACTGAAGTGAACTGCCAGCTCGTGATATTTGCTATAGGTGTCACGCCCAACACAGAACTGGCGAAACGCGCCGGGATAGATGTGAGGAAGGGTATCCTAGTCGGCGACCACATGCGGACGAACTTGCCGGATATCTACGCGGCTGGTGATGTCGTCGAGGCCTATGACATGGTGATGTCCACAAACAGGCAGATCGCCATCTGGCCAAACGCCTACGTCCAGGGAAACATCGCTGGATTTAACATGGCAGGGAAGGCCGAGAAGTACGACGGTAGTTTCGCCATGAACTCAGTGGAAATATGCGACGTGCCCACGATCTCCATCGGGCTGACGGACCCGCAGGAGAAGGGCTACGAGGTACTCGAGCGCTACGATGAAGCTCAAAAGGCGTACAAGAAGATCGTGTTGAAGGATGATGTGATAGTGGGGGCGATATTTGTGAACAAGATAGACCGGGCTGGAGTGTTCACCGGCCTGATAAAAAACAGGGTCAACGTTCGCCTCTTCAAGGATGCCCTCCTACGCGACGATTTCGGTCTGGTCTGGCTCCCGGAGAAATTCAGGAAACACATGGTCGTGGGGGAGGGAATTGAGGTATGAGGATAGATGCCAATGGGATGCACTATCGAAAGCTGAACGAGCTGATCCGCTCAGCGGTGAAGAATGGGGAAAAGGAGATCATCATCGACAACGTGAACGGGCAGAGGTACATCGGCGACGGGCTCGCTGGAGATGTGACGATACGGATAAACGGCGTGCCCGGGAACGACTTGGCGGCTTTCATGGATGGCCCCACCATAATCGTGAACAACAACGCTCAGGATGGGGTCGGCAACACGATGAACTCTGGAAAAGTCGTGATAAGCGGAGACGCTGGGGACATCGTGGGGTACTCCATGAGGGGTGGGAAGGTCTACATCCGAGGTAGCGTTGGTTATCGCGCCGGCATCCACATGAAAGCGTACGAGAATTTTTACCCGGTGATAGTGATAGGCGGCCGGGCTCGTTATTTCTTGGGGGAGTACATGGCGGGTGGCCTTTTGGTGGTGCTTGGCCTCGGTGAGTCCCAGAAAGGACCGCTCGTCGGGAGCTATGTCGGCACGGGCATGCACGGAGGGGAGATGTACATCCGTGGAGCTGTGGAAAAATACCAGCTTGGAAAGGAAGTCAAAATTGAAAAGCCAAGCGAAGAAGATTACCGTAAAATTATGGGGGCGCTGGGAGAATTTTGTTCCCAATTCTCTTTCAGCTTAGAAAAGATAATGGATGAAAAATTTACCAAACTGATACCATTTTCCCATCGTCCGTACGGGCAGGTCTATGCATACTGATCTATGAAAGCCCAAATTGAGGAGAATAGTTTACTCTCCAAGCGTACGGAAAAACTGCACTGAATATATGTGCGATTTCAATAGGCGTATCAAGGTATGAACTTTTCATATTTTTATTACTTAGTAAGAAAGATTTATAAGTGGTCCTGATAGGATTTGTAAGAAAAAATAATTCGAGTGAAGGTGGAAAGATAAACATATGAAAGTGAGAGAATGACCGAAAGAGTGGCAAAAAATTCATCGTACTTGAATGGGCAATCCGTAACCGGAACTAGAACCCGTGTGAGGGACGTTAGTCCGACGAGCGGGATGTGTCCAATTTGCATAAAGGAGTGTCCATTTCTTTGTGAGATCAGCCTTTCCGCTTTTAGAGGTCGAGAGGTTCTCTATCCAATACCGAGTGAATATGGAACCAGCACATCGGGCGCATTGAAAAACTATGGCTTGGACTGGTCTCACTTCAACATTCTCGCCCGACTGAGGGGAGCTAAGGGCATCGCAGCAGATCCAGATCAAGCGCTCTTCCCAAATGTCGATATCGAGTCCGAACTCGGCGGGATCCCGCTCAAGATGCCTCTGGCGATCGGGGCATTCGGTTCAACAGCGGTGGCGAGGAACAACTGGGAGGCTCTGGCAATCGGGGCGGCGCTGTCAGGCATCAACTTGATCATAGGAGAAAACGTCTGCGGAATGGATCAAGAGTCTAGGTTCACTGATGGAGAATTGATACACTCACCGGATATGGAATACCGAGTCAAAAAGTTCAGGGAGTTCTGGGACGGCAAACACGGTGACGTTTCTATCCAGACCAACGTCGAGGACCAGAGGCTCGACGTCGACATCTACGCGATCTCCAAGCTGGGAGTCAACGTCATCGAGAGGAAATGGGGGCAGGGAGCGAAGGCCATCGGCGGCGAGGTGAGACTCAACTCGATAGAGCGGGCCCTGACCCTGAAGAAAAGGGGATATCTTGTCATCCCCGATCCAGATGATAAATCTGTTCAGGAGGCGTTCAGGGCCGGGTTGTTCAAGACCTTCGAGAGACACAGCAGAGTCGGCATGCCGGCCGAACAGGGCTTCGTTGAGGATGTCGAGTGGCTGCGCGAACAGGGGGCCAAAAAGGTCACGCTCAAGACAGGGGCGTATAGCCCGGCGGATGTTGCATGGACGATGAAAGTTGCGTCTGAGGCCAAAGTCAATTACATAACTTTCGATGGCGCTGGGGGCGGCACCGGCATGAGCCCTGTTCCAATGATGAACGAGATGAGCACCCCGACCGTTTATCTCGAGGTGCAGGTGCTGAAGTGTGCCCAGATCCTGAAAAAGAAAGGGCGTTATGTGCCCGACATGAGCATGGCGGGCGGCTTCATCAACGAGACGCAGGTCTTCAAGAGCATCGCCATGAGCAATTTCGGTAACGGGCCCTTCATCAAGGCAGTAACCATGGCGAGGTCACCGATCACCGCGGCCATGAAAGCCCAGTACTTCATCGAGCTCGCTGCCCAGAAGAAGTTGCCCAGGGATTTTGCCTCGCAGTACGGCGAAGACCCGAACAAGTTCTTCGTGGCGATACCCGAACTGGAGGAAAAATACGGCCCGAGGTTCAAGGACATCCCGCTGCCCGCAATAGGTGTCTACACGTACCTGACTGACAGAATAGGGGTCGGACTCAAGCAGTTGATGGCCGGGGCGCGAAAGTGGAAACTGGAACTTATTGACAGAAAAGATCTGGCGGCTCTGGACGAGAGGGCCTCCAAAGTCACCGGGATACCTATGATAGACGAAGTGGAATCGGAGCTCTTCGAACAGATACTCGAATAAAATCACGTTCTGCTTTTTTCATAATCTGCTTTTTTTGGGGTCAGGACAACTGATATCGGGTATCCGATGGACTTGGCGATAATAGACTACGGCATGGGGAACATAAAGAGCGTCTACAACGCTTTCAGATATCTAGGTGCCAAACCCACGGTGGTGAAGAAGCCCTCGGACCTCAAGGCAGACAAGATCGTCATTCCAGGCGTTGGGGCATTTGGCGATGGTGCAAAAAACTTGGCTCCGTTTATACCTCAGATCACGAAGGCTATCGCCTCGCACACACCGGTGCTGGGTATTTGCCTGGGCATGCATCTGTTTTTCGAAAGTTCCGAGGAGTCGCCGGGGATACGGGGGATGGGGTTTTTTAGGGGAGAGGTGGTGAAGATACGGACCCGCCAGAGGCTACCCCACATCGGCTGGAACTCTATCAAAATCAAGAAGGAGTGCTCGCTGCTTAGGGGACTTGACAGTGAACCCATGTATTTTGTCCATTCCTATCATCCGCTGCCTGAAGAGGACGTAATCGCCGCGACCACGCGCTACGGGTGCGAGGTGACGGCGGGGGTCTACAGGGGCAATGTTTACGGGACGCAGTTCCACCCCGAGAAAAGCGGGGAGGCGGGACTGAAGCTGCTCGAGAATTTCCTGAGGCTGTGAGCATGTTCTGCAAGAGGATAATCCCATGTTTGGACTGCGACCTCGCGGTTCCTAGCGGGCGCGTGGTCAAAGGGATAGAGTTCAAGCAAATAAAATACGCAGGGGTCCCGTGGAAGCTCGCGAAGAAATATTACGATGACGGGGCTGACGAGATGGTATTCCTCGACATCACAGCAAGCCACGAGCGCAGGGGGACGATGGTCGAGGTGATAGAGAAGACATCGGAAAATGTTTTTGTTCCATTGACCGTGGGGGGTGGCATCCGCACGGTCGGGGACGCGAGGAAGGTGTTCAACGCAGGAGCGGATAAAATCGCGATAAACACGGCGGCGATAAAAAACCCAAAATTGGTGGATGAGATAGCCAAGTACTTTGGGAGTCAGGCGTGTGTCATCGCCATAGACGCCAAGAGGAGATACATCACTTCCCGGGGGGAGGCGAGCGGTAGAACAGTTGTGAGAACACCTGAGGGCCCCTGCTGGTATGAATGTTCGGTATACGGCGGCAGAGAATTCACTGGCTTGGACGCTCTAAAATGGGCGGAAGAGGTCGAGCGAAGGGGTGCAGGGGAGATACTGCTGACGAGCATGGACAGGGACGGGACCACCGATGGGTACGACATCCCCCTGACCAAAGCTGTGAGCGAGAAAGTCAAATTGCCGGTGATAGCTTCGGGCGGTTGTGGTGAGCTGGAACACATTTACGAAGTCTTCAAAAAAACTAAGGGCACCGCCGCTCTGGCAGCGAGTATCTTTCACTACAATATTTTCAGAATTGGAGATGTCAAAAAATACCTGGCTGAAAAAGGGATAACGGTCAGGATTTGAACTTTTTTATCTGCCCACAACACGTCGAGCACTAGCTGGCTTCTGTCTCTAAAAACTTAGTGGCTTTTTTTGCCATCATTTCATAATGTTCTTTCGTTATGGGTTCTCCAAGGCCGACACCCGCGCAGTCCGCAGCTACATCAAAAACATACGTGCCGTTATTTTTCTTCATTGAAAACGGGTAAAACTGGCAGATGATCGGCCTGATGCTGTAAATCCTACATGATTTTCCATCTAGGAAGACGCATCTCCCGCTCCTCTTTTTCATCTTATAGTGGTACTGCCCGTTGCTGGAGGCAGGAGACGAGAACGACGAGGGCCTCATGCCAGTGTTTTTGGAAATCCGATCCACTTCCGTTTCTAGCAGGAGGATATTCCGCCCACGATGCGAGGTGTCGCCGCAACATCTTGCGCACCGCTGACATTCGAAGTGGACATTTTTTGGCACTCGAAAATTCATTGCTATCAGAAACTATTCGTTGGATGTGGCTTTAACAGTTTCGCTACGACCAAATAAAACCATGAGTTATCAAGGGAACTCAACTGAAATCACTCTTTTAATGTGGCATGAGAAAACTATGAAAGGAGGTTTGTTATGCAGGCAATAGTGTACATCCGCACCGAACCGGGCAAGTCCTTGAACCTTCTGGACAAAATCAAAAAGTTGCCAGAGGTGAGATTTGCTGCCGCGACAACCGGGAGGTTTGATATCGTCGTCAGGGTGGAGATAGCCGACCTGAAAGCCCTCGGCGAGTCCGTCGTCAGCAAGATTCAGGGCATCCCCGGGGTGCGGTACACGGAGACTTCGCTGATAGTGGCGTAAAAAAGGTTTGTGTGCGCTGCCAAAAGCATATCTTGACAGCATGTGGGGGCTAGTGTCTTCAGTCAGCGGGGGCTACAACTAGTTCAGATAATTGTTGGACCTGATGACTGTTTTATATCCGCGTGCTCAAAATGATGAAGGAGTGCTCAGGCGCTCTGCAAAAGCAAGGAGGAAAAACTGAATGGAGGTATCGAAAGATTACAACCCGCCAGATGTCGAGCCAAAATGGCAGAAGCGGTGGGCGGAGCTAGGCATCTACCGCTTCAGGCGCGAAGATTTGAAAACGCCGACTTATGTAATCGATACCCCGCCGCCCTACCCTTCAGGCGAGTTCCACATGGGCACGGCGCTGAACTGGACGTACTTCGACATCGTCGCGCGCTACAAGCGGATGCGAGGCTTCAACGTGCTGTTCCCTCAGGGCTGGGACTGTCACGGCTTGCCGACCGAAGTCCAAGTCGAGAAGAGCTACGGCATCCGGAAGGGTGACCTGCCGGCCGAAAAATTCCGTGGGCTGTGCATCAAGCTGACGGAGGAGAACATCGCCCACATGCGGGAGGAGATGGACTCGCTGGGGTTCTCCATGGACTGGTCCACCGAGTACCGCACGATGGACCCGAGCTACTACGGCAAGACCCAGCTCTCGTTCGTTCAGCTCTACAAAAAGGGCCTGATCTACCGGGGGGAGCACCCGGTCAACTGGTGCCCGCGCTGCGAGACCGCGATAGCCGACGCCGAGGTTGAGTACGAGGACAGGGAAACAGCTCTCAGCTACATCAGGTTCAAGCTCGCGGGCGAGGACGAATATCTCACCATCGCGACCACCAGGCCCGAGTACTTGCCGGCGTGCGTGGTCGTGGCGGTTCACCCTGAGGACGAGCGCTACAGAAAATATGTCGGGAAAAAACTTGAGGTCCCTCCGTTCGGCCAGGTTGTCGAGATCATCGAGGATCATGAGGTTGACCCGGAATTTGGCACGGGCGTGGTGATGGTATGCACTTTTGGTGATAAAACTGACGTGCGGTGGGTGAAGCGGCACAAGCTGCCCGTGGTGAAGCTCGTCGACGAAAAGGGCTGCATGAGCGAGGCCGCGGGGAAGTACGCCGGGCAGACCCTCGAGGAATGCAAGCGGGCGATAATCGAGGATCTACGCGAAGCCGGGTTGGTCGAAAAGCAGGAAAGGCTGGCCCAGAGCGTCGGTTCATGCTGGCGGTGCAAGACCCCTGTGGAGATCTTGACGAAGCCACAGTGGTTCATGCGCGTGCTGGATCTGAATGATAAGGTGGTCGAGGAGGCCAAGCGGGTGCGCTGGGTGCCGGAACACATGCTTTCTCGGCTTGTCGACTGGGCCGAGTCAATGGATTGGGACTGGGTGATCTCCAGACAGCGGATATTTGCCACTCCAATCCCGGCCTGGTACTGCACAAGCTGCGGGGAGCCGGTGGTGGCCGACGAGAAGCAACTCCCTGTTGTTCCCGCGAGGGACAAGCCACCAATCGAGCGGTGCCCCAAGTGCAACGGCGAGAAGTTCCAGCCAGAGGAGGACGTGCTCGACACTTGGATGGACAGCTCGATAACCATAGCCGCTCACGCCGGATGGCCCGATCTCGACAGGCGCCTCTTCCCCGCTGACCTTCAACCCAACGGGACAGACATCATCCGGACATGGGACTACTATCTGCTCGTCCGTCACCTTGCGCTGCTGGGCGAGGCACCGTATCGGACTGTGTTGATCAACGGTATGGTGCTGGGGACTGACGGGAGGGCCATGCACAAGTCGCTCGGGAACTACGTCGACACCACGATGGCGCGCGGGAAGTACGGCGCGGACGCCCTTCGCCAGTGGGCTGCTATCGGCGCCTCCACAGGTTCAGACATCCCGTTCAGCTGGAAGGATGTGGAGTTCGGCTACCGGTTCATGCGCAAGTTCTGGAATGCCGCCCGCTTTGCCAGTCCCAATTTGAACGCAAACGTCGCCGGGTTCGACCCGAAGAATCTAAAGTTCGGACCGTTAGACCGCTGGATACTGAGCCGCCTCAACAGGTTGGTGAAGCAGGTCACAGAATGGCTTGACGACTTCCAATTCAACCGCGCGCTCGGCGAGGTCCAGAACTTCCTGTGGCACGAGTTCTGTGACATGTACATCGAAGAGGTCAAGCACAGGCTCTACGGTGACGACTCCACCGCCAGCGCCGCCAAGTTCACCCTCTATCACGTCATCCGCACCACCACCAAGCTGCTCGCCCCGTTCCTGCCCCACTTCGCCGAGGAGATCTACCAGACCTACTTCGCGGAGAACTACCAGCACCCGAGCGTCCATGTTTCCGATTGGCCAGTGGCCGATGAGAACTTCATCGACGAGTCGGCGGAGCGGTTGGGCATAATCGCGAACACGGTGGTGAGCGCACTCCGGCAGTTCAAGTCGGAGCGAAAGATGGCGCTGAGCCAAGAGCTACCAAAGGTTGAGATATACACCCATGACAAGGATGTGGCGACGCAGCTGGAGTCCCTCAAGGAAGACATAGCCGGTACCATGCGGGTAAACGAACTCAAGATAACTACACACAAGCCCGAGCTGGTGGAGCGGGTGCTGTCAGTCGAGCCAAACTTTTCTAAACTAGGGCCGAGATTGCGTGGGGACGTGAAACTTGTGGTGGAGGCACTACAGATGGCAAAGCCAGATGATGTCGCAAAACAGTTGGCGGAGGGGAGGATTGTTGTAGATGCTGCCGGGAAACGTTTCGAGCTCGCTCCCGATGAAGTAAAGGTCATAAAGGAAACCGAAAGCGCTGGTCGCAAGGTGGAAGCCGTGGACGTGGCGGACCCGGTTCTCACTATCTTGATCACGTTGGCATGACTGGGGTGACAACTCCTAAAAACACAAATAACTGTCGCCGATGATCTCGTTATCCGCGTATGAGGGCGTATATACACATCTAACCCTCAACGGCAAATGGTGGTAGGGGTGAGAGTGAGCGTGAAGGTGATACCGAACGCGAAGAGGGACGAGGTCGTTGATGGGGACGTGTTGAAGGTTTACGTGAGGGCACCGGCTGTGGGCGGGAAGGCGAACAAGGCCGTGATTAAAGCCCTGGCAGAGTTTTTTAATGTTAGAAAAAGTTGTATTAGGATAGTCTTGGGCGAGAGGTCGAGGGAGAAGGCGGTGGACGTTTTCCAGGAGTGATTTTTAATTATTTGGCTTTAAAAAACCTGTCGCTACTTTAAGGCATGTTGCTAGGTATATTTTGAAGATGATATCATGCCGTACGAGTTGGAATTCACCGAACTATTCGTTGAACAATTCGAAAAGCTTGAAAAGGCCAATCGTGAGCGAATCTACAGGAAAATTCAGGAGCTAAAAGAAAATCCGTATCGACACAAGGCGCTGACTTATCCTTTCGGAGGTTGCTTTAGAATCAGAGTTGGAAATTTTAGGGTCATCTATATGCCTATTGAACGCATGAAAAAAGTCGTCTTGGTCGATGTTGGCTTGAGGAAGAAAATCTACAAAAGAGATATCTCGATGGTTATAGACCAAATTTCCGGGAGAACTCCTTCTCAGAGATAGTTTTTCCCTTGCTTGCTTGGTCCATGGATTCCAAAATCCTCCTCGCCGTTGCAGGGTCTGCAAGTATCTCTATGGTTTCCCTCATTTGCTCGTATTCCCCCGCTGGGATCGTAACCATTTTTTCTGCCTTGGTGTCTGCTACACCCATCTTTACACCAGTTCTAATGTGGGGTTTCCACGATAAAAAAGCTTACAGATGAGGAAAAGATTCAAAGTTATCATTTTTGATGGCAATGTTTTTTCCTTATAAGCAACCTACACCCAAATCCTCGGCGGGAAACATTGAAGAGATCCGAGGCCGTACCTGCAAATTTTTATACAGATATATACAACCTATACAATGAGGAGATACCCGTGAAAACCGAGAGGTTAGTTTATCCGGTCGACCTCACATGCAGCTTGAAGGACTTGAACGCGATCACGGAAAAGCTCAGGGTTTCCAAAGCCGAGGCGATAAGGGAGGCGATAAAACACTACGCCGAGTATGCCCGCGGTCTAGAAGTGATCACCTATCGCGAGGTGAGCAAGAAACAGGCGAGGAAGGAGATAGAGCGGTACCTGAAGGGCAAGGACCGTGTTTGGACGGATGAGATAAGCGATGCCTTGCGGATAGACTCCGGCCTGGTCAACGATGTGCTGCTTGAACTTTGGAAGGGGGGTTGGGTTGAACCGAAGTAACAGGATGGAGGCGGAGAAGATAAAGTGCGTGGGCAGGTGGGTCTCAAAACCCAGGCTTGTACAGTGGACTTCGAGACACAGGGCGATGGAAATATTTGTCGAGGGGCGGCCGGCAGTAGCTGAGGTCATGAAGGAGTGGCGGGTGTTAAAGAGTCAATAACAAAATTTCTAAGCTAAAAACGCTGAATCCCCCTATTGAATACATCCCTTCTAGCGCCTTTTGATCGTCGTGGATTTTAAGAAACGCACCAGCAGTTCAATTTGAGCAGATGAAACCCTATAACGGCTTTATTTTGAAATTCAAGTCGCAGATGTACCCTCCTGGACAAGAGCCTTTAATCAGAGATATGTGGGAAAAGATGCGTCTTCCGGCTTCAGTTTGGAGAGAAGTTCCTGAAAAGTTAGTAAGTTTGTTTTTAAGACAGCACGAAAGGAGAACCTCTAAAAAGAGCACAATTCACCCGTATCCCTCTATTTAACACATACTGTCTGGTTGCATTCAAGTATATCCGACCAGGCGCTTACGATCTTGGCCACTGTTTAGGAAGCCACCCTCCTTTTCAAGCCACGCTTCTTTTCTAGATGGATTGAAAACAAGTGTAAACCCATTGTCTTCCAAGAAATCTGTTCCGATTATAGTAGGAATATGTTCGACTTCCTCCCTCCTAGGGGGAACACCTAAGACTTTCATCTTTGATATTTCGGTCGACACTCTTTCACCTGCCTCGTCTCTGAAGATGAGATTTGTACCGCCAAGCTCGAAGACGGGCAAAACAAAACCGCCTATCCTCGAAACTTGCGGGACTGCTGGAGGCAGAGCGGTGTAGGGAATACGTGTTTTCAGGATGTCTCTGGAAGCCACAGTACTGATAGAGCTTCCAGTATCAATTAGCGCATTAACGAGCATGCGGATACTTGGGTACTTGTGGGGTTTTATTATCACGAGAACTAGCGGACGCGTTCTTTCGTCCCTAGGGAAAAGCTTTCCAACCGTGAGAGGAATCTTCATTCAAATCCCAAGAGGTCAGAGAATCCAAAAGAAGTCCTTTGACGGAAATGAGGTGATGTAAGTTTCCGCCGGTTTTTTTCCCTTTTTCTCTATTTGGGTGATTAGATCTTCGATGGTGTCGCTTGATGCTATAACAGCCTCATCTTCCACAGCTACCAGTTTGCCTTTATATCTCCTTGCCAAATCATCAAAATTCTTCTGTAACCACTCAAAGCTTTTGAACCCTCTTTCTAGAAGTTGAGTTTCTGTTAC
>Ga0315282_10005722_pt1 | contig 21074 bp, 17 predicted proteins | sample YL17G07_20_MG_FD_203693 | JGI IMG/M metagenome (GOLD analysis project Ga0315282, IMG submission 203693) | Sediment microbial communities from Yellowstone Lake, YNP, Wyoming, USA - YL17G07_20 | ecosystem: Environmental > Aquatic > Freshwater > Lake > Sediment | place: USA: Wyoming | collected... | reverse complement strand
ATCCTTCACCAGTCGATAACAGAGTTTCTCTACGCGCCGCACACGCTCGACCTGAACAAGCTCCCGAAAGGCTTCGATGTTTACGTCGACGGCCATATACACGAGGCGAAGGAAAGCGAATACGCAGGAGGGACGTTCCTGCTTTCCGGCTCGCTTGTTCCGACGCAGATAAGAGAGGAATCGGAGAAGCCGAAGGGCTTCTGGATAATCGAAACCTCGCTGCGCGACGAGATAAAGGATTCGCCCGTCCTCCAGAAGGCAAGGAAATACCTCAAGAACGGCTACGCAATCTACTGGATCGAACTCGGGCATCAGAGAAAGGTTTACGTGCGCTCATTCGAAAACCCGGACATCGAAACCGTAGAGGCCGAGCTGAACAAAATCGTGAAAGAAAACCCACAGAGGAAGCCCATCATCAGAATCGACTTCAAGGGCAGGGTCAGCCCGACGCTCGCGGACGAGATAGAGATGAAATTCGGCGCAAAGGCGATACTTTCGCTGAAAAGGGAAAAAGAGGAAAAGACGCTTCCTACCAAGACGCTGGAGGAGCACAAGTTGTCGGTCGAAGAGTTGGGCAAGAAGATACTGATGGAGAATCTTGCGAAGGCAGGTCTTGAGACCAGGGCTTTCGAATCCCTTTTCGAGCTGCTGTCCGCAGGCAAAAGCGATGAGGCGATGGCGCTGCTCGAAAAAACGCCGCTCAAAGAGGAAAAACCGAAAAACGTCAAACAAACTAGGCTTTTTCTGGCAGGCAAGAAGCAGTAGAACAAATAAGCAATTTATACTATGCGAACCCAACAATATATATAAAGGCTATAGAGGGTGTCATTATGGTCGAGTTCCACATAAAGGTCGAAAATGTAGTCGCCTTTGCTGTTTTAGGCAAGAGAATCGTGCTCAACAAGCTCGTTGAAAAGATGGGCAACACCGAATACGAGCCGGAGCAGTTCCCGGGCCTTGTTTACAGAATAAAGGACCCGAGGGCGGCGGCGCTTATTTTCTCGTCGGGCAAGATAGTCTGCACCGGAGCGAAGAGCATAGCCATGGCAAAGGAAGCCATGAGGAAAATCGTGCAGGACATAAAGAAGACAGGTACTGCCATGCCGACGAAGTTCAACATAAACATAGAAAACATAGTCGCTTCGACGAAAATCGACGTCAAGCCTCGGCTCATGCTCGAAGAAATAGCCATGTCACTCGAAGAAGTGGAATACGAGCCCGAACAGTTCCCCGGCCTTGTTTACAGGATGAAGAGCCCGCGAACCGCCTTCCTTTTGTTCGGCTCGGGTAAGATAATCTGCACGGGCGGCAGGAGCCTCGAGGACATAAACACTGCGCTCAACAACTTCAAGAAGCGGCTGGAAGGGATAGGCCTGAAAATCAAGCCTGCGAAAGACTGATTCCCTGGCAACGCGAATAACATTTAAGCAGCCGGGACAAATTCTTTAACATGGATGCTTTTGACAAGATAATCCGCGACATAAGGACCGTTAAAATCCAGGGCGCCGAGAATATCGCCATAAGCGCGGTCAAGGCGCTCGAGTACCGCGGCTCGAAAATAAAGACGCATTCGGCGGCGAAGTTCTTTTACGAGATCGAGGCAGCGAAGCGCCAGATTTTCGCTTCCAGGCCGACAGAACCGCTAATGAGGAATTCGCTTTTGTACATAATCGATTCCCTGAAATCCGACAGCAACAGCGTTCTCGATCTCAAGAAGTCGCTGCGCAACCTTTCCATCGAGGTTTTGAACCACTTCGAACACGCGAGGCAGAGAATCGCGGAGATAGGGGCGAAGAAAATCGAGAACGGCATGATAGTCTTCACCCACTGCCATTCCTCGACCGTGATGCTGATCCTGAAGGCGGCGAAGGCGAAGGGCACGCGCTTCGAGGTTTACAACACGGAAGCTCGCCCGCTCTTGCAGGGGAGAATCACAGCGAAAGAGCTCGCCAAGATGAAAATCCCTGTCACCCATTTCATCGATTCTGCGGCGAGGATCGCGCTGAAGAAGGCCGACATCTTCCTTACGGGTTTCGACGCTGTGACGACGACGAGGGTCTACAACAAGATCGGCTCGGAGCTGTTCGCCATAATCGCAGACAAATACGATGTCCCGATATACGCCTGCGGCGATGCGTGGAAGTTCGACCCGGAGGGCATCGCGGGCTGCGAGGAGAAAATCGAGCTCCGCCCTTCCAAGGAAATCTGGCCCTCAGCGCCGAAGGGCGTCAAAATCGAGAACCCGTGCTTTGAAAAAATAAACCCTGAGCTCATCACAGCGATAATCTCGGAGCTCGGCGTCTACACCCACGAGAACTTCGTCGAGGAAGTGAAGAAAGCTTATCCGTGGCTGTCGGAATGACAGCCGTCAGCCAACCTCTTCTAGTATGAAAGAAACATCTTTTGTCCTAAGCAGATTCAGGATATCTTTGTAAGAGTAGGACCGGTTCAGTTCAAGGCCCAGATTTTGGATGTATCTTCTATCCTCAAAGATCGCGGAGCCATGTGGCGGTTTGCAATCTCTCGACATGCGCGGACACTGAGGTCCCATGCCTGCGCATATATCGTCGAGGCCTTCGGTAAAGATTATAGCCGAACTGTCCGTGCTTAGTCCTTCCAAAATGTCCAAAACCTTTCTTGCGAAGACCCCGCTGTTGTAATCGTTTGTGAGAGCACCGATCGCTCCCTCGCCTTTGTAGCCTGCAAATTCCCTGAGGTAAATAAGTCTTATGTGATGCGGCCGCATTATTGTGTGTCTATTCCCCATAGAATAGCTACGGCACTAAATCTTTTAAACTTTTTATGACTGCGCCCGATTCAATAACTATGAACTTTGTGAGCCATCCGATGATCAGGCCGAATGCGATAGAGTCAAGGCTCTACCAGGAAGCAATAGTCGGCAGGGCAGCGGCAAACGACCTGCTCTGCGTGTTACCAACGGGATTGGGCAAGACTCCTATAGCGATAGTACTTTCCGTTCACCGCCTTGAGAAATTCCCGGGTTCTAAGATTCTCGTAATGGCGCCGACCAAGCCGCTAACCGAACAGCATCTGCATTCTTTCATGCGGGCGATAAATCTGCCGGATGAGGAGTTCGTTCTAGTCACGGGAAAGACAAAGCCTGGCAGCAGGCAGGAACTTTACAGGAATGCCAGAATAATTTTTGCCACACCTCAGACCATCGAGAACGATCTGGAAGGGGGAAGGATAAATCTGGAGGAATTCTCTCTCCTGGTCTTCGACGAGGCGCACCATTCGATAGGAGATTACGCTTACCCTTATATAGCGAAGGCGTATGCCGAGCAGGCGAAAAACAAAAGGATACTCGGCCTGACGGCCTCCCCGGGCGGCACGAAGGCGAAGATTAAGGAGATCATGGACAACCTCGGCATCCGCGAGGTCGAGATACGGACGGAGAAAGATTTCGATGTGGAGCCGTGGGTGCAGGAAAAGCATGTGGAATGGGTCTACGTCAGGCTGCCGGACGCCTTTGTGGAACTGGGCAAAACGCTCAGAAAAGCCTATATGGACAGGCTGGAGAAGCTCAGGAAAATCGGCTTCAACAAACCCGTCGGCATCATAAGCAAGCGCGATTTGCTGGCGTTGCAGCAGAAGCTCATGGCCAGCCCTTCGCACGACTACACCAAGTTCTGGGGCGTTTCGCTCGTCTCGCAGGCGATAAAGCTAGAACACGCGCTCGGCCTGCTTGAAACGCAGGGCATAACGTCGCTCTGGAACTACTTCAGGAAGCTATCTTCAAGCAAGGCAAAATCGTCCCGGAGCGTGCTGAAGGACAAGAACGTGATAAAGGCTATGAAGCTCTCCGAAGCGCTGGAAGCCGAAGGCCGCAAGCATCCGAAGATGGCGAAGCTCAGCGAGCTCGTTAGCTTCCAGCTGCGCGAAAAACCCGCCTCGAAGATCATCCTGTTCGCGAATTACAGGGAGATGGTCAGGGAACTCGTCAAGACGCTGTCCAATGTTGAAGGCGCGAGGCCTGGCGAATTCATGGGGCAGAAGGAGGGGATGTCGCAGAACGAACAGAAGCAGCGCATACAGGAGTTCAAGGACGGCATCTATAATATACTGGTAACCACATCAATCGGCGAGGAAGGGATTGACATACCGGAGATGGAGCTCGCGATTTTCTACGAGCCCGTCCCAAGCGAGATCCGCTCGATTCAGCGGCGCGGACGAGTGGGAAGGACGAAGGTCGGCAGGATAATCATCCTCATGGCCAAAGGCACGAGGGACGAAGCGTATTACTGGACCGCGCAGAGAAAGGAAAGCATCATGAGGAAGACGCTGTATGAGATGAAAGGAGAAGCCGTTGCTGAAGAGAAGCCCGCCAGGGAATTCGTGCAGGCGAAAAAACTCAGGAGGCGCTTCGTCAAAAAGCAGAGAAGCCTTTTCGATTTCTAGGCCTTTGTGCGCAGTAAATTTATTATAAACTCCCGGTCATATTCTATAATTATGTATTCTCACGAAATACAGCGGCTTCTCGGGCACAAGAACATCGCCATTGGCGACAGGGTCATCGTCCAGAAGGACGGCAAAAGGCACGAGGGTCTGCTCATGCCGAAGCCTTCCCACGGCGACGAGAGAATGGTTCTCATAAAGCTTGATAGCGGCTACAACGTCGGCTTCGATATAACCGGCCTCGTGATTTCGAAGGCGCATTCGAAAGAGCCGAAGGGCGTCAAGGAAGAGGCGAAATATGAATTCGGCAGGACGAAGAAGGAGCTGCTTGAGGTGAGGTTCGATGCGAACAAGCCGAAGGTCGCGCTAATCTCGACCGGCGGGACAATCATGTCTCGTGTTGATTACCGGACAGGCGGCGTCTACGCCGTCGAGAATCCTAAGGAGCTCCTGCACAACATACCCGAGCTTTCCCACATAGTCAATCTCGAGATGTTCAGCCCGATGAAGAAGATGAGCGAAGACTTAGACCCTGAGGACTGGCAGCACATCGCCAGAGAGGTCGCTAAAGAACTGAACGCTGGAAAAAAGGGTGTGATTGTAACGCACGGCACGGATACGCTGCATTACACTTCCGCGGCATTATCGTTTTTCCTTCAGAATCTCGGCAAGCCCGTCGTCCTTGTAGGCGCGCAGAGGTCGAGCGACAGGGGTTCGAGCGACGCTGGCCTGAACATTATCTGTGCGGCGCATGTAGCCGTGTCTGACATCGCCGAGGTCGGGACGTGCATGCACGGCAGCACGAATGACGCATACTGCCATTTCATCCGCGGAACGAAGGTGCGCAAGATGCACACGACCAGGCGCGACGCCTTCCAGCCGATAAACGAGCCCGCGCTGGCGAAGATCTTCGCCGATGGCAGAATCGATATAACCAACAAGAACTTCAGGAAAAGAGATGACAAGAAGAAGGTGGAGGTCGATGCGAAAATCGACCCGAACGTCGCAATACTCAAGGTCTACCCGGGCTCGTACCCGAATGTGATCGATTATCACATCAGGAACGGGTGCAAGGGCTTCGTCATCGAGGGGACCGGCATGGGTCACGTGCCTACCGAAGTTTCGAAAAAGCCTTGGACCCTTGCGATAAAGAAGCATTCGGAGACGATTCCGTTTGTCATAACCTCCCAGACAATTTACGGCAGGGTAAACCCATACGTCTACACGAACCTGCGCAAGCTGTTCATCGACTCCGGAGCGATTTCTGGCGAGGACATGACCAGCGAAACTGCGTATGTCAAGCTCATGTGGGTGCTCGGCAAGACAAAGAGTATGGAGAAGATACGCGAGATGATGCTTACGAATTACGTCGGTGAAATCACCAGCCGCACGGAAACCGACGCCTTTTCTGCAGAGGGGTTGAATGAGTGAAATTGATTTTTCCAGGCTAGGCCTGAAATGCGGCATTGAGATACACCAGCAGCTCGACACGCAGCACAAGCTCTTCTGCGGGTGCAGGGCGCGCTTTTCGGAAGCGAAGCCGCAGATGGAAATGGTGCGAAGATTGCGTGCGGTGGCAGGAGAAATGGGTGATATAGACGTTGCTGCGCTCGGCGAGGTGGCGAAGGGGATAGAATTCGTCTACAGGATTTATCCTGAAGAATCGTGCCTTGTGGAGCTGGACGAGGAGCCGCCGCATGCGATGAATATGGAGGCGCTGGATATCGTGCTGACCATAGGAGGCCTGCTGAAATGCGAGGTGCCAGAAGAAATCCACGTGATGAGGAAGACTGTTTTGGATGGTTCGAACACTTCCGGCTTCCAGAGGACGGCGATTGTTGGGCTGGATGGAAAAATGAAAACGTCTTTTGGCGAGGTCGGCATAGAAAACCTGTGCCTTGAGGAGGAGAGTTGCCAGATAATGGGGAGGGAAGGGAACCGCGTGTTTTATGGCTTGGACAGGCTTGGCATCCCGCTCGTCGAGATTGGCACTTCGCCAGATGTCCGCTCGCCAGAACAAGCGAAAGAAGTCGCTGAGAAACTTGGCATGATAGTCCGCTCGACCGGGAAGGTGAAGCGAGGTCTAGGCACGATCAGACAGGATATAAATGTTTCCATTGCCTGCGGAGCGCGCGTAGAAATAAAAGGCGCGCAGGAACTGAGGATGATTCCCAAGTTCGTCGAGAACGAGGCGCTGAGACAAAAGGCGCTGCTCGAGGTAAAAAACGAGCTGAAGAAAAAAGGCTTCAAGCCGGTTAGGCCGAAAGTTGTTCATGTTTCCCACATATTCAAAGGTTCTGAATCGAAGATAACGAAGGACAAGGCAACGTATGCGATTCTCATTCCAGATTTCGCGGGCTTTCTCAAGCGAAATCTCACTCCTGCGAGGACACTTGGAAACGAAATCGCCAGTTATGTCAAGGCGCACTCCGACCTGAAGGGCATAATACACAGCGATGAGGAACTCGAGAAATACAAGCTGGGCAAGGAATTCGGGAAACTCAGAACGGCGATGAAAGCACGCCATGGCGACACGCTCATAATCGCGGTCGGCGAAAAGGACGAAGTTCACAGGACCATGGACGTCGTTGCCAAGAGAATAAACCAGCTTACTGAAGGCGTTCCGAAGGAAGTGCGAAAAGCGCTTGAAACGGGCGAGACGGAATACATGCGCCCGCTGCCCGGGTCGGCGAGACTGTACCCTGAAACTGACATACCGCCCATACGCATCACCCGCAAGAAGCTCGCGGAGATACGAAGAAGTCTGCCCGAACTGCTCGCTGAAAAGGAGGAGAAGCACAAGAAAGAACTAGTCGAGAAGTTCAGTCTCAGCGAGGAGATAACCAAACAGCTCGTAAAGTCCGGTAAGAAAAAGCTTTTCGATGCGCTTGTGCAGACGGGTGCTGACCCGAAGGTGATAGCCACCACGCTTACCTCAACGCTGCCTTACCTGAAGAAGAGCGGCGTCGCAATCGATAAGCTCGAGGAACGCCATTTCGCCGCGCTTTTCGTAAAACTCAGGGAAGGGCATCTGACGAAGGAAGCGATTCCCGATGTTCTGAAAGAGCTCGCAGCCCACCCAGGCATCGACATAGAGAACGCAATAAGGAAAACTAAAATCGCCTCGCTAACGCTGGACGACCTTAAGAAGATAATCCAGAAGACCATCGAAAAGAACAGCGAACTGGTAGGAGACGAGCGCGGCGAGAAAGTCTTGCTGGGCCTGGTCATGCAGGTAGTCAGAGGCAAGATCACTCCGACCATCGTAATGAGCGAGCTTGAGATTGCATTAAGAAAAGTCAAACAAAAATGATCAGACGATTATCGTCTCGTCCCTGCCCGGGCCGATGGAAACGATGCTTACCGGGATGCCTGTGAGCTCCTCTATGAGCTTCAGATATTTCTGCGCGTTTTCAGGGAGGCCTCTGATGCCTTTTTTCACGACGGCCTTCGCTTCCTTCGCGCTCCATTTCTGCCAGCCGTCTGCTTCAATGTAGACTGGTTTCGCCTTTTCAAGCGCCTCGAACGATGAAGGGAAGCGGTCCGTGCGCTTGCCGTCGATTTCGTATGCGACGCATATCTTTATCTTCTTCATGCCTGAAAGCACGTCGAGCTTCGTTATCGCGAGGTCGGTTATACCGTTTACGAGTTTCGCGTATTTCAGAATTACCAGATCCAGCCAGCCGCATCTCCTGGCGCGGCCTGTGGTCGTGCCGTATTCACTGCCCGCGTTTCTGAGGGCTTCGCCTTCCTCTCCATGAAGTTCAGTCGGGAAAGGGCCTTCGCCCACGCGGGTCGTGTACGCTTTCGCGACGCCGGCCACCCTCTTTATTTTGCCCGGTCCCACGCCCGCGCCCGTGCATGCTCCGCCGGCGCACGTGCTGGAGGACGTGACGTAGGGATACGTGCCGTGGTCCACGTCGAGCAGCGTCCCCTGCGCGCCTTCGAACACAACGTTCTTGCCCTCATCTATCGCCTCGTTTATTATGTAGACCGTGTCGGAAACATAAGGTCTTATGATTTCAGCATATCCCTCGTACTCGCTTATCAGCGAGGCCTTGTAAGCATCGAAGTCCTTCTGGTTTTTTATGATTCCGGCCTTTTCAAGATCATGTCTTTTGCTCTCGAGTATACTGACAATCCTTTCCTTGAAGTTGTTGCCGACGAAGTCGATGACGCGCAGAGCCTCGGTCCTTTTTGCCTTGTCTGAATAAGCAGGCCCTACGCCCCTGCCCGTCGTGCCTATCTTGCCCATTTTGTCGGCGACTGAATCGAAGAGCCTGTGGTAATGCATTATCACATGCGCGCGGTCGCTGAGGGCTAGGTTCGGCTCGTAGCCCATGCCCCTCAGCATCTCCATCTCCTCGAGAAGAATTTTCGGGTCGACCACGACACCGTTGCCTATTACGACCATCTTGTTGCGCACGACGCCTGAAGGCAGCAGGTGCAGCTTGTAGGTCCTGCCGTCGGCCTTCACGGTGTGGCCCGCGTTGTTGCCGCCGTTGAAGCGGACTACAATATCTGCGTTCTCGGCTAAGAAGTCGACTATCTTCCCCTTCCCCTCGTCGCCCCACTGGGCGCCTATTACCACGACAGTATTTCCCATAAGGACAAGATTATTATAAGGCATCGGAGATATAAGTTTTTGTCAGAAGTCGGGCGGAAAGCTACAGATAGCATTTCATCTTCTCGCCGCTCACGCCTGCGAAAAGCTCGATGTAAGGCTTCACGGGACTCGAGTTTATCTTCTTGAGCAGGACTTCCTCGACCTGGAAGAAGCCGACAGGCGAGTCCATCTCGACCGTGATCTTTATCGGCCTTTTCTGACCTCTTTCGATTGTCACCTTCTGTATCGATGTCGACGAGTACTTGTGTATGTCGCCCATCTTGCCCATGGCGGATTCCTTGATTATCATGGGTATGCGTGCGCGGCCCTTCTCCATGTCGCAGCCATCCGCGATAAGTATTATGCCCGCCTCGAGCGAGTCGATTTTCTGGCTGCCCATGTGACCTAGAATGCCTTCTATTGCCATCGAGCGCACGATGACTTTCTGTTCAACATCTTCCTTGTAAACATGCCCGAGAATCCTGTCAAGAATCGGCACTGCAAAAAGGGAAGCCGCATTCTCGTGCTTTTCGCGCCCGACGCTCATGCCTATGTCGTGCAGGAATGACGCCAGCATCACGGCGATCTTGCTGTCCTCGAACGAACCCGCGCCCTCGCTCTCGAGATTGAGCTTGATGCCTGCCCTGTTCAGCAGGTCGATCATGGCCAGCGCGTTAATCACGACTTTCCTCATGTGTACCGGGCCATGGTCGTTGTAGCCAAGCCTCTTTATGGAAACCGTGTTGGCGTAGTCCTGCAGGCAGTCGATTTCCCTGTCCTTCAGCATCAGTTCGGCGATTTTCAGCGGCCTGCCTGAAAGCATCTTCAGGATCTTCTCATCCATGACGGTTTCTTTGGGTGATGTCATATTATCTCCTTGTCTTTCCCAGAATAAAAATAAACTACCGTTCTCGTCAGCCCTCGGAGCCGCCCCAGTAATTGGGGGCTTCCTCGGTTATTATCACGTCATGCGGGTACGATTCTTCGACGCCTTTTTTCGTCACGCGTATGAATTTCGCCTTCCTTCTCATATCGTTTATGCTGGCGCAGCCGCAGTAACCCATCGAAGAGCGGAGTCCTCCGACCATCTGGAAAACCATTTCAGCGACGTTCCCCCGGTAAGGCACGACTCCTTCCACGCCCTCCGGGACGAATTTCACGGCCTCGCTCTGGCCGTACCTGTCCTTTGACCCTAGTTGCATGGCCTTTACAGAACCCATCCCCCTGTACCTCTTGTACTTTCTTCCGCCCATGTGAACGATTTCGCCCGGCGCCTCCTCGGTGCCGGCGAAAAGGGAGCCAACCATCACCACGCTCGCGCCTGCGGCAATCGCCTTGGCAATGTCGCCAGAATTCCTTATGCCGCCGTCGGCTATCACCGAGATTTTGCGTTTTTCCGCTGCATCGGAGCATTCCTGCACCGCGGTTACCTGCGGCACTCCGATGCCGGCGACGATTCTCGTCGTGCATATCGAGCCAGGCCCGATGCCGACTTTAACAGCGTCAGCGCCTGCCGCTATAAGATCACGGGTGCCTTCCGCTGTAGCCACGTTCCCCGCTATCACGTCAATGTCATACGCTTTTTTCAGCTGCCTGACCATCCTTATCACGTTCTCGCTGTGGCCGTGGGCCGTGTCGACCGTCAGGATATCAACGCCCGCCTTTATCAGCGCCTCGGCCCTCGCCGTGTCGAACGGCCCTATTGCCGCTCCCACGAGAAGACTCCCTTCCCTGTCCTTGGATGCATGCGGATACTTCTGGGTCTTCTTAAGGTCAGCGAAGGTTATAAGGCCTTTGAGTCTCCCTTTCTCATCCACTATCGGAAGCTTTTCAACCTTGTGCTTGTTCATGATTTCCACGGCTTCAACCAGGTCGGCTCTTCTTGTGATTATCGGATTCTTCGTCATCATGTTTCTTACCTTCTCGTTCGGGTCGTTTTTGAACCACATGTCTCTGCTGGTGAGAATGCCGGCAACCTTCCCATTCTCCACAACTATGAAACTCCCTACGCCTGTTTTCTTGGAAATTTCCCAGACTTTTGCAAGGGTGTCATCCGGAGCAACTGTTAGAGGATTGCGTATTATCCAGGACTCTGATTTCTTTACTCTCTCGACTTCCTCCGCCTGCTTCTCAACGGGCATGTTCTTGTGTATTATGCCCATCCCGCCTTCCTGCGCAAGGGCGATGGCCATGTTCGCTTCGGTGACCGTGTCCATCGCAGCGCTCATGATGGGTATGTTGAGAGAAATCCTTTTCGTCAGCCTGGTCTTTGTGTCCACGTCCTTGGGGATGACGCTTGATCGCCTTGGCACTAGCAGAATGTCATCGAACGTCAGCGCTATCTTCCTTCTGAGCCTTTTCATCCGCGCACCTTTTTCTAATCTATGTACTCCCGTCTGGATGTTGCTTTGAGAAGATTATTGACTCGTGGTTTTTAAAGTTTTCCCCACCCGACTGGACAATTGAAAACGTTTTATCTGTGTTAAAATAAAAAAATAGTATGATTGGAATTTTTTTTGTGGTCCTAGCGTTCATTGTTGCAATATTCTTCATAATACGGCCGACGAAAATACGCGTTCCCTTTACCGGCAGGACTTTTACGCTTGATTACGCGGTAGGCAGCATACTGGGCGTTTCCCTCCTGCTGGTCGCGAACATCCTTACACCCCATCAGGCCTTCGCTTCGCTGGTGGGCCGCGCAGGCTTCAGCCCTTACAGTATAATAATCCTCTTCATGGCCGTCGCCTACATCGCGATTTCGCTGGACAGCACGGGCTTCTTCGAATACCTTGCGCTGAAGATAGTGATGCGCTCCGGCGGCGACGGACGCAAGCTATTCTTCTACTTCTATTTGTTGAGCGGCTTCATCACGCTGTTCACTTCGAATGACATAGTCATCCTCACGCTCACGCCGATAATCTTTTATTTCGGCAAGCACGCGAGGATAAAAATCCTGCCCTATCTCATCGCCGAGTTCTTCGCGGCGAACATATGGAGCATGTGCCTTTACATAGGCAACCCGACGAACATAATCGCAGCGTCAGCGAGCGGCATAGGGCTTATCGAATATTCCGTCTGGATGCTGCTGCCGACGATAGCAGCCGGCCTGACCTGCATGGCCCTGCTTTACCTCGTTTTCAGGGAGCATGTCAACTTCAAATTCAAGGTCCCTCACGTGAACCCGGACGATTTCCTCAAGGACAGGCGCTGCGCTTTTGTCACGCTCGCCGTCTTCTGCCTGACCCTGATCACGCTGGGCCTTTCGCCGCTCATGGGCCTTGAGATGTGGGTCATTTCGCTGTTCTTCGCTGCCGTACTTTTCATTTACGACGCAGGCAGCGCCTTCAGCGAGTACTACAACGAAAAGATGACGTTTTATCACGTCTTCAAGCGCTACGTGCTGCGCCAAAGGACGAAGATATACCAGTTCCGCCTGCACCTCATAGCGGAGCGCATGCCATGGAAAATCATTCCCTTCCTCCTATGCTCCTTCATAATGGTCGAAGGCTTGGTGGTAACGGGAGCGACAGACGTAGCCGCGGCGTTCTTCTCCTCGCTTTCTTCCAACATCTTCGCCTCGGTCATTTCGATGGGCTTTCTTTCCAGCCTGGCGGCGAACCTCGTCAACAATCAACCGATGACCGTCCTCTTCACGAAAATAACCGAGAGCAGCCAGTTCGTCATGCCTGCAAGCACAAAGCTTGCCTCCATATTCTCGCTCATAATAGGCAGCAACCTCGGAGCGAACCTTACGCTTATCGGCGCCCTCGCAGGCATAATGTGGGCGAAAATCCTGAAGGACAAGGACCAGACGGTCACGTACCGCGGCTTCGCCGAGCTCGGCTTCCTCGTTATGCCTTTGGTCATCCTTGCCGCCTGCGGCACGCTCGCGCTCGAATTCTTCTTCTTCGGCTAAAGCCCCTTTGCGGGTTGCATGTTTGATAAACCTTCGGGAAATTCGAAAGACGCATACTGCGTATGCGTCATACGCTGATCAGACCTGCGTCTGCGAAGGTTTAAAACAAAAAGAAAAAGAAAAGATTGTATCGTTGGTCATCTCTGCTTTACTTGGCCTTTGTTATTGTGTAGACTTCTTTGAGGGCAACTATAAGAGCTGCGCCCGCGACGAATGCTACGAATGCTGAAAGTATTCCGCCAATCACTGTACCCAATGCTGTGCCTAATAGTGAACCGACAAGCATGAGTGCCACAGTTCCCAGAAGGAACTGCTGGACCTCGCCACCTGTCACGTTAAGTAGTCCTACAATGACTCCCAACACGACAAGGGCCATAAGTCCCATGGCTCCGAAATTGACGAATCCTGCAATCACTGAAATCACTAATCCAACGATAAATGCCCATCTTCCGATTGCTTCCATGTTCATAGAAATCTGTTATATATTTGGCTGCACCTATATAAATCTTTCTTTCTATAACTGTTAACTGTTATAATATTTGTTGAATTTTCAGCTTCTCCGGCCGCGAAAGCCCGGCTTGAACCTTTATAAAGGTAAGTCCCATATTAATCAACTAAAAGCGAAAAACGGCGTTAGGGATCATGCGCCTCTTGGCGGTGAATGCTAATTCTGTTTTTTGTCTATAGTAAAACGTGTAAACCGCAAGTAGACAACGTTTACTTCAATAAAAGTTTACATGCTTTAGAAGGAGTGATAGAGATGTCATTTGAAAAATTAGGAATAGAGCCGAGAATACTTGATATTCTCAGAAAAGCGGGTTTCGAGAGACCGATGCCCATACAAAGGGAGTGCATACCTCTCATAAAACAGGGGAAAGACGTCATAGCCCAGTCCGAAACGGGATCGGGCAAGACGCTCGCTTTCGCGATACCCATAATGGAGAAAATCGAGCAGGGCAAAGGCATACAGGCCCTTGTCGTCACGCCGACTAGGGAACTTGCGAACCAGATAACAAAGGAGTTCCTCAAGCTGACGGCGTATAAGATGGCCAACATAACGAGCGTTTACGGAGGCGTATCCATTGAACCCCAGATAAGTTCGCTGAGGACGGCGGATGTCGTCGTCGGCACGCCCGGCAGGATACTGGACCATCTAGAGAGAAGGACCATAAATCTCTCGAACGTGAAGTATCTTGTCATCGACGAAGCTGACCGCATGCTCGACATGGGCTTCATAGACGACGTGGAGAGGATCGTAAGCTACACGCCGAGAAGCCGCCAGACCATGCTGTTCAGCGCGACCATACCCGGGCCAGTGTATGGCATAAGCCAGCGTTACATGAAGAATCCAATAGCGATAGAGACTGAAAGGCATGTCAAGCCGGAGTTTCTCCGCCAAGTATATTATGACGTCATGGAGAACGAGAAGTTCTCTGTTCTTGTCCATCTTATACAGCAGGAAAAGCCGAAGCTCGCGATGGTCTTCTGCGGCAAGAGATCGACAGCGGACGCAGTCGCGAGAAACCTGCAGATGCAGGGCATAAACGCGAGGGTGATACACGGCGGGCTCGAGCAGAACAAGCGCGAGCGCATAATAAGCGACACGCATGCTGGCAGCGTTCAGGTGCTTGTTGCAACGGACGTCGCTTCGCGCGGCCTTGACATAAAGGGCGTGACGCACGTCTTCAACTATGACGTTCCAGCGAAGAAGGACGACTATATACACAGGATAGGCAGGACCGCGCGCGCCGGCAAGTCAGGCATCGCAATAACCATCCTTTCAGACTCGGACTACGACAACTTCCGTCGCATCCTAAGGGACAACATGGGTCTCAACGTCGAGGAAGGCGCAAAAGAAGACTTCAGGCGCATCCCGTTCAATCCGCACGCAGGCCGCGAGCACAGGGGCGATGGTTATCACCAGGGAAGCCATTACGGAGGCGGAGGGTATGGCCATCGTCATGCCCGTGACAGCCACAGAAGCTACGGCCATCGCAGCAACGAACATGAGCATCGCAGCAGCTGGAGATCCCGCAGCCGTTAGATTTTTTTGAAAAAGATTATTCTGGCGGGTTTCCCGCCTTTTTTTATAACCACTACGTCGCCTTTCTCTAGCCTGCATGCCTGCTCCTCTTGGCCGTCAGAGCAGACTTCGCCTTCCTTGCTCGCGCAGGTTATCGTAACTTTGCCTTTGGCCATAGTTATCGCGCCTTTTCTGAGCCTTCCGTCGTAAGGAGCGACTGCCACAACTCCGAACCTGCCTGGCGTGTCGAAAGGCTTCGCGCCGGCCGCCTTCGCATAGGCATAGGAGCCGCTGGGCGTGTAAACTATTATGCCCGAATTCCTTTCCCTCGTTTTCCTTCCGTCTATCGCCAGTTCCGCTTTCATCAGCCTTCTCACGTATATCGGGGAGACCAGTACTTCGTTTATGGACTGGAAGGGCATCTTCGTGTTGTTTATCACGGTTTCCAGCCTTGTGAACTCGCGGATGAAATAGTCCTTCCCCTCCCTGCCGCCGAACAGCTTCCGCACGTTCTTTACGAAATCCCTGCCTGTCGCCGTCGAATAATGCCCTACCGACTTGCCGGGATTTATGCTTAGCATGGGGCATTCGAGAAACGACTGGTGCTTCAGCATCGTGCCGTCGCCGCCGACCATTATCGCCAGGTCGCAGTCCTGCGGCTCGTCGAAGACGTATGCGATGCCGTGCTCCCTGAGAATGGAACAGAGCTTGAGCACGATCTGCTCGCCGTATTCCCTTTTCCACGTTATGTAGACCTTCGAGAATTCCATGCTTTCGCCCGTTCGCGCGGCAGTATGCGCCGGATAAACTAATTTTGTCCGCAGTTGTATTTATGCATTCCAACCATGCCTACGCCGAATGCCGTTTGCCTCGCGCATACCCAAAAACAAGTAAAAATCACCACTTTTTAATGACAAAAATATTTATAAACATATAATATAATTAATTAGTAATAATTCGAACATTTCAACTACCAGAGGTGTCTGCGAATGGATTTCGGCTTTGAAGGTTTTGATTCAGCCGACTTTGATGTCGAGCTCGAGGACATAGAAGTGAAAAGAACTAAGAAGTTCGACAGGATGTGGGGAGTCGGCTTTGGAGGAAGCATAAACAACGGAGTAAGGTTAGCGAATAAAGTGTTATATTTCGGCGCCATGGACGGTTACATTTATGCTGTCGATGCATCGACAGGGAAGGAAATATGGAAATTCAAAACGAGCGATGGCATCTGCGAAAGCACGCCAGCTGTCGCTGACGGCGTTCTCTACGTCGGCTCTTTTGACCACAATCTTTATGCTATAGATGCTAAAACAGGAAAACTAAAATGGTCTTTCAGGACGGGCGGGATGGTTGACGTTTCACCTGAAGTTTCTGATGGCATTGTTTATGTCGGTTCAAGAGATGGGAATGTATACGCAGTTGACTGTAAAACCGGGAAGGAGACATGGCGTTTCAGGACGGGTGACGAAATAGCATCGGCGCCGACAGTCTATGACAACATGGTATTTAACGGCTCTTTCGATAAGAATTTTTACTGCCTCGACAAGAAGACTGGAAAGGAAATATGGCGCTTCAGGACGGGCGGAGAAATACACAATGACAGGCCTTTCCTTGTGATAGACGGGAGGATATATTTCACTTCGTTTGACAGCTATCTTTACTGTGCTGACATAAGAACAGGAAAGGAGATATGGAGATTCAGGACCGGAAGATACGGCAATGCCGGAAGCCCTGCTTTCCACAATGGAGCCATCTACCATGCATCTAGGGACGGCATTCTCTACGCCATTTCTCTTGAAGGAAAAGAACTGTGGAGGTTCAGAACGGAGAGGGAGGAATCGACTGATGCAATACCTCTTATATACAAGAACAGGATATATTTCGGGGCGGGAGATTCAAATTTCTACTGCCTTGACATGAACGGCAAAGAAATATGGAGGTTCAGGGCTTCGTACTGCATATACACATCTGCGGCCGTGTTTAACAACGTGATATTCTTCAATTCGATGGACTGCCACGTTTACGCGCTGGATGCGGACACGGGAGAGGAGGTATGGAGATTTGCTACGTCAACCCTGACCATTTCGCCTCTGCCCCCGCCATACGAATCTTTCAAGCTCGAAGTCAGCAAATCACACGTATCCGAGCATTTTGACCTCAAGGAAAAATACAAGAAAGGTAAAGAGGAAAAGGCTTCTTTATCAGATTACCACATCACCAGTGAATACCATACGGAAAGCGAGTACAAGCAAAAATCAGAATACGACGTTAATTTCGTGATGTTTGAAAGCATAATGGAGCATGAAGAAATATGGATTTCGGATTCGAGGACCTTGAGTCCGGCTTCTCGGCTTTCGACGTAGACGTCGAGGAAGTCGTGGTGAAGAAGACGAAGACTTACGACAGGGTATGGAATACGAGCACTGGCGGCAGCATAGACAACAACCCGCTGATGCATGAAGGGATCATATACTTTGGCGCATGCGATGGCCAAGTCTATGCAGTCGATGCCGGAAGCGGGGAAGTCATCTGGACTTTTAGGACGAATGACAGCATTGTCGGCTCCTCGCCTGCGCTTTTCGGGAACTCGATAATCATAGGCTCATACGACGGGAACCTCTACAGGATAGATTTGGAAAAAAGGGATGCGGTCTGGGTTTTCAGGACAGGCGGCGAGATATTCAGCTCTCCTTTCGTGTATGAGAACAAAGCCTACTTCGGTTCAAGAGATTGTAATGTTTATGCAGTCGACTGCGAGACCGGCAAAGAGACATGGAAATTCAGGACAGGCGGAGAGATAGCGTCATCGCCGCTTGTTGAGAACGGAAAAGTTTACATCACATCTTACGACCATAACATGTATTGCTTGGACGCTGAAACCGGGAAGGAGATGTGGAGGTTCAGGACAGGAGACGAGATGATAAACAACATACCCTTCATAATACACAGAGGAGTTCTATATTTCGGCAGCCTCGACAATTACCTTTACGCGGTTGACTGCAACACAGGCAAGGAGTTGTGGAGATTCAAAGCCGGCAAGTACGGCATCGGAGGCAGCATGCCTGTCGTGTACAAAGATGTGCTTTACTTCGGCACAAGAGACGGGGACTTTTTTACCCTCACCCTTAGAGGCAGGGAAGTCTGGCGCTTCCGTGCGGGCGAGCCGATAATCGGACAGCAGCCAAGGATTTGCAACGGCATGATAATTTTCGGCTGCGAGGACGGCAACATTTATTTCCTTGATATGAAAGGCAAGGAAATAGGAAGATTCAGGACAGGCGGAAGGCTTTACGGAAAATTCCTTTTGCATGACAACAAGATATACATCGGCAGCTGGGACTGTTATCTTTACTGCATAGATGCGGAAAACAGAAAGGAAATGTGGAGATGCCCGACGTCGACAATGGTGCAGGCCTACATACCGCCAGCGCACGACTCCTTCAGCGTCGAGATAAAGAAGGGCACGCACATAGAAGACGCTATCAGCGAGGACAAATACAAGTCGAAAAAGAAGGAAGAAGTCGTTTCACTTTCCGATTATCACGTGAAAAGTGAGTATCACACCGAATCTGAATACAAGCAAAAATCAGAATATGAAACGAACTGGGTGATGTTTGAAGGAGTTTTGGAGGGAGAGGAATTATGCCTTTTGGATTCGACACTTTTGAATCCGGCTTTTCGGACTTCGATGTAGACATTGAAGAAGTGACGATGAAGAAAACCAAGAAGTTCGACAGGGTCTTCCGCGTAGGCTTCGGCGGCAGCATAAATCAGAAGCCGCTTATTTTGGGCGACATTATCGTGTTCGGCTCCATGGACCATTATCTTTATGCGGTTAACTTGGAGACCGGCATGGAAGCATGGAGGATGAAGGCGAACGGTATCTTCATGGAGTCGTCGCCGGTCACGGATGGCGAGACGGTTTTCATTGGCAACTACGATTATTACCTTTACGCAGTCGACCCCGAAGACGGCAACATCAGATGGAGGTTCAGGACAGGAGGCGAAATCCTGGGCACACCCGCACTGGACGAAAAGCATGTTTACATGGGCTCAAGGGACGGCAGTTTTTATTGCCTCGACAAAGAGTCGGGCAAAGAGTTTTGGAGATTCAGGACAGGAGACTGGGTCGTAGCGAGCGCATTTGTCAACAAAGAAAAGGTTTACATAGGCTCCTTTGACGGCAATTTCTACTGCCTCGACAAGCGCACGGGCAAGGAGATATGGCGCTTCAAGGCTGGTGCGGAAATATACGATGTCTACTCTGGTAATGTAATGAATGGCAGAATTTTCGTCCCATGTTTTGACAACAATCTCTACTGCATTGATGCAGAAAATGGCAAGGAAATATGGAGGTTCAGGGTCGGCAGATATGGCACTGCAGCCGCGCCAGCTATTTACAAAAACGTGCTTTACCAGGAATCAAGGGATGGCATCCTTTACGCCCTGACGCTTGACGGCAAGGAGTTGTGGAGATTCAGGACGGGCGGACTCATAGGGATGCCTGTCGTAAAGGATGACAGGATTTATGTCGGCTCGGCTGACAAGAATCTTTACTGCGTAGATCTGCATGGAAAGGAGTTATGGAGATTCAGAACAGACGGCGATGTATTCTGGTGCCCTGTGATAAAAGACAATGTAATCTACTTCACCTCCTGGGACTGCCATCTTTATGCAGTCGATTTGGAAACGCGCAAAGAGCTGTGGAGGTTCGCGACTTCCACGTTGTCTCAGGCCGAGTGGCCTCCCGCTTACGAGTCATGGGAAGCCGAGGTGAAGAAAGGGGCGCACATAGAGGACGCGATAACAGAGGAAAGATACAAGTCCAGGAAAAAGGAAGATGTGGTTTCTCTCTCAGATTATCACGTCGCCAGCGAGTACTCGACAACTAGCGAATACAAGCAGAAGTCGGAATATGACACCAGCTTCATTATTTTCGATGACGTGGCGGAAGGGAATCTGCCGGAATTAACGTTCGAACTCTTTATTGACAGAAAATTCTGAAGGTCTAAATCCCAAGAAATCTGTCGCAGATTTTCTTCACGTCTTCGAAGATCTCTTCCTTCGTCCTATCTCCGCTGATGACAAAGAAGCCCTCGTCCCTCGCCATCTTGTGATAGGATTCCCTGACCCTTGTAAGCAATTCGACCTTTTCCAGCCTGTCGTCCGGACGCGAACGCTTCCGCTGCAGTGAAACCTCGGGTGCAATGTCAATGAAAATCACGAGGTCAGGCTTCCTAGCGTTCTCATGCAGTTTCCTTATCCACTCCTCTTTCACACCGAATATCGCCGATTCGTAGGCGATGGTCGAATAGAAGTAGCGGTCTGAGATAACGATTTTTCCCTCGGCGAGTGCGGGAAGTATCTTTCGCTTCAGGTGCTCGTAGCGGTCCGCAGTGTAAAGCAGCGTTATCGCCTCGCCGCTCTTCAGCTCGAATTTGCCCGCGAGCCAATCCTTCACGAATCTGCCTGCCGGGTTGTCTGGGCTCGGCTCCTCGGTATAAATAGCAGGAATGCCTTTTTTTTTCAAATGTTCAAGGAGCATTTCAGCCTGCGTATGCTTGCCGGATTTGTCTATCCCCTCGAACACGATGAACTTGTCGCGCATAAAGAACAATAATATTTCAGAGGCGTGGTTAAAAAACAAATGCCATATGGCGGCGATAAATATTTAAATCGTAGGCTGCATAAATGATTATACGGAATTCAACCTTTGAAAAATATATTTTGCGAAAAACATAAATCGTTATCGATTGAAAAATATTTGCCTATGCTTATCGATTTTTATATAAACAGATTAATTTTTATTGACCAAAAAGTAGTCACATAGATATATATATCACATTATATAATTATCTCTGCTGACAGGACATTTCGGTTGTCCTGGAAAGGATGTGTCCATACAAGCCTCTGTCAGGCGTTCAGCCATTAATGCGGTGTCTGGACTATAACTCATCGTACGAAACCTGCGCTTGTTAAGCGTCTGTATGGTGCGAACGAGATCACCTCTAAAGCACGTCGGTAGGTTAAGATTGAGATCGATGGTTGTTTGAGGAACTCTTTCACCGAGTCCAGTTGTCAGCTATCATGTTTGTTGGGGATGCTAATGACGA
>Ga0315282_10005721_pt1 | contig 21074 bp, 25 predicted proteins | sample YL17G07_20_MG_FD_203693 | JGI IMG/M metagenome (GOLD analysis project Ga0315282, IMG submission 203693) | Sediment microbial communities from Yellowstone Lake, YNP, Wyoming, USA - YL17G07_20 | ecosystem: Environmental > Aquatic > Freshwater > Lake > Sediment | place: USA: Wyoming | collected... | reverse complement strand
GAGATGAATGATGAAAGGAAAAGAATTTGACGAAAAGTATATGAAGATGGCACTGGAGGAGGCGGAGAAGGCTGGCCAGGGAGGGGAAATACCGGTGGGTGCCGTTTTATTAAAAGGGGATCAGGTGCTTGCAAAAGATCATAACCGATGCATCGAACTCAACGACCCCACTGCCCATGCGGAAATTCTTGTCCTTCGAAAAGGAGGGAAGATTTTAAGAAATTACCGCTTGAATGAAACGGTAATGTATGTGACGGTTGAACCCTGCCCTATGTGCGTTTCCGCAATGGTTCACGGCAGGATACGTCGATTGGTCTATGGAACACCTGAGCCGAAATTCGGGGCAGTGGAATCAGAATTTAGATTGTTGAACTGTAACGGTTTAAATCACAAAGTAAAAGTTAACCGAGGTATTCTTGAAGAAGAGTGTGGCGAAATCTTAAAGGCCTTTTTTAGAGAACGAAGATAAGATATTACGAAAGTTCGGAGTTGGGAATCTGGAGTTCAGAGAATTAAATATTAAATTGACTTTTAGCTTTATTTACTCCGAACTAATAACTCTGAACTATAAACTTGGTTATTGGCAGTCGGAGAGGTTGCCGAGTGGTTTAAGGCGCCGCTCTCGAAAAGCGGTTCTCCCGAAAGGAGACGTGGGTTCGAATCCCACCCTCTCCGCCACGAACCACGTAGGGGTCGTGGCAGGGCAGCTATAGAAATATTCAATGGGATGAGAACCCTCTCCCACGAGAGCGGGATTGGGTTCGGCGACCCGAAGGGGAGGCGGAAGGAGCGATGCGGACGAGCACATCCCACCCTCTCCGCCAGAAAATTTGCCAAGCAAATTTTTGGTGAGTTTGGTTAAGAGTATTTCACCGGAGGTGAAATCACGGAGAGATGCCCGAGAGGCCGAAGGGGCACGATTGGAAATCGTGTATCCCGCTAATAACGGGATCGTGGGTTCGACTCCCACTCTCTCCGCCATGCACCACGTAGGGTGCATGGCTTGCCCTAAACCTGACATGGTTTAGGGCGCCGAGAATTACGAACCACGAAAGATTCAGGGCAAGGTCCTGAACTCAAGGTAGTTCAGAGGGCCAGATCATGGACTGCGATGTATTATGTTTACGTGTTGAGGAGTCAGCTTGATGGAAAGCTTTACATCGGTTACACATTAAATCTGCGGAATAGGTTGCAAGAACATCAAAGAGGAGAGGTGACATCGACAAAGGCCCGTAGACCCCTGGATTTGGTTTTTTACGAAGGATACAAGAGTATGGGAGACGCAAAACGTCGAGAAAAATATCTCAAAACATCGAAGGGTAAATCTTCTTTGCAGATGATGCTGAGAGATTCGTTGAAAGAGTTGTTCAAATAGGTATTAAATTAAGAAGACTTTGTGTGAAACATTGGAGAAAGTCCTAACTAAATTTATAAGATCTTGTTGATAGCCGGGTCCTGCGCAACAAAAGATTACAAACCCCGTCAGATCCGGAAGGAAGCAGCGGTAGTAATCCCCTTTGTGTGCCGCAGGGGAGCCTGGCTATCAACAAGTTATTTTTTAGAAAGCAGAAAGTAATTTCCGCAATCCCTGCCTACCGGCAGGCAGGCGCATTCCGAACTCTGAATTGGAGAGCGATGTCCTATTTAGTGTTGGCGAGAAAGTGGAGGCCCCAACTCTTTGAGGAGGTTGTTGGGCAACAGCATATCACTAAAACCTTACAAAACGCTATTTCACAAAAACGGGTGGCCCACGCCTTTTTATTTACGGGAGCAAGAGGGGTCGGCAAGACCTCTACGGCTCGCATCTTAGCAAAAGCCCTAAACTGTGAAAAAGGCCCCCAGATTAGTCCCTGCGGTCAATGTACAAACTGTCAAGAAATCACCCACGGGACTTCGTTGGATGTAATCGAGATCGATGGAGCTTCTAACCGCGGGATTGATGAAATTCGAGAATTAAGGGAGAATGTCCGTTATACCCCGGCCAAGAGTCGGTACAAGATTTACATTATCGATGAGGTCCACATGCTAACCAAAGAGGCCTTCAATGCCTTGTTGAAGACGTTGGAAGAGCCTCCCCCGCACATCGTCTTCATCTTTGCCACCACCGAACCTCATAAGATCCCGGCCACCATCCTGTCACGATGCCAGCGGTACGATTTTAAGAGAATTCCGTTCAGGGAAGTCACCGGGAACCTGAAACGGATCGTGGAAGAAGAAAAAATCCAAATCAGTCAGAGAGGACTTCTTTCTATCGCCCAGGAATCGGAAGGGAGCCTGAGGGATGCCCAAAGTCTCCTCGACCAGGTGATCGCTTATGCAGGGAAGAGCATCCGTGATGAAGATATCGCCGAAGTCCTTGGGCTCATCGATCACAAAATTCTCAGCGATACCATAGAAGCCCTTGCCCGTAGGGATGTCGAGAGGTGCCTGGAGGTCATCGAGCATGTCTATCACTTTGGATACGATCTCCAACATTTCTGCCGAGAGCTTCTTCAATATCTTCGTAATTTAATCCTCATCAAGGTCAGTCAACATCCGGAAGGGTTAATGGAATTGCCCGAAGAAGAACTGGAGCTATTTAAAGAGCAGGCGGGGAAATTCCAATTCGATCAATTGAACTATCTCTTCAGTCTTCTTTTGAAAGGAGAGCAGGAAATAGCACAGTCCATTTTTCCTCGGACCATGCTGGAGATGACATTGATTCGAATGGCCACTTTACGGCCCGTCCTTCCCATCGATGAGATGCTGAAGAAGCTGGAGGCCTTAGAAAGCAAGGACCTGCCGCGAGGAGGGGGCGAGAGGAAATCCTCCTCCGCTTCGGGAAGAGGTATCCATTCAGAGGAGACAGAAAGAGCTAAAGAACAAGAAGAGACACCGTCCAGGAAGCAGGAAAAAGTCAGCGAGGCAAAAGTCTTTGAAGAAAAGGAGCATTTGAAGAAAGAGGAGGAGTTAGGCGGCATTCCCCCAAGAATCTGGGAAGAGACATGGAGAGGGTTGGTTGATTTTACAAGAGCGAGGAACCCCATATTGGGTTCATTCTTGGCCTTGGGGAATCTTGTTCATCTGAGCGATGAGAAGATTGAGATTGGTTTCGAAAGAGACTCTTTTCACTATGAGAGAATGTTGGAAAAGGAGAATCGGAGCCAATTAGAATCGATCTGTCAGGAATATCTTCAAAAAAAGACGAAGGTGATCGTTTCTCCTTTGAGCGAGGGGATCGGGACAAAGGGGCGGGTGGCACTCAACAAAGAAGAGACAGCTCACAGTGAGCTGAACAAGAGAATAGAAAAACGGGAAGAAGAGAACCCCATCATCCAAGAAGCTCTCCGTCTGTTTAACGGAAAGATTGTGGAGGGGAAATAGGAGAAGCTTATGACAAAAGGTTTTGGAAATATATTAAAACAGGCTCAGGAGATCCATTCCAAAATTTCTCAACTCCAGGAGGAGATGGCCGGGAAAAAAGTGGAAGCCGGTTCCGGAGGAGGCATGGTCAATGTCGTGATGAATGGAAAGCAGGAGGTCCTCAGCATTCGGATCGACCCAGAAGTGGTCAATCGAGAAGACGTAGAAATGTTACAAGATTTAATTGTAGCGGCTGTGAATGAAGCCATCCGAAAATCTCAGGAGTTGATGACAGAAGAGATGAAAAAGGTCACGGGGGGTTTAAGCATCCCGGGGCTGTTTTAAAGAGATCATTGTAAATTGCAAAATTACCAGTGCAAAATGCAAAATGCGGAATGCAGAACCCAATTGCATACGATAGAATGGAACAGACAACTGGGGTCTTTCCAACTATTTTGCATTGCTAACTTTGCAATTTCCATTTTGCATTGAGGCCTTACCGATGTCTGCCCACGCCAAGCCCATCGATCACCTCATAGAAGCCCTGACGAGGCTCCCGGGAGTTGGGAAAAAGACTGCGTCCAGATTGGCCTTCCATATTTTGCGGAGCAGCCCCTCTGAGGCTCAGGAGCTGGCCAGAGCGATTTTGGATGTGAAAGAAAAGATCCGACTTTGTTCGACCTGTTTCAATCTGACCGATGAGGATCCCTGCCGGATTTGTCAAGATGAACGGCGGTCCCGAGAGATCCTCTGTGTTGTCGAAGGACCGAATGACCTTATCGCTATCGAAAACACCGGCGTTTTTAACGGAAGATACCATGTGTTACACGGTACGATTTCCCCTTTAGAAGGTATCGGGCCGGACGATCTCAAGATTAAAGAGCTTCTGGAAAGACTTCAAAAGGAAAAGATTTCAGAGGTGATTCTGGCTACCAATCCCACTGTGGAGGGAGGAACGACTGCCCTTTATCTTACGGATCTCATTAAATCTATGGGTACAAAAGTGACAAGAATCGCCTATGGAATTCCCATGGGGAGTGAGATTGAATATTCAGATGGGATGACCTTATCGAAGGCGCTTGAGGGCAGAAGAGAAATTTAGGAATTTTTTATTGACATTTCTATGGGTGTTTGTTAACGTTAACGCAAAATCTTTTGCCTCTTTTTTTGATCTATGGTTTTTAAGTCAATTGTTTATATCAACTATTTGATTTTTTTGGATTTTTTTTCTTGAAAAACTATTCGAAATAAGTTATAATTTCAATGTTTTGGCTAGAATTAGGAGAAGCAGATGATTGAAATTCGATTCCATGGAAGAGGTGGTCAGGGAGCTGTCACTTCAGCGGAACTATTAGCCCTTGCAGCTATTGAAGAAGGCAAATATGCACAAGCCTTTCCAAGCTTTGGCCCGGAGCGAAGGGGAGCGCCGGTCTTAGCTTTCTGTCGAATCAGTGATCAACCCATTAAGATCAGGGCCAATATCTACGAACCGGATCTTGTGGTTGTCCTTGACGCCTCCCTATTAAAGATCGTCAACGTCGCCGCCGGGTTAAAGACGGATGGTATTTTGGTTACGACAAGCAATGATTCTCCTGATAAGGTGAAGGAGGAAATGAAGATAAGAAATCGAATTGGAGTAGTGGACGCGGTCAAGATTGCCAGGGAAGTTCTTGGCCTCCCCATTACGAATACGACAATGCTTGGTTCTTTGGTCAGGGCTTCGGGATTGGTCAAGAAGGAATCTTTTCTCCCTCCTTTGAAGGAGCGGTTTGGTAGAATTGCCGAAAAGAATATTTCTGCTTTCGAAAGGGCCTATCAGGAAACCATCCTTATTCAATAGAATTTTTGATGACCCCCTTCCCTCTTTAATAGAGGGGCTGGGAGGATTAAATATTTGAGTCAATGAGGAGAGGTAGAAGGGTATGACAAAACCTGAATCAGAGTGGACATGGAAGGAACTGCCAGTTGGTAATGTTATCTTAGAGCCTGGAAATGCAAGCCAATATCGGACAGGGGATTGGAAGACTCTCAAACCTGTTTTGAAAAAAGAGCTCTGCATCCATTGTGGATTGTGCTATATCTTCTGTCCGGACATGGCCTATAATGTGGACGAAGAGAGTTATTTCATTGCAGACCTTTTCTATTGTAAGGGTTGCGGCATCTGTGCGAAAGAATGTCCCACCGGAGCCATTACCATGGTGCTGGAAGAGGAGGAGAAATAGATGGGGAAAAGGATTGGAATGGAGGTTTCCATTGCTGCCGCCGAGGCGGTCAAGCAGGCCAATGTCGATGTGATCTCAGCCTATCCCATTACGCCCCAAACGCATATTGTGGAGCATCTCTCAGAACTGGTGGCAAATGGAGAGATGGATGCAGAATTCTTTTGTGTGGAATCCGAGCACTCCGCATTGAGCGTCTGTGTCGGAGCTGCGGCGACCGGGGCGAGGACGTTCACCTGTACGAGCTCTCAGGGGTTAGCCCTGATGAGTGAGATTACCTACATTGCGTCGGGCTTGAGGTTACCGATGCTGATGATCATCTCGAACCGGACGCTCTCCGCTCCCTTGAGTATTTGGAATGATCATAGCGATACGATGTCCATCCGGGATTGTGGGTGGATTCAGTTCTTTGTGGAGAATGGCCAGGAGGTCTATGACCATGTATTTATGTCCTATCGGTTGGCAGAGGACAAGAAAGTCCTCTTTCCTGTCATCATCAATATGGATGGGTTTATTCTAAGTCATGTGATCGAACCGATTGAGCTGATTGAGCAGGAGAAGATCGATCAGTTCCTTCCCCCTTATCAGCCTCTTCACCGATTGGACCCCGATCATCCGGTGACCATGGGTGCTTTTGCCCTCCCCAGTATTTTTGCAGAAGCCAAGAAAGCTCAGGAGGAGGCTCTCCTCTCCTCAATGTCTAAAATCACAGAAACCTGGAAGGCCTTCGGAGACATGACGGGCAGGTATTATCATCCTGTCGAAACCTATAAGACCGAAGATGCCGACACGTTACTTGTTACCATGGGAAGTTGCGGTGAAACAGCTTCAGTGGCTGTGGATAAGATGCGGGAGGAGGGAAGATCTGTCGGGCTTGTAAAAATTCGGCTCTGGCGACCTTTTCCTTTTGATGATTTGAAAAGGGCGACCCTCCAAGCCAAACGGCTCGTGGTGATTGACCGTGCCATGTCCGTCGGGGCGTGTGGACCTGTTGCCTCGGAGCTGAAAGCAGCCCTCTATGGGAACGACCGGAGACCATCGGTGTATAATTTCGTTGCAGGGATTTCAGGGAGGGATGTGACTCCTTCAGATTTTATCAAGATGGTGGATAAGGCAGAAATCGAGATCCAAGAAGGGAATAGAGAAGGTTACGAAATTTATGGGGTGAGAGGATGACCGAAAATTTAAATGTTTTTGCAGTCCGGACATTGACTCAAAAAGAATATTTTACTCCTGGCCATCGGTCCTGCCAGGGATGCGCCGAGGCATTGGCAGTGAGATTGGTTGCCAAGGCATTGGGAAGGAACGTGATCATTGCCAATGCAACAGGATGCATGGAGATTGTCTCTTCGCCGCTGCCTTACACCGCATGGAGGGTCCCATGGTTCCATGTGGCTTTTGAGAATACGGCCGCGGTTGCCTCTGGCATTGAATCCGCATTAAAGGTGTTGATGAGAAAGGGGAGAATCCCTCGTAAAAAAATAGTCACCCTTGCCATGGGTGGGGATGGAGGAACGGCGGACATTGGCCTCCAGGCCCTCTCGGGCGCCCTGGAGAGAGGTCACAACTTTCTCTACGTTTGCACGGACAATGAGGCCTATATGAACACCGGTATCCAGCGGTCTTCCTCAACGCCTTTCGGTGCCGCCACGACAACTTCTCCGGTTGGAAGGGTTCAAATGGGGCAGATGACGTGGAAGAAAAATATGCCCGCCATTGCAGCGGCTCATAATATTCCTTATGTGGCTACGGCCTGCCCCAGTTACCCGATTGACTTAGTGCAGAAAGTGAAAAAGGCGGCCGATATAGAGGGCCCCGCCTATGTCCATATTCTTTCAGTTTGTCCAACCGGGTGGAGGTCGGCACCAGAACTTTCAATCAAGCTGGGCCGGCTGGCCGTGGAGTCAGGGATTTTTCCTCTTTATGAAGTGGAGAGGGGGCAATACCGTTTGAGTATCGATTTTCCGAAATTGAAGTCCATTAAGGAATACATCAAGCTTCAAGGGAGATTCCGCCACCTCACGGATGAGATGATCGAGGAGATTGAAAAACGAGTTCACAAGGAATATGAGCAGTTAAGAGCCAAGACAGGAAAGGGATCATGAGATGGAAGCTTCAAAGATTGACAGCATCATTCAACAGTACGGAGCAAGGGAATCAGCGATCCTCGCCATCCTGCAAGACGTACAGGCTGAGGAAAAATACCTTCCCAAGGAAGCGTTGGAATATGTTTCTCAAAAGATGCAGATTCCCCTGGGACACGTCTTTCGCATCGCCACCTTCTACAACGCTCTAAGCCTGAAACCCCGAGGTCGGCACAAGATTGACGTGTGTCTCGGGACGGCCTGTCATGTTCGAGGGGGCGGTAAGATATTAGATAAAATGGAGAGAGACCTGGGCATCTCCGTGGGAGAGACCACCAAGGATAAACGGTTCACGCTGGAATCGGTTCACTGCGTTGGTTGCTGCAGCCTGGGACCCGTGGCTGTGATTGACGGGGACGTCCACGGCCGTCTTTCACAGGATAAGGTGCCTGCCTTGCTAAAAGATTTCAAATAATTGGCTGTGGGCCAATTGTAACTTTGGCAGGCGGAATATCGATGTTTGACGGACACGAGTAACGGACACGGTCACGTTATTTTAGTTACGGTTGAGGGAAAGATGAATATTCGGACGAAGAGCGATTTGGAGAAGATAAGAGAGGAAGGTTTGAAGTCTCTTTATCCCGGTGAGATGAAGATCTCTGTGGGAATGGCGACCTGCGGTCTCTCCACAGGTGCCGGTAAAGTTTACGAGGCCATTCAAAAAGAGATCGAGAAAGCCAAGGTTCCGATACTCTTGGGACGGACAGGCTGCATCGGTTTTTGCCAGAGAGAGCCTGTCGTGGACATTTTGGAGCCGGGAAAACCCAGGGTCTTCTATCAGGGGGTGACCCCTGAGCGCTGCGGCGAGCTGGTTCAGAAATGGTTGGAGAACAAAGTGGTGGAGGATCTGTTGCTCTGCAAGATGGAAAAAGAAGACCGAATCCTTGAGGGCTCGGTTAAAGATTACCCCATCCGGAGCGTCCCGACAGGAATAAACGGAACTCCCAATTATCATCAGGTCCCCTTTTACAGCAAGCAGTTAAAGATTGCGCTGAGGAACTGCGGTTTCATCAATCCCGATCAGGTCGAGGAGTACATTGCCAGGGGAGGATACTTCTCTCTCTATAGAGCTCTTTTCGAAATGAAGCCGGAACAGATTATCGAAGAGGTGAAGCGGTCGGGTCTCCGCGGGAGGGGAGGGGCCGGGTTCCCGACGGGCAATAAATGGGATTCATGCCGGAAGGCAAAAGGGGATCGGAAATTCATCCTCTGCAACGCCGACGAAGGGGATCCGGGGGCCTATATGGACCGGAGTATCCTGGAAGGCGACCCTCACAGCGTGATCGAGGGGATGATCATCGGGGCCTATGCGATCGGGGCCCATGAAGGATTTATCTATGTCAGGGATGAATATCCACTGGCTATCCAAAAGCTCAAGATCGCCATCCGCCAGGCCGAAGAGACGGGGTTGTTGGGTGATCGTATTATGGGATCGGGTTTTTCGCTCAAAATTAACCTTTTCCGTGGAGGCGGGGCGTTTGTCTGTGGAGAATCTACAGCCTTGATGGCCTCCATCGAGGGGAAGGTCGGAGAACCGAGGGCCAAACATATTCACACTACGGAAAGCGGTCTCTGGGACAAACCCAGTAACCTTAACAACGTGGAAACCTGGAATAATGTCCCGATGATCATTTCGAGAGGGGCAGACTGGTATTCGAAGATCGGGACCCAGGGGAGCAAAGGGACAAAGGTCTTCTCCATTGTGGGAAAGGTGAAAAATACTGGTCTGATCGAAGTTCCCATGGGAGCCACCCTGCGAGAGATCGTTTACGATATTGGAGGTGGAATTCCCGATGGGAAGAAGTTCAAAGCGGTTCAGACCGGAGGTCCTTCGGGTGGATGTATTCCTGAATCGCTGATTGATATGCCCGTTGATTATGATCAGTTGACCGAGGTGGGCTCGATGATGGGCTCCGGCGGAATGATTGTCATGGATGAGTCCACCTGCATGGTAGACATCGCAAAATATTTCATGAACTTTCTCAAGAGCGAATCCTGCGGGAAGTGTACTTCCTGCCGGGAAGGGACGAAGCGGATGCATGAGATCCTGACGGAGATTGCCGAAGGACGGGGGACCACGGATCACATCGACCTTTTGAAGGAATTGGGATGGGTCACAGCAGAAGCCTCTCTTTGCCAGCTGGGAGCAACGGCTCCCAATCCTGTTCTCTCTACGCTCCGGTACTTCCAAAAGGAATACGAAGAGCATATCCTCAACAAGCGATGCCCTGCGAAGGTCTGTCGGGCGCTGCTCCGGTACCGAATTCTCTCTGATGTCTGCAAGAGGTGCGGCAAGTGCATCAAGGTCTGTCCGGCCGAGGCCATCACCGGCAAAAAAAAGACAAAGAAGGAGCCCGGAGAACCCTTTAGAATCGATACTGAAAAATGTACTCGGTGCGGGATGTGTTTTGAGGCCTGCAAGTTCGAGGCGATCGAAGTTGAATAAAATATAGAGTGAATAAGTTAATGAGCTACTGAGTTAATAAGTTATGAGGAGACCTCAGCAACAATTCGATACTTATTTACTCATTAACTCATTACCTCATGGATTGATGACTTCAATAACCTGCATTGATCTGGAGGAAAATAAATGATTCCTTTTGTGATTGACGGTCAACCCGTAGAGGGGAAAGAAGGCGGGAATGTTTTAGAAGTAGCGATGGATGCGGGCATTGATATTCCACATCTCTGTTCCAACGAGTCGGTGAAGCCCTACGGCGCATGCCGTCTCTGTCTTGTGGAAGTGGTGAAGAAGGGAAAGTCAAAGATGACCACCTCGTGTACCTATCCCGTGATGGATGGTATTGAGGTGTTGACACAGACGGACAAAGTCCTTCGAGCCCGACGAATGATCATCGAACTCATCCTGGCCATGTGCCCCGGCGATAAGCTCATTCAGGATATGGCCAGGGAGATGGGGGTGAACGGGGTTCGATTCAAGCAAGATGATAAGGACTGCATCCTTTGCGGTCTTTGCGGCAGGGTCTGCGAAGAAGTCGTGGGGGCCAATGCCATCCAGTTCGCTTTTCGTGGCGATCGGCGGGAGATGATTCCTCCCTTTCAGGGAGAAGCGATGAGCTGTATCGCTTGCGGTGCGTGTGTGATCGTCTGCCCTGTGGACGTCATTCGGATGAAGGAGGAGGGGGATGAGCGGACGATCGTCCGTTGGAAGCGGACATTGAAGATGAAGCAATGCAAAGTCTGCGGGAACTATTTTGCCCCCTGGTTTCAACTGGAAAAGTTTAAAGAGCAGGCCAAACTCTCGAAAGATTTTTTTGATGTCTGTTACACCTGTCGGACTTGAAATCTCCGCTCGACTCGAGTATATTGAAAACAAGAGGCATGTTCTTTAGGAGGTGACGGGTATGACCCTGGTAAAATGGGAACCCTTCCGAGACCTGATGGCAATGCAAGACCGGATGACGCGACTCATTGACGAAACCCTTTCCCGTATTTGGAAAGAAGATATGGCACAAGGGGTTTGGTCCCCTTCTGTGGATATTTTGGAGAGAGGGGACGAGGTGGTTTTGAAGGTTGACCTCCCCGGAGTGAGTCAAAATGAAATCGATATACGAGTGGAAGAAGGCACCCTGACCATTCAAGGGGAAAGAAAGTTTGTCAAGGAGTCCTCTGAAGAAAATTACGTCCAGATTGAAAGACCTTATGGGACCTTTCGCCGGACCTTCAGCATCCCGAGAACGATCGATCAGGATAGTATTAAGGCTTCTTATAAAGACGGAGTGCTTCGAATTATCCTCCCCAGGAGACAAGAGATTCAACCCAAACAGATTGTGGTCCAACCCAAATGACGCGGCCGTGATCGGTGTTGATAAAAGGGGGACCCTTTGAAAAAGGGCCCCCCTTTTTATTTTCATTTCTTATGAACCTTCTTCCAGTCTGCCTGAAGCTTCTCGGCGCCAATAGATGCTTCGGGTCTCTTCCGATCATTCCTTCAGCCTTCAGGCTCAAGACTTCCAAGCCGATGGGAAGCCCCTAGATGATTTTACAAATCTCTTTGATCAGGGGTATAAGATATCTTTTTCCCCCGGAGGTCGGGGTGGGGTTGGTGGTGACGCCTTCGATCATCCCCATTTCGTTAGGCCTTGCGGGTCTCGCCGGGGTTGGTCGTGCCGAAAAAGAATTTCATTCCGGCCCCACTCTTCAGACAAAAATAGGGTGGTAGGGAATTTCTCCCTGCCACCCCATCTTCTGCCCACAAGCAGATTGATTTAAGGAATGATTTTTAATTCCACTCTTCTATTCTTAGCGCGACCCTCTTTGGTGCCATTGTCAGCAATGGGCTTCTTGCTTCCGTAGCCCTTAACAATCATCCGGTCGCCGGGGATGTTGAACTTATCCATGAGATACTTCTTAACGCTTTCGGCTCTCTTTTCAGACATCTTCTGGTTGGCCTTCTCCGAACCCAATGAATCCGTATGACCTCCGATTTCCACTTTGATATCGGGATTGTCCTTCAGCATCGCGCCATCTCGGTCTAATGCCTTGGCAGCCACAGGATCGATGTTCGTCTTATTTTCATTAAAATAGATGTTTTCAAACACGGGAGCCGGTTTGGGTGGTGGTGGTGGCGGCGGCGGTGCAGGCGCGGGCGGTGGTGGTGTTGGCGCCGGCGGTGGTGGCGGCGGGGCCGGTTTTTCGCAAGGCGTCAGCTTCAGGGCCTCAAGAGATTTTTCTTTAGCCACCTTAACAGCGATATCATATTTCTCCGCGCTTTCATACCACCGCTTTTGTATCCCGTGATCCGCCATAGCCAGAGAAGCCTCAGCCGTGGCATATTGACAGGGCGCGCATTTCTTTGCACCCGCTTGAGTCGCTTTCTGAAAGGTCTCCTTCGCTTCGTTATAGGCCATCATTCTCTCTTTGCTTACGGCACATCCTGAGGCAATCATTGCCCCCAGGATGAGTAGGAATAACATCATCCATTTCCTGTTCATATTCATACTTCACCTCCTCTCTTCTTTTTTCTGCTATTTTTTCGTTTGAATTTCAGCTAACCCGGATTCTGAAGCAGATTTCGAGCGTTGTGCAAATCCTTCCGCAGCTTTAAAATCGTTACTGCCGAATTCTATTTTCGATATCTCTAAATATTTTTCCGCACTGCAGTATTGATAGGGAACCAGCTTCTCCCCTCCCTTGCCTTTCATGTCGGAATACATCTTTTCAGCATTGGCTATCTCCTTCTTAGCGCTGAAATAATGGCATCCGGAAAGGGCAAAGGAAAAAAGAACAATAACCACCAAAACTTTCCCGATCGTTTTATTCATGGATTCACCCCCTTTCGAATGATATTAAAGGACCTCGCTAATTAAATACGATATCGAACATGTGTCAGGTTGTCAACCCTTTTTTGTTTTTTCTGCTAATGGGTAAGAGTTATCTTACGGGATCTGAGAAATTAATAAGGTCAATTCTGTATTTAGGGGGAGAAAAGACTGTATTTTTATATGAATTTCGGTGCCTTAATCTATGGCTTTTCTTAAGTTTTCTTTTCTTTAAGAAATTTTCTCAGGCATTCCTCAGTGCAAAAATAGTAATCTCTCCCCTTCACTCTCTTCCTAACGGCTGTTTGCTTAGGGATATAGGTTTGGCAATAAGGGTCTTGAACAAGTTCCTCTGGCTCAGGTTCTCTGCTCCATTTGTTCCTCCGCACTACCATATCCTTAATAAGGTAGTAAAGAATCGCATAGAGGAGGAGAAGAAGGAAGATAAATAAAATCAAACGAGGCATGATCGACTTTTCTCGGTTGAAAATTGGAGCTGTCAGTTGCGAGTTTAATAGCTGAAATCTTAAATCTGAAATGTGACATTGAAAATTAGAGTTTTTCAACCCCCTGATCTTCTTCGGAATCGTTCAGGAGCTCTCGGATAGTTTTTTTCAAGACAGGGTGGATAAGATTTGGATCGATTTCGGCCAAGGGGACGAGGACAAATTGACGATTTTGGATCCGGGGGTGGGGGATGTGGAGTTCTTCAGTGTGAAGTTCAATATCATCGAAGAAAAGGATATCCAGATCAATCGTTCGAGGTCCCCATCGGAAGGTTTCTGTACGACCCAACTGAGATTCGATGGTTTTTAATGTACGGAAGAGTTCAGGGGCTTCCAGATCGGTCTCGATTTTTAACACTCCGTTCACAAACCAATCCTGGGGGGTGTAGCCCAAGGGCTGCGTCTTAAAAAGGGAAGATCTTGCCAAGAGTTTGTTGCGGTCAATTTCTAAAATCTCTGATACGGCTTTTTCGCATTGGGATAGCTTGTCGCCAAGGTTAGAGCCAATCCCAATGTAGGCAATGTGTCCCATTCTGACCGGGCGTAAAAAACACTCGACTTTCCACCCTGTACCTTTTAAAGTCCCTTTTTAGTATAAGCAAGGAATGTGGGTGACGAAAATATTCCGAAAAGAGGCTTGTTCTTCAGGTTTTGGTGCAGGGTTCACTTTTTTTCGGAAATCTCTTCGGGCTTTTTCGGACTGACGTCGATTTCCTCTTTATCTTTGGTCGCCTTCTTAAAATTTCTAATCCCCTTGCCGAGCCCTTCACCGATCTGAGGCAATTTTCCGGCACCAAAAATGACCAGTATGATGACCAAGATGACGATCAACTCGGGCATTCCGATTCCAAACATTTTTTTCTCCTTTTAATTTTATTAGCCGGGTTAGCCTGCCCATCCTGTCTGCCGACAGGCGGTGCACAGACACGCCGCCGTCCGGTGAGGTCTGGCGGAAGTGCATGGGAATCGAACCCACCACGGACATCTCTGCCCGTCACTGGATTTGAAGTCCAGGAGGCCCACCAGAACCTGTCCACTTCCAAAGTATAACCTAAAGGATTTTCTTTTTAAAGTCAACCGTTCAACTCCCCAGCCTGAAGGTCGGGGCTTGCCCCTGAGCGGGTATTAATTAGTATACTTATGTTCTGATTCTTCCCACCGCAGAAATACCATCATTTTCTCAATAAAATACATGCTTTATCCCATTATATTTTGAAGGTTTTCGAGATATTCTGACGCCGTTGATTCTGTCTTCTATGGACTTTCGAAATATCAATGATACCATAGAGATGAAAGCGTGAACTTATCTTCCGCTCGATAGGGAGGGAAACGGAGCGCAGACGGGAAAGAGTGAACGGAAAATTCGGGGAGGACGCACGCAAGAGTCAGGTTTCGTCCATTTTGCCCGTCACGAAAGGGAGGACATACGTATATGGCAGAGTTGAAACACGAAGCTGAGCTTCTCGTCATCGGTGCGGGACCTGGCGGATATGTGGCTGCATTTCGGGCAGCGGATCTCGGGATGGATGTGACGCTGGTAGATCTGGAGAAACGGCCGGGTGGTGAATGTCTGTTTCGCGGGTGCATCCCTTCCAAAACGCTTCTTTTCCTGGCGGAGCTTCTGCACGACGCCCAGCGTTCCGGAGATATGGGGATAAATTTTGGTAAACCTCAGATCGATCTCGATAAAATGCGGGCATGGAAGGATCAGGTTATCGATAAACTTACCAACGGGCTTTTGACCCTGAGTAAGCGACGCAAGGTTCAATTGCTGCAGGGAAGAGCAGTCTTCGAAGGGTCTGATCGGGTGCGATTGGAAAATTCTGAAGTAAGCCAGATCCGGTTTCGCCATGCCATTTTAGCCACTGGATCTTGCTCAACTACCTTTCGGGACATTCCCTTCGTAAAAGGGGGTCGTATTATGGATTCGGCCGGTGCGCTGGAATTGCCCGATATCCCTCGATCACTGCTCATACTGGGCGGCGGTTATGTCGGGCTAGAGTTGGGCACGGTTTACGCGGCCCTGGGGAGTCGAGTCACTGTAGCCGTGCGAGGCGATAGACTGCTAAGGGGCGCAGACCCCGATCTTGTGGACGTGCTGCTCTCGAGGCTTAAAGAAATTTTCGAAGCCATTCACTTCAATACCCAAGTCGTATCCGTTAAGGAGCGCGAGGAAGGGGTGGATGTCAAGTTCGAGGGAGCGCCGGGCAGGGCGGACCAAACCTTTGACCGGGTGCTCGTCGCCATTGGCCGAAGGCCCAATACGGGAAAGATCGGTCTGGAGAAAACCAAGGTGAAACTGAATGAGCAGGGCTTTGTGGTTGTGGATGAACAGCGCCGCACCACTGATGATAAGATCTTCGCCATCGGGGATGTCGCAGGCCCCCCTCTGCTTGCTCACAAAGCTTTTCGGGAAGGAAAGGTGGCGGCGGAGGTGATCAAAGGAAAACCGTCGGCCTTTGATGTGCAGGCCATTCCAGCAGTGGTTTATACGGACCCTCAAGTTGCCTGGGCGGGTTTGAGGGAGGAACAGGCTCGAAAAGAGAACCGTAACGTTAAGGTGGAGCGATATCTGTGGAAATTTTCCAGTCGTGCAACAACCATAGGTATCTCGGATGGGGTCACCAAAATGATACTCAACCCTGAAACAGGTCGAATACTGGGAGTGGGAATATGCGGGCGGAATTCGGAGGGGATGATCTCCGAAGGCGTCCTGGCCATAGAGATGGGGGCTCTTGCCCAAGACCTTGGGCTCACCATTCATCCTCACCCGACCCTTTCAGAAATGATGATGGAGACAGCGGAACTTTTCACAGGCACCGTCAGCCATGTCTTGCCGGAAAAGCGTTTAACTCATGAATGAAAAGAACGATATGAATCCCTAAGGATAAGCATGGTGCGAACAAACAGGGTATCGGGACAATCAGAATATATATTGAATTTAATGCCGACGCTACAATATGTCCTTAAGTTATTACGCAGCTATTTTCCAAGTATTTTCTTCAACAACTCCTGATCTACGTCCCCTGAGATCTTTAGAATTTTTTCTCTGGCATGGTGGCCCCTGATCATTTCGATTGAAGATGGGGATATCCCAAATTCCTTCGCCAGGAATCGGATGAGAAACTCGTTCGCCTTTCCCTCAATGGGCGGGGCAGTCACCTTCACCTTGATCCCGTCTCGATAGGGGCCCGCCATCTCATTTTTTGAGGATTTGGGCTGGAGATAAACTTTGATGAGGGTTTCTTCCATATAAGGTATCTTTAAAAGAGAATTTGAGGGTTCTCGGGTTCGTGCTTACATCCACTTCCTGTGAGAAATCCTTGGAACCTTGATTCCTTGACCCCTTGAACCCTTTTCATTCAAACCATTCCAATAAACGAGAGCTGTCTTCCGGTTCGGCCTTCTCTACGGTATGAAAAGAAAAGGTCGCCATGGCAATGGGTGCAGAGATTGATCCAAGAAATTTGTTCTGCCTCGATGCCCTCGCTCTTCATCTGAGCGATATTGATCTGAGCCAGATCCACCATCCACTTTCCCATTCCTTTTGAGGTTGAAAAAGGCTCCCACTCTGGATGAAAGACCTTCTCGCCAATTTCATAACAACAGACTCCGATACACGGACCCAGAGCGATGAGGAGGTTGCTGGATGAGCACCCAAACTCCTCCTTCATTTTTTTTAAAACCTTTGCGGTGATGTGGAGAGCCGTTCCATGTCTTCCCGCATGGATCGCAGCAATCACTTTCCTTTTTTGATCGACGACACAGATCGGGAGGCAATCTGCGGTGAGGATACCCAGGGAGATATTTGGAGAATTCGTGATCAGAGCATCATATTCTAAGGGAGAGGGAAGAGTGATGACAGGTTCTTTCAGGAGAAGGATTTGGTCTTGTTGCATTTGATCGAGCAGGGTCAGGCGACCCGGATCAAAACCGAAGGCCTCGGCGATCAGATTCCTATTCCTAAACACAAGTTCTTTCCGATCCCCGTTCTTGTCGCTCAGATTGAGCGAATCATACGGGGGAAGACTTACGCCACCTTGGCGGGTTAGAAAGGCATGCCGGATCCATCCGAATTTTGCGAATCCGGAAATTTTGAAATAGGAGATAGTATTTTCCATTTTTAGAGCAGATCGGCCGAGAATATTCATCGTGTCCCTTGTGCCGGAGATAATTCCACAAAAAATCCCCTCCCCTTGTGGAGGGCCTATCTGCCCTGCTTACTGAAAGCGGGGGCAGGCAGGGATAAAGGGGAGGAGACACTGAATCCTTCTGTTTACTCCCACCTCCTCGCCTAAAGGCAGGCAGGGGCGACTAAACACTATCATAACATTTGTTGTGATCGTAAGCATTCCAGCACTTCTTCTATGTCCCGGGGAATCGTCGAAACAAACTGAACCCTTTCTCCTGTTCGAGGATGGGTGAATTCCAATCTTTGGGCATGAAGGGCTTGGCGATTCATTCTCCTCACACACTCTTTCAATACAGGGTCATGGATCGCCCCGGGCCTTCCTTTTCTTCCGTATAGCGGGTCTCCCAAAACGGGATGGCCAACGGAGGAGAGGTGTACCCGGATCTGATGCGTTCGACCGGTCTGAGGAAAGATCTCAAGGAGAGTGCAGCCATCAAATTCCTCAAGCTTCTTCCAACGTGTGATCGCAGCCCTTCCTTTCCTAGTTCGAGTGGACATCCGCTTTCTCTCACTTGGGTGTCTTCCGACGGCCGAATCGATTAAGCCCTCGTCCTGGCTGAATATTCCGTAAACAATGGCCGCATAGACCTTTTTCACGGTCCGGTTTTTAAACTGTTTGGCCAAATGATGAAAAGCCCCATCATCTTTAGCGACGACCATCACACCAGAAGTATCTTTATCCAGTCGGTGTACAATGCCCGGCCTTAAGACACCATTGATACCGGCGAGGTCTTTACAATGGTAAAGAAGGGCATTGACCAATGTGCCGGAAGGATTTCCATAAGCAGGATGAACGACCATACCCGGGGGCTTGTCAACCACGATGAAAGATGGGTCCTCATAAAGAATGGTAAGAGGAAGGGGCTCTGCTTGGAGAGAAAGCGGTTCGGGCTCAGGGAGAAACCCTGAGACCGTGTCCCCTGGTCTTACATGAGCACTGGGCTTCGTAGGTTTCTGATTGAGAAAGATAAGATGTTTCTCAATCAAATTCTTTGCCTGGGAGCGGGAGAGATTCAGATTAGCTTCGGACAGAAATTGGTCGAGGCGCCTTCCCTGATCTTTTACTTGAATGGAGAAATGTTTTCCTTTATCCTGCTTTTCGATTGGGTCAGATCTCATTCAGATTATTGGGACTGCATAGAACAGAGCGTCTCCTTTCTTAGGGGTTTTCCACGTTGTTCTGCTTTCCACTTTGTCCTGTGCCCTTGGCGGTTTGGGTTAGTGCCTTTTCGATTCCGGCAGCCAACATGGGAATCTCTTCATCGAAGACGGTCCTCATATCCAGGATCAATTCTTCTTTGCTGATTCGACAGACGATGGGAGGCTCGCCCTTCCTTAAATTTTCTTCGAGGCTGTTCACGGAGACCTCAAGAGGTTTGACGGCGACGACTAAGGTCGGAAGTTCCTGAAGAGGGAGAGCTCCACCGCCCACCTGGGAGACGTCTTCTTTCAGAGTGAATGCCATTTTTTTATTCGTCACCCCTGACAATCTTTTGAGCAGACGTTTTCCTCTATTTTTTAACCTCTTTGTGTCCAGGCTCAGCATGCGGAGGGTCGGAATCTCTTCCATGGCCTTTTTCTCATCGAAGTAAAGGAGAAGGGTAGATTCGAGAGCGGCCAGCGTGAGCTTGTCGATGCGAAGGGCTCGGGTCAAGGGATTGATCTTGAAGAGGTCCAGAATTTTCTTCTTCCCCAGAATGATCCCGGCCTGTGGGCCTCCAAGGAGCTTGTCACCGCTAATGGTGACGGCATCCACACCCGTCTTGATCATCTCTTGAACGGTAGGCTCCTTCTCCAACCCGTACCGGGTGAGGTCTATTAGACAGCCGCTTCCTAAATCATCCACAACAGGAAGCTGATATTCCTTCCCCAGCCGGACCAGATCTTGAAGGGAGACTTCGGAGGTAAACCCCATCACTCTAAAATTACTGGTGTGCACCTTCAGAAGCAGTGCCGTTTCGGGACCGATGGCTTTTTGGTAGTCGTTGAAGTGGGTACGGTTGGTCGTCCCAACCTCCCTGAGCAAAGCCCCGCTTCGTTTCATCACATCAGGGATTCGAAAAGCTCCCCCGATCTCGACTAGTTCCCCTCTCGAGACGATAACCTCCTTGCCCTCCGCGAGGCTATTGAGAACAAGCAAAACAGCTCCGGCATTATTGTTCACCACCAAGGCTGATTCTGCACCGGACAGGCGGCAGAGAATCTCTTCTACGTGGATGGTACGACTCCCCCGTTCACCCCGATCCAGGTCATATTCCAAATTAGAATAGGTCTTGGATACCTCAATGAGATGTTCAATCGCAGAGGGATGGAGCGGGGCCCTTCCCAGATTCGTGTGGATTACCACTCCGGTTGCATTGATGACTCGACGGAGCCGGGGCTGAATTTGGAGGTCAATCTCTTTTTGGAAAATGGAAGAGAGGTTTTCGAACGAGAAGAGGGTATCTTCTGATTCATGGAGTTCTTCTTTCTGGAGGATCTCTTCGCGTAGTCGTCCCAATCCCTTCCGAACGGCTTCGACCACGACATGACGGGGATGGATCTTTAAAAGATCAACCATCTCGGGTCTTGAAAGGATTTCATCCACACCCGGAATCTTACGGAGAACCTGTTGACGAAGGGATGGAGACATTGGGTTTCCTCCTCGCCAGGAGTGTTTTGAGAATCTTGAAGAAGTTCATTCGGATAAACCGAGTAGGCCATTCCAGCTCTTTTTTCTCACAGATCGTGGACATACTATATTGCCGAAGGGCGAGACGGCCACCCGAAAGGGACTCCAGGGCAGCCTCCCTCTCGATGGCATTTGGAAGGGCCATGATCCGGTCGATCTCTTTCATCATCCCGACCGCCCCTTCGAGTCGCAACTCAACCGATTCCGCTGTCTTCGGATCGATCAGGCCAAATTCGGCCTTCAAGCGATTGAGTCTCTTCCCGGCTTCATAGGTGCTGTAGACGATCTCATCCCGGTTCATCCATTTCGTTTCGTAGTTGAGGATATATTTCCAACTGGGGGCCAATAAGGCCTGACGGTGTTCTTCCACCGTCCGACAAAGCAGACGGTATCCATATTTCTCCGGCGCCTCGAAGACAGCACTCCCGGGATCCAAGAAGGGGGCCAGCGGAGAGATGAAAGGGAACAGTTTGCCGTAGGGACGAAATCGTTCCAGCAGAGAGCGGGAATAATCTACCGTCTCCAGAACGGAGGAATAGGTTTGTCTTGGAAGACCGGTCATGAAGAAGAGATCAATCCGCTTCGAGCCAAGATCGACGGCATCCCCGATCATTCTTTCCAGCGACTGATTGTCATAAGGTCTTCCAAAAGCCCTCCGAACCTCTTCGTCGTGAGACTCAGGAGAGATTTCGATATTGAAGTTCGGAATCGATTCGGC
>Ga0315282_10005720_pt1 | contig 21075 bp, 28 predicted proteins | sample YL17G07_20_MG_FD_203693 | JGI IMG/M metagenome (GOLD analysis project Ga0315282, IMG submission 203693) | Sediment microbial communities from Yellowstone Lake, YNP, Wyoming, USA - YL17G07_20 | ecosystem: Environmental > Aquatic > Freshwater > Lake > Sediment | place: USA: Wyoming | collected... | reverse complement strand
CCGCAGGCTGGACATTTCGGATTTGGTTTGGGGTTCATTCATATCACCTCTCCTGTTTTTCATAACCACCGCCCCAAACCCAGCCAATCTAAAGACAACCTATACCCTTAAAATGACGCGGAACCCACCATCACAAAGCTTTAAAGTAAGGAATTCTTACATTTTAATAGTGATAAGATGGCAGAAGCTGTGGTGAAAGTCACTTCGAAGGGCCAGCTCACCCTGCCCGCGGATATTCGAGAGGATTTGAACATCTGCGAGGACGACTACCTCTACGTCGCTGAAGCCGGAGACATAATTTTGATGAAGAGGATAGGCGTCGACCCCAAGGAAATTCTAAACGCGTTCCAGCGCGCTGCAAAAGAGGTTGGCCTTACGAAGAAAGAGTTGAACCGAGCCGTTCAGGAGATCAGGCAGGCAAAGGGATGACCCAAAAGTCTAGGGTTTTTCTTGACACCAACATCCTAGTGTCCGGCATGGTCTTCGCCGGAAATGAGAGAAAATTGCTGGACGCGATTGTGGATGGAAAATTGGGCATGGTGTTGAGCACAGATGTAGTCGATGAAGCCAATGCAGTACTTGCAAGAAAGTTTCCTAAACACGCCGTCCTCTTCCCACTGTTTCTGCGCTTGGTGAAGCATGAGAAAATCCTTAAAAACGCGTATAAAAGCTCTGAAAAACTGTATGCCAAGCTAATCGGCGATGAAGCGGACGTTCCAATTTTGGCAGCGACAGCCGTGAGTAAGGCGGACTATTTGGTCACCGGTGACAAAGAACTTCTCGCCTTAAAGCAGGTTGAAGGCACTGAGATAATCCGAACGTGGAAGCTGTTGAAAAGATTGAGGATTTAGATTCTGTAAAGCTTGACCAAATGCATTGGACTCAGACCCGTCTGGGGATGGAACCCGCGGGCCCACCATTCTTGGTTTAAACTCTCACATCCCGCGGTCAACCCACCATTGGCCAGAATCCGCAAAATAGCGACTTTATTAACACCTGCTTAAATTCCTAATCGGCCGGACACGCATGAAAACAAAAATCTTGGCCGGGGCCTTGTGTGCGGTTGTTATCGCTTCCGCAGCTCTGGGGGTTCTGTATCTTAAAGGAAGCGGGGAAAACCTGCCAGGCTTGAGAAAATCTGTCGCAGATATCGTCCAAGCCAACCTCGGCGCACACTACCTCTACGGCGGGGAAGGCGATATCCCAAACGGAGAAGTTGTGAGGGACAACGATGTGACACTAGAGAACCATACCGCCTACGATACGCGGACTGGTTGGTACTGCTCAGCCGGGCCCCCATGCGAAAACATTAGACATTTTGATTGTTCGGGGCTGTTTTACTATGCCGTCACGAAATCTGGCGTAAATATGGGGTCCCTGCGCACGGTGGAGGACCTCTACGGAGCGTCAATAAAATTATCGAGCGAAAGCGATCTCAAAAAGGGTGACTTGGTATTCATCTACAAAAAACAAACTGACAATTGGCATGTTGGCATCTACGTGGGCGACGGCTACATCGTTCAAGCACAAGGTGCTTCTGCCCATGTTGTCAAATGGACTCTAACCGAGTGGAATCAGTATTACTCCGACACGAGCAAATATGAAATGATGTATGGAGACCTTTTGAGTTCGATTGCATAGCTTCTCTGCTTTGGAAGCGGCGGTGATTTAAAACCAGAGGCGAATTGGGAGACGAGGTTGAACATGCACGTGGAAAAGTACCTGAAAGAGAAAATTGCCAAAGACGGCGCCGCCCACCTCACGCTGATAGATCCTGCAAAGCAACCACCAGAACTCGCCGCTCAAATTGTATCCGACGCCGTCTCTGCAGGGACTGATGGGATAATGGTCGGGGGGTCCACCAGCGCCGGTGGGAAGGTGCTAGACGAAACCTTGCTGGCAATCAAAAAAGTCACCAAGCTTCCAACAATCCTCTTCCCGGCAGGCGAGCAGGGAGTTAGCAAACACGCCGACGCCATCTTCTTCATGAGCATGATGAACTCCAAGAACCCCTACTTCATCACCGGCGCCCAGCGCCTCGGAGCTCCAATCGTCAAAAAGTTTGGGCTTGAGCCGCTGCCAATGGCTTACCTGCTTGTGGAGCCTGGAGGGGCTGCTGGAAAGGTGGGGCAGGCCGACCTCATACCGCACGGGAAGCCGGAGCTCGCCGCCGCCTACGCAATGGCCGCTGAGCACCTCGGGATGAGGTTTGTCTATCTGGAGGCGGGGTCTGGGGCGGACAGGCCGGTCCCTGTTGAGATGGTCAAAACAGTGCGCGGGGCCATCGATGCAACCCTGATAGTTGGCGGAGGAATAAGGACCCCTGAAGCCGCGGCCGAGCGTGTGAAAGCTGGTGCAAACATAATTGTGACTGGAACTGTTGTGGAAAGCGCCAAAGACAGGAAATCAAAAATCGGGGAAATAGTCAAAGCAATAAAATCCGCGCGTCACTGAACTTCAAATCAGCCGGCGGTGCTTTGCGCAGGATATGCAAGCATAGCCCTTCTGGTAAGGAAGGAAAACCTGTCTCCTGTCAATACCTTGGATGTTCCGCAGGTCTATCCCTGGCCCCTTCCTCACTGGGACCGCCTTGATCTTGGGCGTCAGCCTTCCGCAGTACATGCACGACACCGGCTGGCTCCGCCCACCGGCCTGATAATGCCCCCACTTCTTGCCCATCTTTTCTACCATCCATTATTCAGAATTTGGGCTATTATAACCAACTGGGGCCTGCTTTTCACCCTCCGGCCACCGGGGGGAATATCGCCACGACATCCCCGTTCTTCAGGGGCGTGCCAAGTCCACAGGGGATCTTCACCCCGCGGCCGTTCACCAAAATCTGGATCGTTTCCACCATCCGCTTTCCATCAGGGTAGTAGAGCTCATCCGCGAGTTTTTTCCCGCACATTTTCATGAGCTTCTCAATCAATGAGGCAACATCCTTGGCGCCCTCGACCTGCACCGAGTCATTCCCGCAGGCTTCTCGGAAGTTCGCGTAGAGCTTGACCAGCACTGCCATTGCCACCATACTTAGTATAACTCCGACTGAAAAAAGGTTAATTTGCCTAGGTGTATCTCATCTCGGTTGGATGAAGCAGCTTCAGCTTGCTAGCGCGCATCGCTCCCTTGGGGCTGAGCTCGTGGAGTTCGCCGGATGGGAGATGCCCATCAAGTACTCCTCAATCGCCGAGGAACACATGGCCGTGAGGGAAGCGGCCGGCCTTTTTGATGTCAGCCACATGGGGGAGTTCAGCCTGCGCGGACCCGGGGTTATGGAGTTCCTGCAGCGCGTCACATCCAACGACGTCTCTAAGCTGGCGGCCGGGGCTGCCCAGTACTCGACCGTCCTGAACCAGAACGGGGGAACACGCGACGACATCGTTGTCTACCGGCTCGGGGAGCAGGACTTCATGGTCGTCTGCAACGCCTCAAACGTAGAGAAGATCAAGGGCTGGTTCCTGAAAAACATGGGGGTCGGCGTCGAGTTCAACGACATCACGATGTCCACGGTGCTCCTCTCCATCCAAGGGCCGGCGGCGGAGGCCATCCTTCAGGGCCTGACGAGCTCTGACCTGTCCCAGATCAAGCGCTTCAAGTCCTCATGGATAGAAATCTCCGGGCTGAAGGTCCTGGTGAGCAGGAGCGGCTACACCGGGGAAAATGGGTTCGAAATCTTCCTCATGGACGAGCTGGCATCAAACCCTGCCCACTCCGAGAAGTTGTTGAAAGCTTTGATTGAGGGTGGGAAGGGAAAGGGGCTCAAGCCCTGCGGCCTGGGGGCCAGGGACACCACCCGCCTCGAGGCGGGACTTTGTCTGTACGGCAACGACCTTACAGAGGAGATAACCCCACTCGAGGCCAGGCTGGACTTCGTGGTGAAGCTCGATAAGAGAGATTTTATTGGAAAAGAGGCGCTGCTCAGACAGAAATCTTCCGGACTTAAGAAGGCGCGGGTGAGCCTGCGGATGCTCGAGCCCGGGGTGCCCAGGCATGAGCACAGAATTCTGAAGGACGGTAGAGCGATCGGTTACGTGACCTCCGGAACCTTTTCGCCTCTGCTCAAGGTCGGGATAGCGATGGGGTATGCCCCGCCTGACCTGAAGCCTGGGGACAAAGTCGCTGTTGAAATCCACGGCAAGGCGAGGCAGGCGGAAGTTGTGGGGCTGCCTTTCTACGACCCTGCGAAGTATGGGTACCAAAGGAAATGAGTTGCCCTTTTTAAACCTGTGGAATTCCGAACTCGGTAGGCTTAAATCCAATTTCAAAAACAATGTGTGATGGCAAAGGTGGGGATAGGTCTTGCAGGGCTAGGCTTCATGGCCAGGGTCCACTCAAGGGCTTTGAGCGGGATACCGGAGGCCAGGATAGTCGCCGCGTGGTCGAAGTTTCCCGATGAGCACGGCAAGTTCAAGGAGTTCACGAAGAAAGTGGGTTTTGAGATCGAGAATTATTATACCGACCTCAAAAAAATGCTTGAAGACCCGAATGTCGACGCAATCATCTGCGCCATACCTTCCAGGTTCATTGAGCCCATAGCGGAAGAAATCATTCAATCTGGAAAACCCGCCATCCTCGAGTGTCCTCCGGGCGGCACTCCCGAAGGGATAGACCGCCTCGACAAGCTGGCAAAAAAGCGGGGCACCAAGCTGATGCCGGGGCACTGCTACCGCTTCGCTACATGCTTCAAAAAATCAAAGGAACTTCTGGGCAAGGGCGAAATCGGGGCCCCGACGTTCATCCACTTCAGGGAGTTCGTGCCCGCCGACAGCCTCGCAAGGCAGTGGCCGCGCGGGTCCTGGATCTGGAACAAAGAAAAGGGCGGGCCGATACCTACCATGACGGTGTTTTGCATGGACCTGGCGCGATGGATTTTGGACTCAGAGCCCGTGTCAATGTACGCGACGGTCAAGTGGCAAGACCTGCAGCAATTTGGTACCTTGGGTTACGCCGTGGCAAACGTGATCAAGTTCAAGAACGGGGTCACATGGGTGAATGAGTTCAGCGGCAGCGTCTCGCAGCCAATGGGTCCGCCCCTGAAGATGGAGATCATTGGCGAGAATGGGGGCGCGGTCGTGGCAGACGGGCCCGAGAAGGTGATCCTCCTCATGGGGAAAGAGGGGCAGCGGGAATGGCCCTTCGAGCTGGCCCGGCCCGAGAGGTGGGGCCACAAGCCGCAGGACGAATATTTCATAAAATCTGTTGTGCTGGGGCAAAAGGAGCCGGCCGTGAAGATGCAGGACGCGAAGAAAGCGCTGGAGATGTCACTGGCTATTCTGGAGTCGTCTAAAACTGGCAAGATAGTCAACTTTGAGTAAGCTTGAAACGGCGCCTATGGGAAATTATTGCCTAGCCGCTACATCTCCCTCAGAACTTCTATCCTCTTTTCCAGCGGCGGGTGTGTGGCGAAGATCGAGTCGAGCGTGCTGATTTTCGGATCCGAGATGAAGAGGTGGGAGATGGCCTCGCTCACGTCCATGTTCCCCTTGTTCTTGTTTTTTATCTTCTCGAGCGCGGAGGCCAGCCCTTCCGGGTAGCGAGTGAGCTCCGCAGAACTGGCGTCGGCAAGATACTCCCTCCTTCTTGAAATAATCGCCTGCACCAGACGGCTGACCACGGGCGCCAAGATTGCAAAGATAAAACCAACGACTATCAGAAGCCCTGCCTTGCTGCGATTGTCTCCCCTCGAGGAAAGATATGACCTCAGGAGAATGTAGCTCAAAATCGCGATCAGCCCGACAAAAACCGCGACCAGCGTCATGAACCTGACATCGTAGTTCTTTATGTGTGACATCTCGTGACCGACGACGCCCTCCAGCTCTGACCGGTTAAGGTTCTCCAGGGCTCCGGTGGTGACGGCTATTGAAGCGTTATTGGGGCCCCTTCCGCATGCGAAGGCGTTTATCTCCGGATCATCAACCACGTAAACCTTCGGCGGCGGGATCCCGGCCGCGATGCTCAGCCCCTCGACGGTGTTTATCAGGTAAGCGTGCTCGGTGGGGTCTGCCGGCTCAGCCTTGGTCGCCTTGAGGACTACCTGGTCCCCGAACCTGTATGAAACGAATGCCTGAGCGGAAACCCAAACGACTGCAAAAACCAGGAAGAAGATCGCGGCCTCGGGGAACAGCAGGTAACCTATCACGTAGAGCAGCCCCGCCACAAGCCCGAAGATGAAGATGATCAGAAAAAAAGAGTTCCGCTTGTTCTTGGAGATCTGGTCATAGAAGCTAACTTTTGCCATCAGAAGCTCACTTTGGGCACTTTCCTCTCGGCATCTGGGATCTCAATGTAGGGCTTCTCCTTAGTCCTGCCCATCCTAACCGCCATCCAGCGCCCGGGGAATGTCGTGACGGCGTTGTTGTAGGAGAGGACCGAATCGTTGTAAAACTGCCGCGAGTAGGCAATCTTGCTCTCTATCCCGTCCAGCTGCTCCTGCAGAAGCTTGAAGTTCTCGCTTGCTTTAAGGTTGGGATAGTTTTCTGCTATCGCGAAGATGGACTTCAGGGCGGAGGCCAGCACATTGCCCGCCTTCATCTTCTCCGCCGGGGCGCTTGCGCCTAGCATCTCCTTCCTCGCCTTCGTGACCATGTCTATGGCTTTCTGCTCGTGCTTCATGTAACCTTTCACAGTCTCCATAAGGTTGGGCACAAGGTCGGCGCGCTTCTTCAGCTGCACGTCTATCTGCGACCAGGCGTTGTCTATCCTGTTTGAAAGCCGGATTATGCGGTTGTAGTAGGAGAAGAATATGGCGATGAATGCCAGCACTGCAATTACGATTATGAGTGCAATCCACTCCCACACTTTCCCATCCCCAAATAACATTCTTGCCTCGCTTTTAAGACTATGTCCAACTTTCTGCCTGGCGCGGGGGTTAAATTATACTGGGCGCCGACTGCAGTATATTGCGGGTGTACACGTGGCGGGAAAAAAGGTTCTGGCGCTTGCAGGTGGCCCGGTGAAGGGCGGCAGCACCGACACTCTGCTGGACCAAGCGATTAGGGGTGCGGGGAAGAAAGGCGCGAGCGTGGAGAAAATCTACCTGTGCGACCTCAAGATAAACCCCTGTAGCTCCTGCGGCGATTGCGATGAAACCGGCGCTTGCCCTGTTGACGACGACATGAAAGGGCTTTACAAAAAATTGCTAAATTCAGACGTGATTATCCTGGCCTCTCCCATCTACTTCATGGGACTTCCCGCGCAACTGAAATCCATGATTGACCGCTGCCAGTCGCTCTGGGTCGAGAGGTTCAAGCTGAAGAGGAAACCTGGGAAAGGAAACCGCAGGGGATTCTTCATCTCAGTCGGTGGAACGGCGCACCCGCAGCTGTTCGATGGGGCGGTTGCCACCGTGAAATCCTTCTTCAAGACGATCGGAGTGAAGTACACGGGTGCCCTGCTGTTCTCGAAGATCGATAAGAAGGAGGACATCATGGCCCACCCCGCCGCGATGAAGGATGCCTTCGAGGCCGGGGAGAAAATCGCCAACTATTGATCGTATTTTTAACAACCCGCTAAAAAGCGAAAACAAACGAAAGAACCCGCGAGATGAAGTACACCCCAAATGCAAACAATATCAGCCCGCACGCCGCCAGGAGCGCGCGGTGCCCCTTGACACCCAGGAACCCCTTCCCCTTGTGCACGGAGTATGAGACGAAAGAGAACCAGCCGATGTCGGCAAGGAAATGACCGATTAACCAGGCCACGACCCCTGCCAGGGAAGCCGCGAGCCAGGCCTGCGCAAGCATGGCGGTGCCGACGGTGGCCCACCACAGAATTACCGTTGGGTTGAACACCGTGCTGAAAAGAATTCCCCCCATCAGCGGCTGATAATCCGTGGACACCTTGGATTGCACCTTCACCGCCTGCAGCTTTGAAAACGTCAGCAGGGAGATTACGAGGAGCGAAACTCCTCCTACAGCAAAGACCGCCGTTTGGAAGGACTGGTTACCCAGTGCCACGCCAAGCCCCAGAGCTATCAGCACCAGCAGCACGAACTCCACCATGATGTGGCCTACTGCCGCAAGCAGCCCGGCCCTGGAACCGGAGGAAGGGGTCCTTGAAACGATGAAAGCGAACAGCGGCCCGGGTATCAAAGCTCCCGAAAGCGCCACCACAAACCCCACTGGCAACTGAAGGATTGCCTCTAGCATACGCCCTGCATTTTTGTGCAGTAAGCTTTAAATTTGTGCGTTCACAGGGAAGGTTTGGTCTGGAGGACTGAAGATGAAGCAGATGAAGTTCATTCTTGACGAGGAGGAAATCCCGAAGTCCTGGTACAACATCCAGGCAGACCTCAAAACCCCGTTGGATCCTCCTCTCAACCCCGCAACCAAAGAGCCCATAGGACCGGAAGCCCTCGCGCGGATTTTCCCGATGGAGCTGATCAAGCAGGAGGTCAGCCGCGAGCGCTGGATCAAGATACCAGAGGAAGTCCGGGACGTCTATCGAATGTGGCGCCCTTCCCCGCTCTACCGGGCGCTGAGGCTGGAAAAAGCGCTGAAAACCCCTGCAAAGATTTACTACAAGTGGGAAGGGGTAAGCCCGCCCGGCAGCCACAAGCCGAACACCGCCGTCGCCCAGGCCTACTACAACATGAAGGAAGGGGTGCAGAGGCTGGCGACAGAGACGGGGGCCGGGCAGTGGGGGAGCGCCCTATCTTTCGCCACAATGTTGTTCGACCTCAAGTGTACGGTCTACATGGTCAGGGTCAGCTACGACCAGAAGCCCTATCGCCGCATCATGATGGAGACCTGGGGAGCGGAGTGCGTCCCGAGCCCAAGCAACCGGACGCAGTACGGCAAGAAGGTGCTGAAGGAAGACCCCAAATGCTCTGGCAGTCTTGGGATAGCGATTTCCGAGGCGATAGAGGACGCGGTGACCCATGATGACACCAAGTACTCCCTCGGAAGCGTGCTCAGCTACGTGCTGCTCCACCAGACGGTCATAGGACTGGAGGCGAAGCAACAGCTGGAGGCGATTGGCGACTACCCGGACGCCATCTTCGGCTGCGTTGGCGGCGGAAGCAACTTCTCGGGTTTGGCGATACCATTCTTGGCAGACAAGATAACAGGGAAGAAGCCCAACCTGCGCGCGATTTCATGCGAGCCGAAGGCCTGCCCGACCCTGACGAAGGGCCCGTACATGTACGACTTCGGGGACACCGCCGAGATGACGCCGCTGCTCAAGATGTACACGCTCGGCCACACCTTCGTGCCTCCGCCAATACATAGCGGAGGTTTAAGGTACCACGGTGATGCGCCATTACTTTGCAAACTCACACACGACGGATACATGGAGGCCGCAGCCTACCACCAGCTTGAGGTCTTTGAGGCTGCCAAACTCTTCGCGCAAACGGAGGGATTTATTGTCGCACCCGAGACCTCCCACGCGATAAAGGCAGTCGTGGACGAGGCGCTGAAGTGCAAGAAAACTGGCAAAGAGGAAGTGATTTTGTTCAACAACAGCGGCCACGGGTACTTTGACCTCTCGGCATACGACGCCTACCTGCGCGGGAAGCTCACGGACTACGAGTACCCGGCAGAGCTCGTGAAGAAGGCTTTGGAAAAAGTTCCAAAGGTTCCGTGAAATTTTTTATCTTGAGGCCCTCAGTCCGCCCATCATTCAAATCATCGCTTGCTCAGACGATGTCGTGACATCATCGGGCAGTTATCACTTCTTCCTGCCCCAAATAAACTTTGACACTTTCATCAGTCATAATCAATATCCGAAACTCGTGAAAGCACGGCCACCCCTACCGCCGCAAAGAGCGTGGTCGAAAATATCACAACAAAAGCAATGTTTTGGATTACGTCCGCCCCCGGAAGCCCATATGAGACTGGCAGCTGGACGAGCGCCGCCGCGACCAGCCCCTTTGTCCCCATTATTTTCATGACGTTCAGTTCCCTTTCCATTACTATTTTATGCGCCATTGCCAGCCGGACGGCAAAAACCCTGACAACAATGAACGCTATCGAAAGCGCAACCCCAAAAATCAGATAATTCGCCTGTATCGAGGCAACCAGACCCAGATAAATGAAGAAAAATGCCCGGATGAAGAATGTGATTTCCGAGTGGAACTCCTTGATTTTCGGGGCGAGTGTGTACCGCTTTTTCATCCGCCGTGAGAAGCTCTCGGCGTTCCCCAACATGAGTCCAAAAAACAAGATGGCGATTGCTCCTGTACCAGCTCCAAATGCCTGTTCGCTGCCCACGTAGACGAGCATGGCCGCCGCGAGCGTGGGCAGGTACCCTAGCTGGATGCCCCTGAACTTGTTCAGGACAATTAACCAAGCCAGGCCGTAAATGCACCCAATCACTATTCCTGCAACATATGCGGATATTATCCCCAACGCCGGAGACCCAACTCCAACGGCCGGGACAATCAACCCCAAGATGGCGACCGACACCAAAATACATAAAGAATCGTTGAAAACTGACTCAAGCGATAGAAGAGATTTCACTTCATCACCAATGTTAATCCCCCTTAAAATCGCCAACACCGTCACAGAGCTGGTCCCTCCAAAGATGGCGCCAAGTAAAAGCGACATTTTTATGTCCAGACCCATCAGGCCAACGCCCACGACAGTTGCGGCCAACATGCAGAAAAGCATGCCAAAGACCCCCAGAAGGATGCTCCTTGAGAAGGACTTCAAAACATTCCCTAGCTCCATGCCCAAACCGGAATCAAGGAGCACAATGAGGAGAGTCAGCGGAACAAGGATTGGCGCTATACTGTGAAACGGCCCCGCGCTAACAAATCCAGTATAATTCAACAGGAGCCCAAAGAGCAGGAGTATTATCACATCAGGAATCTTTGTTTTCCTGAAAATCGCGGCGCTGACATAACCAACGACGATGGTGAAAGCCAGCAGCGCTATTATGTTCATGACTTGGTCGGACATCGTTTTAACTTGTTTTTGGATTGAAAAGCTTGAAGGGTTGGGAGATTCAATCCCCGAAAAGCGCGTTCAGGATTATGTCGGGCTTGAACTCCACCAAGTCCTCGTAGCCCTGCCCGGTGCCGATGAAAAGGATCGGCTTTCCCGTGACCTGAGATATCGAGAGGGCCGCACCACCCCTCGCGTCGGCATCCATCTTGCAGAGGATCGAGCCGCTTATTCCTACGGCCTGGTCGAAAGCCTTGGCCTGCTCCACGGCGTCGTTCCCGGTCAGGGCATCCCCGACAAAGAGTATCAGGTCGGGCTTGGCAACGCGGACAATCTTCTTCATCTCGTCCATCAGGTTCACGTCCGTCTGCATCCTTCCGGCCGTGTCCACCAGGACAACGTCCGCACCGCTGGCCTTGGCGTGGGCTATTGCATCAAAAGCCACGGCCGCCGCGTCAGCCCCCCTGCGCTGCTTCACCACGTCAACCCCGAGGCGCTGCGCGTGGATCTCGAGCTGCTCTATCGCCGCCGCCCTGAATGTGTCCGCCGCCGCAATCACCACCTTGTATCCTTGGTTCATCAGGTACCTGCTCATCTTCGCTATCGTCGTGGTCTTCCCGTGACCGTTTATCCCGACAAATACAATCACGGCCAGTTCGCCCTTGGCCCGCTTCGCCTTTATCACTCCCAACATATCGACCTTTTGCTTCGGCTCAAGGACTTCCCGGATGGCCTGCCTCAGCACATCATCCGCCAATTTTGACGGATCGTCCCGCACGCCGATCTTTCTTCCAACCAGACCTGCCTTCACCCGCTCGATGACGTGGTCAGCCACCGGAACTGCGACGTCGCTCTCAAGCAGCGTGACCTGGAGGTCCCAGACTATGTCCTCAACGTCCGCCGCGGAGAGAGTCCTGCCGAGAACCTGCTTCACCGCCCTGCGCAACCCCTTCTTCGGCCTCTCCAGCGCCAGAACTTTGGCCGGGGCGCGTTCGGGGGGCTTGGGGATTTGCTCCGGCATTTTTGTTGGAGGTTTTTTTGCAATTTCCGGAGCCTTGACGGGCGGCTTTTCTTTCACAACCTCCGGCGGAGCCACAGTAGGCCTTGCAGGGTGAGCTTCAACCTCCGGCTTTTTTTCATGAACTTTTACGGGAGGGAGTCTAACGACGGGCTCCAGGGCCGGCTCTGGCAACATGGCCTCCGGCTCCAACTCAACATCCGGCAACTTTTCTGAAATCTCCGGCTCAACCTCCGAAGGCTCGGGCTGGACTTCCTCTGATTTTGATGCAAGCTTCCCCGCTATGCGCTCCTTGACCTGGCTAAGCTTTTTCTTTAGCTTATCAAACATCCGAATTTGTCCCCGGCTCTGGTTGCTCTTTATTCATCTTCTGGACGAGCTCTTCCGCCTCCGGCCTGAGGGCGCAAACCCTTTCGTCAAGCTTTTCTAGCTCTGCCCTCGCCTGTTCTATCGCCTTCCCCAGCTCCGCCACCCTGGCCTCCAGCGCGGCCACGGCGTCATCGACGGTCCTTTCAGCGACAACGTCGGCCCCAATACCCATTCCCACCTTTCCTGAGAATGACAGCTTGGCCGGGACGAACGAATCTGAGCCGAGCGGGACCAATATTTCAGTGCCTGTCTTCACTTCCTTCAGGGCCTTGATTGAGGCTACTGTCGCCGTGAACTCCGATATCGCGGAAGACATTACCATTATCTGCTCCCTGATGGCCCCCATAAGCTCACGGCAGCCCCCCATCTCCGCGATTATTTGCTGAAGCCTCGCCCTGTCATCAACATTTTTCTCCATTGTATCACTCCAACATTGCCAGCACGGCCGGGTCCTTGACCTCCTCCGGCTTTAACTCAACCACTTCCTCTATATTGATTTGGTTCCGCTTGAGCTTGTGCCTGCTCCCAAACTCAGAGTAAACCTTTTCCAATGCCTGCTCCTTCGAAGCCACGGCCAGCTCGCGGACGAAACTCTGGTTGAAGAGCCTCTGCCTGAACCGCCCCTTGATACGGTAAATCTTCACCTCAACACCTCACACGAACCCCAGGGAGCTCTCCATGCGCCCGAGCTCCGGCCCAGTCGTAGTCATCCCAACAACGGCACCGTTTGAGTTGGCCACGGCGCAGATGCCGACGAACTTGAACCCGCCGCACGCAGTCCCGACATCGGCCGGGACCTGCAGCGCCTTCTCCGCCGCTTTCAGCTCATTCTCGGCGACGTCAGGGTGGAGCAGCATCCCCTTGTTTGTGGCCACCCCGACTGCCCCAACGTTCTTCAACCCGGCGATCGTCCCCCTCTGGGCTTCCACGCCGAGCTTGTCCTCTATGACTTTCACCGCATCCTCCGGCATGTCGGGATGCACAAGCGCCCCGTAATCATTCGCCAGGACCAGGTTTCCAAACGCCGTGAACTTTCCCGGAACATGGCCAACCCTTACGTCGAGGTCTGCAAGCCCCCTTCCCTCCACATCAAAAAGCTCGGAGCAAACTATCCCCTTCGAGTTCCCTGCTGCAAGAACTCCTACGATAAAGCTATTTGATAAGTCTGCCCTCACGACCGGCACCTCAAGCGCCTTCCTCACCTCTGCCTCGTTGAAGTATAGCCCTGCCGGGAATAGAGCCACCTTGTCAGTGCAGATGGCGAAGGCTCCCACGTAAGGAATTCTGCCCACGTTCATCCTCCTGACGGCCATCTACCTCACCTCACTCGGCGAGAGAGGCCACCACCGAGCCGTCGTCTTCCTTCACAGCTTTAACGCGAATTTTTGAAGGGGGACTCTTCATCCCTCTCTCCCAAAGTTTGCTGTTCAAAGAATTATCCAGCTTTATGTCCTCAGACCTCATGTGCTTGGAGAGGAACTTGCGGACGATTTTCGCCGTGCTCCCGGCGCGCTTGTACTCTGAGACACGCTTGGCATCCCTGAGCGGAATCACGTAAATTTTTTCTTCCGGCATGAACATCACCTACGGCTTGAGCTTCTGTCTCCTCCAGTTCCTCTGCTTGACGTTGGTCCTTATCCTCCCCTTGGTCTTTGACATTACCCAGATCGGGGCCCTTCTGGTGCGCTTCTCCGCCTTTGCCAGCCTCCGCTTCAGCGCGGCCGGCTTGTTTCTCGCCATTCACACCCTCCTTATCTTCACGTCCCTCTTCTTTGACACTATTTTATCGAGGATTGCCTTTAACTGGGCGTCTGTTATCTGTGAGGTTATCCTGCCAGCCTGCGCGAGTTGAATCAGCTGGATCTCCACCTGCTCCGCGAACTCCGGCCTGGCAGCCCTTATGTTGGCGAGCCTGCTCCTGGCCTCTGGGGCCAAAATCTTCTGCACTATCGCCCGCTTCTGCACCTCGAACTGCCTCCTGAGCTCCGCCTGCCTCTGCTGCTCCTGGGCCTGTGCCTGAAGCTCCATCATCTTGCGCCTCCTGAGCTCGTCAATCTCCGGGTCGCCCTCCAAGCTGCTCCCCCTCCTTCACTTGTTTGGCCATCCGATCCAGTATCTCCAGCCCCTTGTGCGTCAGCTTCCGGCCTTTCCCGCCGACCTTCGCTGTTAGCCCGGCAGTCTCAAGCTGCTGGAACAACACCCTGATTATCTTTCCGCCAGCCTTCCTGAAGTGCTCCGGGGCCTGCCCCAAGTTTTTCCGCCCGCCATAATGCGTCCGAAGCCTGGAAACCCCGACCGGGCCATCAATGTAAAGCTTCCTCATCAACGATGCCGCCCTGGTGTACCACCAGTCTGGCTGCTCAGGCGGGCGGTCCTTGTGGGTGCCCGTCTTGACGAAGCGGCTCCACGCCGGGGGCTCAAGCTCCTTCATTTTCTTCAGCTCCTCGCCCACGAGCTTTATGAGCGCGGCCGCTGGGACTTCTTGGACAGACATTTTTCCACCTTCATTGTCTTCTAATCCTTTTAAAGATGCGATATTAACATTTTCCCTGCGCTGTATATCCACCTTTGGAACCAATCGTTTTAAGGCGGGGAAATCAGGGGTTATGGAGGTAGACAAATGAAGTTAAACGAGTTTGGTCTAGGGACTTTGGCCATTGTTGGAATAGTCGTTGCCATTGTCGCATCGGTCTCCGTGGTTGCCGTTGTAGCCGTGGTTCTCCCAGGGAGCGGCACGGGCAACACATCTGGCGGCACGGGAGGAACTGGAGGCACGGGAGGAACTGGAGGCACAGGGGCGGCTGGCGCGCCACCAACTTACCCGGGAGCTACGGACTCTGGGATGAGCATCTCGCAAGCTATGAGCATGGTGGGTAAAACGGTGCCCTCGGGCTGGGACGGTAAAATATATACCACTGCAGCAGACCCCGGCACCGTAGCAAGCTGGTACAGGACACAAATGTCTGGGTGGACGAATGTGGCCGATAACACGATAAGTTCCACAGTGCCTGGCACAACTACCACGCTTTCAATGAGTGTACTTGTATACACAAAAGGAAATGACGCAGCTGTAATTCAGACGACCACAACCGGTGAGCAGAACCTGCTCATCGTCATGTCTGGGCCAACGTCCGGTTTGAGCACCTTTGCCCAGTGACTTGCATAAAGACGCGGACTGGACAGCGGCTACAACCAAGCTAAGCAGCAAGTGAAATTGGGGGTGAAACAACCCCCCTTTATTTTTATTTGTAAATAAAACGAGCGATGTGGCCGCACCGCAGGCAAGTTACAACCACACGGCCCTGCTGAACCCTCACCCGGCAGCTGACGCCCGGCCTACAGAATGAAAGGCACTTCCTGCAGAACTTCCGCTTCAGGTGCTGGGGCAGCTTCAGGTTGTAGCGGGTCTTGAGCTTCCATGCGAGCTTTACATAACGGTCCGCTCGCTCGGGGTGCTCCTGCGAGGCTGCCTCCGCCAGCTCGAAAAGGCGCTCCACCCTCTCAAGCGCAAGCTCCCTGAACCCGGTCTTTGGCCTGCGGGGCTTCTGACGGCGCGTCGTGGGATCACTTCTCCAAACGGGACTTCGTGACGCCAAATGTATCCTCGTACGTGTAAATAGCCCGCGCGATGACGGTCGGGACGCGGAGGGGCTCTGGGTCGATGCACACCAGCTCGTCCGAAAGCTTGCCAACGTCTGAAAGGAAATCGCCACTTGGGAAACCTCCAGCCACAACACATGCATCTTCATCTTTTGAAAGCCCGCTGTAAACATCGCCCCAGGGCTTCCGCTTTCCTTTGTCGCTGAAGGTCAGGACCTTGGCGGGCTTCAGCCGCTTTAGCAGGTCGGCGAGCGAGGCATCCTCAATGCGGAGCAGCGAATTTTCCGGCGGAACGGCACCGGTGAGGAACAAATGCTCGACTAGCCCCTCGAAGCGGTTGTACATCCTGGGCAGGTCAACGGATGGGTCAACTTCTATGAGCTTGTTGTGGCGGGTGTGGACGTGGACCCTCAGCAGCCCCTCCCGGTTCAATGGAGAATCCAAAGCCATCAGCAGGGAAAAGTGCACGATGTCCGGCCTCCCGCGCCTCGCCCAGTCCCGAAGCTTCTTCATCGCGAGATGGTGTAGGCTGGAGTTCAGAATCAGCTCCGTGGGCCGCCTCCCCTTCTTCCTCGCCTGCGCTTGGACCACGCGGTGTTCCGAGATCTCCTTCGGAACCTGCTCAAGTTCTGCGTCAGCCAAGATGAGGTGAAGCATTGCACCTGTTTATTTTTAACACGGGGCGTTATAGAGGGAGATGGTGGTTTAACTGCTGACAACTGTGGACAAAGTTTGGACCACGATACTGGTGGTGGCGTTCGTGTTCATCTTCAGGGCAGTGGTTGGAACCGTTCTCAAACGGAAGTTCGGACGGCTGGCCGGGCTTTCACTCCTAGCAAACGCCCTCACTAGCATCCTCATTGCTGGAGCTGTGATATACTTCCTTTATGTCTGGGAGGCAATCCAGACTATCTTGGAATTTCTTATTGCGTTCAGCGCAATCACTGCTGTGATTCTCTTCGCTGTCAAAGACATATGGCTGGAAAACGTGCTTGCCGGGCTATCGATGATAGGGGAGAAGAACATCAAAATCGGCACCGAGGTAGAGATCAAAGGCAAGACCGGGAGCATCACCGAGATGACGCTCACGGTGACTAAAATCAAAACCAAGGATGGCGGCACGATGATAGTCCCTAACAGAATGTTCAGGCAGGATGCGTTCGTGATAAAGCCCACCAGAAAAACTTCCTAACCTTATTTTGGGGGATTAGATGGAACTCCGGCTTTACGACAAGGGGAAACCCCTGGAGCCCCGCAGGTACTCGAGCGGGAAGAGCCAGACGGACCTGATTCAGGAAATTATGGATGCATTTGAGAGCAGTGATGTGGTTTTTCTCCGGGCGACCGTGGGAAGCGGCAAGTCTGTGGTCGGGATAAGGACGGCGCTGGAGTTCGGGCGGGGAGTGGTCTCCGTCCCGACGAAGGTGCTCTCCGACCAGTATGCCGCAAGCTACGAGGGCGACAAGTACTTCCTAAAAAGCAAGGTGGGCAAGGCCAAGATAGGAGTGCTGAAGGGAAGGAGAAACTTTCCCTGCCTACACGCGCCTGCCAAGAAGAGGAAGTTGACATGCGCGGCGAGCGGCCTCCCCTGCAACAGGCCTTTGAACAGGGACGCGGGGGAGCACCGGCTCGACGCGGTCAAGGACTGCAAGCAATGGGGGTTCATCTTCCAGAAGGCCACGGCCGGCTCTGTCAAGGATGCAAAGAAGTCTCCATACGAGGGGGTGGACGGGGAGTGGGCCTGGTGCATGAAGGGGAGCTGCCCGTACTGGAAGCAGTTTGAAGCTTACCTGAAGTCGGACGTCATCGTGATGAACTCCATGAAGTGGGCGGCGGAGGTGGCCATCGGCAGGCTCCCCAAGTTCCCGCTCACCGTGGTGGACGAGGCCGACGACTGGCTGGACTCCCTTGCGCTGAAGGTCCCGATCACCGACAAAAGAGTGGAAATGATCAGGAAGAAGCTAGACGACGAGGAACTAGTGGAGGAGCTGGACAAGGTTTGGTCTGGGACCCTCAGTGGCAGGAAGGACCCGCTTGACCTCGCCATCTACCTTTCGGCTCTGCTCGAAGACATGGAAGAGGTCGGCGTAGACATCCTCTGGAAGCTGAAGTCTGTCCTGGAGCACTGGGACAACGTCGAGTGCGAGGTCAGGGAGAACAGCGTCCTCTACCTGGTCCCCGATCCCCGCGTCGTGCTTGAGAAGTTCATGGAAAAGGTCTGGGGGAAGTGGCTACTCATGAGCGCGACTGTCCAGAGTAAAGATGTTCTCAAAGAAGTTTTCGGGATTGAGCCGGCTTTTGTCGAGGGGGAGACGAAGTTCCCGGGGACTCTGACCCAGAGGGTGACGGGAGAGGAGGAGGCGGTCAACTATGAGAAATGGAGGGGCGAGAAGTTCAGACAGAAGTACTGGGGCTTGCTTTCTGAAATGATGAAAAAGGCCAAGCGCCCGGGCTTCATACCCATCCACGCCTTCAAGTACCTGCCACCTGAGGTTGCGCAGAAGATGTCCGCGAGCGGGGAGGAATTCTTCGAGCACGACGGGATAATGATGACCACCAAGATGGACCGTGGGGCGGACCTGAAGGGAATGGGCAGCATAATCATCACCAAGTTCCCCTATCCTGAGAGAGAGGACCCGCTGCTGAAGGGGATGGAGAAGAGGCTGGGGCAGCAGGCCTTCTGGAACTACTACAGTGACATGTCGGAGAGGGGTTTCATACAGCAGCTCGGGAGGGTCATGAGGTCCGAGAGCGACAGGGCGGAGTTCTGGAGCCCCGACGAGACATGCCACAGGATGCTGCTAAAGGTCTGGAAGGGGAAGGTTGAGCGGGGAAGGTAATGTTCCCGATAAAGGACGACAACCCGACGAGGAGAAGGCCCGTTGTAACCTGGACGCTCATCGCCATCAACGTGGGGATATTTGCCGGGACCTTGTTTGCGGGGACGTTCGACCAGACGATAGACGCATATGGGGTGAGGCCCGACAAAATTCTTCATGGGCAGGAGCTCCACACCCTTATCACGTCGATGTTCCTCCACGGGGGAATTCTACACATCTTCGGCAACATGCTGTACCTTTGGGTGTTCGGGAACAACGTTGAGGACGTGCTCGGGAGGGGCAAGTTCATCCTCTTTTACCTGGCGGCCGGGCTTGTCGCGGCTTTGGCGTTCATAGCCGTCAACCCGACTTCTGACGTCCCGCTGATCGGGGCCTCCGGGGCTATTGCCGGGGTTCTCGGCGCCTATTTACTGCTCTGGCCTGGAGCTGGCATTTACGTGATTGGTTTCACGCTTGTAGTTGTTCCGGCTGCGGTGGTGATAGGGTTCTGGTTTGTGCTACAGCTTCTGAACGCGTCCGTGGTCTGGATAGCTGGGGTAGCTGCGGAAACTGCATACATGGCGCACGTGGGGGGCTTCATCGCTGGCATTCTTTTTGTTCTGCCCGTGTGGTTGAAGCGCAGAAAGAGAAGGCGGAGAGCAAGCTACGTAATAAGGTACCACTACTGACCCGGCAACGTTTAAAAAATATGCTTACGGTAGCACGTTCTGCGGCGGGCTCGGCGTGCCATAGTCCGCGGGGTTTGGTCTCGCGTAATCAATCTCATAAGTTTGCGACCATGAACTACCCGAGTTCAAGAAATTCCCTGTATCGGATGAGTTTGCCGTTGATAATGATCCGCTCCATGATTTGTCCACCCAGTATTCGAGGTTCCGTGTCGCGTCTTTATACGCGAGATATCTGGCTGACACATGCCAAGTGATCGGCTGCGTCTCGTCATTGTTGCTGTCGTGGTCTGCATAATAATGCACCCTGAATTCGTACGTCCCATACAGGGAATTATCCAAGGTATTCGGCAGAGTCATGTCTTCGGTTGCATAGTAGTGCTCCGGACCGTAGCCGTATGTATCGTCCATGTCCAGATACGGATGCCCGGAACCAGTACCTGTGTTGTTGTAGTAGATGTGCCTTCCTTCGGTGCCACCTATTGTCGGCTCCAGCACATGAAGGTCAACGTCGCTCGCATCCTGGCCCCATGTCATTGTTAATGTGAGCGCTGCAAGAGAAGCAGTGCTTTTTATGACCTCTTTATGATAACCAGCCCAATTGGAAAATGTGTCCGTAGCTGTGGCAAGAATGATCACGTCATTGTTCCCCTGGAAAAGAGGAACCTCCTGTGAGAATACGCCGTTTGTATTGTCTACCGGCACTACAAATTTCTGGTTGCTGACGAATATCAGAGTAGAGTTCACGACATTCTTTCCACCCTTGATTGTCCCGGAAATTATGATCTTGCTTGCAGTCGTGTCCCGGATGCCGTCGTGATCTGTGTCCGTAGGCGTGGTGCCCACGGGGTCCGTGTTAATGTCCGTGAGCGTCACTGTCGGGAACAGCGTGTCGTCATTGAATCCCGTCTCAGCTGATGAATACAGACCAATGAACGAAAAGAACGGGTGGAACATCTTGTAACCGAAGTGCAGGAAAACATTATAACTGAAGCCGCTGTTTCCGGCCGTGGTGCCTGACAGGTAGTTCGAAAATCCGGAACTGAGTGTGTACGGAACCTCTCTCTCAGAAGCCGTAGGGTTGTCTGCCCTGTAGGGGTAATTAGGGTCATAGATTTCAAAATTTCCCCCATCATACCCGTAAGTGAGTATTGCGTGCCCGCCGACCCAGTTATCGGTGCCGACCTGGTCGTATATACATAGGAGCTGCGGCTGACCTGTAACAACCATCCCATGTATCAAGCTTAACGCAACATCTCTGGATGAGGGAAGATATGCTGTCAGCTCTTGTTTCCATGTCTCATCCCAGATAGCGGACTCCGCCGTGTGCGCCCTCGTGGCCAGCTGTATTGCCGTCGCGTCGTCCCTCCACTCATTAGCGTCCCCCTCGTGATATTTTCCATACAACCCGGTTCCAACTAACGGTCTTACGAAGGTATAGTAGAACTTCAGTACTCCCGCAAGTAGCTTTTGCTTAGGCCCATAAAAGCTCTGTTGGAAGGAACGGAAGTTGGGGAGGTGGAGATAAGAAGCCCCCGCCCGGGGGGCGGAGGCTGGACCAATTCCTTCTAGAAGGTGAAACTCCTTTGAAGGAACCCCATCGGTCCATCAGGAAAACGGCGGCCAGGCACCTTAAAGGCATCGGCGAGGTTTTCGAGCTGGCCCCAAACTCGCACTACGAGGCTGACGACCTCACCAGA
>Ga0315282_10005719_pt1 | contig 21075 bp, 12 predicted proteins | sample YL17G07_20_MG_FD_203693 | JGI IMG/M metagenome (GOLD analysis project Ga0315282, IMG submission 203693) | Sediment microbial communities from Yellowstone Lake, YNP, Wyoming, USA - YL17G07_20 | ecosystem: Environmental > Aquatic > Freshwater > Lake > Sediment | place: USA: Wyoming | collected... | reverse complement strand
CCGACGCCGTTGGTGAGGTAGCTGATTCCGGGATAGTTCGGGAACCGCCGCGGCTTGTCCACGTACGCCCGGGTGTCCGGCACTGGCGAGTTGATGTCATAGCTCCAGGTGCCCTGCCGCATGTTTGTTCCGATATACGACAGGCGGAAGCCTGTGTCCCACCGCTGATGCTCGATGGTGACGTTCCACTGCATGCTGTAAGGCATCTTAAGGTCCGGATTTACCGCCACCGGAAGGCTCACGGTGGAAGGTCCGGAGACGCTGGTGACCGGAAAGACCCGGGGGAGAATCACGTCCGGATTCGGCGTCGGATTAGTGTAGGCCGGCTCGTTGAGCACGAACGGAAGGCCGCCCATGGTCAAGCTCGGAGGTACCACGTTGAAGAAGACGCCGTAACCGGTCCGAAATATCGTCTTGGCTCCCCAAGGCCGATATGCGATACCGATCCGGGGAACGATGTTGTTCCGGTCGGTCCTCACCAGCGTCTGAGGCAGACCCAAAGTCTTGGCCCCCACAATATTCACGTAGTTCTTCGGGAACAGTGAGCTCACCTTGTTCAGGGCGCTGTCGGGCACTACTACCTGTCCGGTGCCAATGTCAAACATGGCGAGACGGCTGTCGTTCTCACCCCAGGGCTGGTGCAACTCATACCGTACACCCAAGTTCAGAGTCAGCTTGGAGCTCACCTTGAAGTCATCCGTCACGAAGAAATCGTACTGCCATCGGTTGCGGTTCACGCGCGCGGGAGGAAAGGCCCGCGACGCTGTGGTGGGGATGCCCAGCAGGAAGTCCGCGTACGGGTGGCCTTGCCCCGTGATCCCCCCGCTGGTAAAGCGGTTCGAGAAAGACACCGAGCCAAACAGGGCCGCATTGGCCCCATAGTCGTCATACTCCACGCGCGTGAAGCTGATCCCCATCTTGAGGTTGTGTCGCCCGCGGAACCAGCTCACCAGGTCCTGAATCTCGTCAACATGATTGCGGTAGCCGGGATTCGAGTAAGTCGACTGGGAAATACCTGTCAGGCCCACACCGCTGAAGCTTATCCCGAGGAGTCCTGGGAGGTTCGGCAGGTCCGGGGCCAGCCCTGCCAGTCCCAACTCCTTCGCCATGGTGGGACCATTGATCGGCGGCGTGTTCGGAATGTTGTTGAACGCGAAACCCCACCGGGCTTCGTTCAGCAGCGTGGGCCGGAAGACGTGCGTGTGAGAAACCCCGGCGGAATACGTGTAGCGGTGCGAGTCGCTGAGGCCAATCGTCGGCAGGTTCCCCTGCCAGTTGCCGTAATTCTGGATGTCGCTGCGATAACGGCCGAAGATCGAGTCCTGCTGCGAGAAATGGTGGTCGGCACGCGCGGTCCAGTCGGGCTGGGCGTACGGATAGACTCTGTTCTCGCGGTAGTTGGAGGTGATCAGCACAGTCGGGTCCCCGTAATTCGGCAGCGGATAGTACCGCTCCTGCATCAGTTTGGATACGGAGTTGATGCGCTCCGGAGGGATCTTGTTGTTCGGGAACGGCTGGTTGTTGCTCGGGTCGTAGATCTTCACGGAGAGGGCCGAGAAGTCGCCGTTGCGCCACGCAGCCAGCGGTACGGTCGGGTTGAGCAGTGTCGGCGTTTGCGTGCCCCGCACGCCCTCATACGCCAGGAAGAAGAACGTCTTGTTCTTGCCGTTGTAAATCTTCGGCAGGTAGACCGGCCCGCCTACTGAGAAGCCCGGGTAATGGTTCGTACCCGTGGGTGACGCAAGCGCAAATGGGTTCCGGGCGCGGAAGGCCCGCGTGCTCCAATAATCGACCACCGACCCGTGGAGGTCGTTAGTCCCTGACTTCGAGACCAACGTTACCTGCCCCAGCGGGCCGAACTCCGCTGTGTTGTTGGCGATATCCAGCTTGACTTCCTCGATCCACTCCAGGAAGTTGTTCAGGGGGCCGATCTGCGTGCCGCTGACGCCATCCGAAAATGTGATGCCGTCAATGGCCCAATTGGCCTGGTTGTCTGTGCTGCCGGCGAACCGGATCGTGCTGCTCCCTCCCCCAGCCTGGAGCACGTTGGGTGAGAGGGACAGAAACGCCCAAGTCGATCGCGAGTTGAAGGGCAGGTGTTCGAGTTGATCGGTCCTCTTCAGGTCGCCCACGCGCCCCGTCTCGGTCTCGATCAGCGTGGCGCCGGCGGAGACCTCCACGGTGGTCTCGAGGCTGCCGAGCTCCAGCACCACCTCCACGCGCCGCAGGTCGCGGGTTGCCAGGACCACATCCTGGGCCACAAACTGCTTAAAGTCGGCAGCTTGCGCTCGCAAGGAATAAGTACCCTCGATCAACTGCGATACCGTATAGTTGCCAACCTCATTGGAGGTCGCGCTGGTCTCGATGTTGGTGGCAACGTTTTTCACCACGATCTTGGCTCCGGGCACCGCGGCGCCGGAGGAATCGGTGACCGTGCCCGTGATACTTGCGAACGTGGACTGTGCTGCTGCGGTCGTACAAAGGAAAAACACCAAGACGGCGGCAGTCGTGACCATATTCCACGGGATGCCGGATACACAGCCTCCCGAAAACGACGACTTCACGTTGCTGAAACGAGACATAGTTCACCTCTTGGGTACCTCGTTGCGGATCTCCCTTTCACACCACCCCCACGGGGCCTGGGCTCTTGAACTGAACGCTCTTGGATCCGCCGCGATGTTTACCCCGTGCCTTGGATATATCAGAACCCAAACGATCTCAAATGTCAAGACGTTGTTTGCGCGTGGACGCCGAAGCCAGTCCCTGATTTTCCGCTTTTTCGAGCGTCTCATTCCCACTGTCTGAATCGCAGACTCTCTCCAGAAAACAAAAGTAAGTCCTTTGTTTTCTGGCCCTCATAACGGCGCGCAGCGGCGTTGGGTACTCTCCAGAAGCTTCCAAGTTCCCGTTTTTGCTCTTTGCCCGGCGGACAAACTTCCGCCTGCCGCGGCCATCCTCATCCCGGCGGGTGAGGTGTAGCCTCATGCGCGGCTGTTCCCGGTTTTCTGCTTTTTGCAGCGTGTCATTCCCACTGTCGGGATTGCAACGTCTTCTGGTGCATGAGCTCGAGCCGGGCGCGCTCGTCGGGGGCCAGTCCGGGACGCAGGTTGGCCGGGTAAATGTTGACTGCGACAGCATCGCAGCCGCTCAGGCAGCGAAGTAGGGCTTGCCCTTAAGGGCGGCGACGGTCGCACGCACCCGCTCGCGGAGCGAGCGCTCCCAGCGCGGGTCGAACGGGTCCGGAAACGCGTGGTTGAATCCATCGCGCTGGATCGCCTGAGCGGAAGGCGCACCGGGAGCAGCGCCACGGGCGTCCACCACCGTATCGTAATCGGGATTGGCCGTGCTTGTCTCCAGCCACTGGAATGGTGCCACCGGCGCGCCGCCCTCCGACGAGACCGTATCGTTCAGCGTCACCCGCCGTTTCAAATCGTGCCACCCGGCAAGGGAATTGCAGCCCAGCCCGCGCAGTGCGGTGAGGTGCTCGCGACCCCGCGCCTCCTCGCTGGGAACGGCGGCGGGTCGATACCGAGCGAGAAGAACGGCTGGCCTTCCGGTCTGACGAGCCACCAGACGCCGGCCAGCCGCGCGAGCCGGAAGTACTTGCCGGCGGCGAGCCGTCCCGGTGGCGCAAACGGCTCGAGAGGGACCGGGGCGCCGGGGAATTGAGCCTCGCACCGGGCCGGGTCGAACATCAGGCCACCCCGGGAACGGCAACCGTGGTCCGCCGCTCGGTGCCAAGGCCCGCTATCCCGCGCCGCTCGTCGCCGGGGTGCCCCGTCTTTTGGACACGCCTTCCGGCCGGCCCGCGGCCTTGAGTGCATCCGCGCAGGCTGAACCCACACACTAAACCCCAGCGCTGTTGATAGTAATCGGGAGCCGCCAATATACCCACTTTCTACGAATTACCGGGCATCCTCGGATGGAAGACTTCGCGAGTCAGAGGGGACGATCGAGGCTGATTCGTAATTGGCCCGGCAAAGATAGGCCCACAGGCCCGGCGGCTGCGTGCCACATCTCCTCGCTGCCCCATCCATTATGATTTGAACTCGCTCACCTATGCCGGAACACCCTCTCGCGAGCGCTGCTACTCCAACTCACTGGAGCGGAATCGTTCTTGTCATGAGAGGGGCCCTCTGGGAACCGGTATTCGGCGTGGCACGCAAAAAGGGCGGCCAGCAGGCTGGCCGCCCTTTGGCTGCTAGCTGATCGCTATCCGCTCAGAAGTAGAAGCGCAGCGAAAGCTGCAGGTTGCGCACGTCGTTCGTCTTGCCGGTGATCTTGCCGAACGACGCGCTGGTCGGGTTAAAATTGGCGCCGCTCCAGTTCGGGTGATTGAAGGCGTTGAATGCCTCGGCCCGGAACTGGAAGCCGGTTCTTTCTTTGATCGGGAACCTCTTGAACAGACCGATGTTCCAGTTCTCGAAGCCAGGGTTATGCACAATGTTGCGGATGCCCTCTTGGTGGTTGAACGTGCCCTTCGTCGGTTGGGTAAAGATGGGCAAGCCGTCAGAGTTCTTGGTGGAGAACCAATAGTTGGGATCGTTCGCGCTGTTGTAAGCCATCTGGTGCACGACCGTGGGAGTTCCGTTCATCACCCAGAACTGGCCGGCGCCGGACATGCTGCCGTCCATGCCAACGCCGACATAGTCGTTACCGACGGCAGCGCTGCTCGGCGTTCCGGTCTGGAACTGCGTGATGCCGCTGATCTGCCAGCCGCCAAGCAGCTTGGCCGCCAGATTGGACTGGCCCCGGAGGAACGGCAGTTCATAGAGGTAGTTGGCGATAAAGATGTGGCGCACATCAAAATCAGATTGTGCCCACAAATTGTGCGCATAGTACGTGTCCGGGATGATATCGCGCTGGGCGGAGCCGGCGTCCATGCTCTTGGACAGCGTGTACGACACACCGAACGCCAGGCCGCCCGAGAAGCGGCGATTCCAGCTCAACTGGAACGAGTTGTACATCGAGCTGGACACGTTGTCCGTTTCCCGAATGGAGTTGTAGCCCTTATATGGCCGCAAAGCGTCCAGGTTGACACCCGGGTTGGCCGCGACGACGTCTGGGGTCGGCTGATTGATATTGGCCTCGCGTTGCAAGTGCAGGCCACGGCGGGCCACATAAGCAGCCGAGAAGACGCTCTTCCAATAGAACTGCCGTTCGACCGTGAAGTTCCAGTTCCAGGCCTCCGGGTTCTTGAAGGCCTTGCTCTGCGTGGTCACCGTCAAAGGCAGGGAGTTGGCCGTAGTTCCTCCGGGGTTGTCCACGTTGCCGAACGACACGTTGGCCGTGGGCTGAAACGGCGGATTTCCGCCCAGGAAGACCGAGTCGCTTACGCCCAGGCGGGTGAAGAAGCGGCCTATTCCTGTGCGAATCACGGTGTTCGGGGTGACCTGGTATGCAATACCGACGCGCGGTTGCCACTGGCCCCACCGGATGTCCGAGTAGTGCTCGTTCACGCCGCGGAAGAGGTAAGTGAGGCTCGCATCACTGGCTTCCGGAAAACGGCCTTTCGCCGAGTTCGGCCAGCCGCTGCCCGGAATCACCATGCCGTTATACCGATCCCCCGAACCCGGGATGACCGCACCGGTCTTGGGATCAATCTTCATGGCTTTGCTGGGATCGTAAAACGATCGGTCGAACACGATCATGTTTCCCCACAGAGCCTTATAGGGAACGTTTACGGTGTAGCGGAGACCGTAATCGAAGTGTAGCTTCTGGCTGACCTTCCAGGAGTCCTGCGCGAAGCCTTCCCACATGAAACCGCGGAAAAGCGTATATGCGCGCTGGCCCAGTTCCGAATAGGTATCGAACAGGCCCAAAGCGGCGTTGGCGGCTGCCACGCCCGCGGTGGGCTGACCCGAACGGGTGTCGCTGATACCGAACTGGCCATTCTGGTTGTTCGTGCAAGTCGGGCAGGCGCTCACGTTGATCTCGTCATTGTCGTTCTGGCCGGATTTCTCGTAGAGCAGGCCGAACTTCAACGTGTGGCTACCCCTGATCCAGGTGAAGCTGTCGGAAGCGACGTAGATGGGGCCCGCAGAGTGCGACGGATACGGCCCGCCGCTCAGCCCGGAAAAACCGGTCATGTTCACGCTGGGGATGCGGGTCGGGATCAGCTTGCCAACCGGGAAGATATAGGGGTAGTTGATGCCAACCGTCGTGCGATCCAGGAAGTGCTCCTGATCGACCGGGATGTAAACGTCGTCCAGGCTGGCCGTGGCCAGGAACTCGTTTACTTTGGTCGGGCCGATGGTCCAGACGTGGTTGAGCGAGTTGGTCTGGTTGGGGCGGTTGAAGTACTTGGGCGTCTCGTTAGTGCCGCCGTCAAGCGGCTGGTACTCCCAGAACGCGTAGTTCATGCGGCGGAACTGGAGGCGTTGCTTTTCGGTCAGGTTCATATCGACAGCCAGCGTATCCTTGCGCTGATTCTGGGGGTGCATCGCCGCGAAGTACCAGTATTGGTTGCCGTTGATGGGTGCGGAGAGGTTTGGCGCCGGCCAGGCTTTCAGGATGCCGGTGCCGCTGGGGCTGAGCTGGTTCTTCGGAATGATGTTTCCAGGGAATGGCACGCTGGTGTTGGGGTCCTTGATGGTCACGACCTTGCCGTAATAGACGTTGGTGGGGCTCAACAGCTCGCTGAAGTCGCCCTGCCGCATCAACAGCGACGGAACGGCCATCGAATTGGTGTCCGTGTAGCGGTATCTGACCCATTCCTGTCCCCAGTACCAGAAGAACTTGCTCTTGTCCGTGTTGAACTTGCCGGGAATATAGAACGGTCCACTGACGTTATAGCCGAACTGGTTGTAGTGGAACGGCGGGACCTGGTCGAAAGGCACCAGGCCGGGTACGTTCGCGGGAGTAGCAGTATGGTTGCGCGTCCAGGTGTTGGCGTTGAATGCGGTGTTGCGCAGGTACTCGTAAGCCGCCCCGTGGAAGGCGCTGCTGCCGCTCTTGGTGAGGATGCGGATCTGACCCCCGGAGGAGCGGCCGAATTCGGGCGAGTAGGTCGCCGTGAGGATCTGGATCTCCTGCGTAGAGTCCACGTCGGCGGAGCCAAGGCTGGTGCCGTTGGAACGGGTCCGGACCGCCGGGGCGCCGTCATAGGTGATCAGACTCTCTTGCGTGCGGGCTCCGTTGATGTTGCTGGGGCCCTGGCTGAAATTGAACGAGAGGCCGGCCAGATTGCCCCCGCGGGTCCCGGGCACCAGGTTCGCCATGAAGATGGGGTTGCGCCCGTTCAACTCCAGACCGTCGATCTGCTGCCTGGTGACCAGCTTCTGAACGGATGCCGATTCCGTTTGTAGTGGTGCAGCCGATGCGATGACCTCGACCGTTTCGGTTAGAGCCCCCACGGTCAGCGTTACGTCCACGCTTAAGGCGGAACTCGGATCGAGCTTGTTGTTCGTGGTTTGGGAAACCTTGAACCCGGCCGCCTCGACGGTTACCGAGTAAAAGCCGGGTGGGATGTTCGTGATGACGTAATAGCCGGACTCGTTGGTCATGGCCTGGCGTTCGAGACCGGATTGATTGCGGACGGTTACCTTGGCGTTCGGGACGGACGCGCTCGTGGGGTCCTTCACGAAGCCGGAAATTGATCCGTTGTCGGACTGTGCGAACACAGGCGCGGCTGACATTAAGACCAGTATCAGGCCCTGCACCGCCGCACCCCATTTAGCGACTTGGCTCATTGATCTCCTCCCTGAAGACCTGGATCATTGTACCCAAAACTGCGGAAGAAGGGAAGGGGTTTATCAGGGGTTGAGTGATCCCTCAGTCAATGGCAGCTCCAACTCTTATGTCAAGACTCTCTCCAGGAGCTTCCAAGTTCCCGTTCTTGCTCTTTGCCCGGCGCACAGCGTAGGCGAACATGCTGGCGCGCCAGTCACCGCCGGGTTTGCCGAGAACGAGCGTCTGCTTTGCGCCCGTCCTCCCCCAGTCGCCGCCAGCCCCGTCCGATCATTGACAACTCCTGTGGGGCGGTCCCCCTGGACCGCGCCGGACGCCCCCGTCCGGCTTGGGTTCCCAACCAGGCCAAGCCCGGCCAGGGGGTCGGGCTGCGGGCCAGGGCGCCCGCCCCACCCGAACCCACCCGGCCGTTGACAAAACTTGGCCGGGACAGGACGCTAGTCGCGGGTCTTCCAGTATTCCAGCGCCGGGCCGCGAATGGTGTCGAACTTGCCGCTGGCGGCCCGCGCGCGCAGTGCGTTCCTCTCCTCCTCCGCCAGCGGCCTGAAGTTCTGCGCCACCCGCACATCATCTTCCAGTTGGCCGATGGTGCAAAAGCCCAGCGCCGCGGCCGTGACCGGCAGGCTGAGCGTGTACCTCAGGCAGTCGCCCACGCTGAAGGTGCGCAGCAGGAAGGCGTTCCCGAAGATCTTGATTCCGAAAATGCCCAGCCCCCGCTCGATGGCGCCCGGCAGGGCCGTCTTCTCGAAGCTCATCTTGGGCGATTCCGAAAACGACGTGTCGGCCGCGTGCAGCGGCATCAGCGCGGTGTCGAACCGCTCGGCATGCCGGAGCATTTCGACGTGCACTTCCGGGTCGCGGCAATTGGTGTAGCCGATGAAACGGCACTTGCCCGCCTTCCTGGCCGCCTCGAACGCTTCCATGGCCCCGCCCGGAGCGAAAATCCGCTCGACGTCCTCCTTCTTGTTCACGCCGTGCATCTGCCACAGATCCACGTAATCGGTCCGCAGCTTCTTCAGCGAGGTGGCCAGGTCGGCCTCGGCCCCTTTTCGCGTCCTCTGGCCGGACTTAGTGGTGAGGAAGATGTTCTTGCGGAAGGCCGGAATCACCGCGCCGTAAACGTCCTCGGCGCGGCCTTCCGAGTAACTGCGCGCCATGTCGAAGTAGTTGATCCCAAGGTCGTACGCGCGCTGGACCACGGCCTTTCCCTCTTCGAAGGAAACCAGGTGAAAACGCGCCCCGCCTTCGCCGATGATCGTAAGTCTTTCGCCCGTCCGCCCGAGGACACGTTTGGGGATGTCGCCGGATCTGGGCTTCGCGGGCCGGGGGGTCGCCAGACCTGCCAGGACCCCGCCAACAAAGGTTCGCCGCTGCATGTGCCTCCTTTCGGTGTTCTTCTATGCTACGTCAGGCTACTTGAGCCATTCCAGCGCCCGCTCCAGGATCTCATCTCGGCCCGCCGCCACCCCGGCGCGGGTTCGCTCTACCGGGATGGTCGGCTGGATGCCCACCCCGTGGTGTGCCGAGCCGTCGTGCTTCAGAACCTTCATTCCGGTCCAGGTGACGTTGTATCCGTCCGGCAGCGTCAATGATGGCGCGCCCGTCGGTGAGAACCACCTTCTTCGCTCTCAAATAGGGCTTGGAAGGTGGCAGGTTCCAACCGGGAGCGCGATCGAACTTCATGTTTTTGCGATCCGGCTCGCTGATCACCGGGATGTGCCACTGCGCGCTGTCCAGGGGCTTCTCACTCAAGTGCGTCAGCCACTGCGGACTCACCCGTGGATAGCCGCGCAGGTCAAAGACAATCCCCGTGGCGCTTTCCAGCTTCGCCAAGGCGGCCTTCCAATCTTCCTCCGCGATCCGGCTCAGGTCAACATAGAAAATGCCGGGCTTGAGTTCGGTGATCTTCTCCGGGCGGGGCTCGACGGGCATCGGACTGACCGGCTTGCTTTGCAGTGTGACGGTCCGGCGCCGCCAGGGGTCCCGGAAGGGTTCGATTTCCAGCATGAGAGGCTGATCTGGCGGCCGGGCGCCCAATTCGGAAACAGCCCGGTAGCGGATCCACTGCGGCGTCGCACCCGAGATCAGCGCCTCAGTTTCGGCCAGCGCCTGTGCCGTCGGCTTTCCGTCGATCGACAAGACGGCGTCGCCGCGTTCGATGGGTTGGCCGGCAGCCTCGCCCACCTGCGTGACCACCAGTTGGTTTTGCACCCATCCGAAGACCACCGGAGGAGCCATCAGGGCTTGACCTTGAACATAGACGCCGCCGTGCCCGTCCTTCAGCGCGGCCAACAGGCGGCGCAGCGTGATCAGGAACTCCTTCTCGTCTTTGTCCGCGGCGGCCGACTGGAGAGCCGTGGTGAGGGCCTTCGGCCAATCGGTCCGGACCACGTCGAAATAGGGGTAGAAGTGTTGAAAGATGTTCCAAGCCATCACCACATCCCCGAGGCGCGTGGCGCGGTCATTGCCCGTGTAGCGCGCCGAGACGTTCTTGGGCCTGGCAGGAGTCGCAGCCGCGTGAGGCAGTGTGCCTTTCTCGTCCACGTAGAGCGCCATCGGGATGAAAGCCTTCACCCCGCCGCCCAGATCGGCCAGGAACGGCGCAGGCAGCTTGCCGCCGGTCACATCCACCCTGATGCGTTCGCTGCGGTACGCGCTTTGCGGATTGCCCGTCCCGAAACCGTGGTGCCGCCAGGAAATCGTCCTCGTGCCGCCACCCAGCTCGAGCTGCGGTGGAGCCTGCGCCGCCGGAAACACGCGCACGGTGGGGGCCACGCTGCGGAAGAAGTCCTCGAGTCTTCTGCCAAGCTGGGCGGCATTCTCGGCGGCTTCGACGGCGGGAACGCCGGAGATGGCCAGCGCGCTCCAGTCCGCTCGAAACGCTTCATCGCTCGGGTGGAAGTGGCGGACGTAGCCGAACAGCGCCGGCCCCAACGAGCATCATGCCGAAGAAGATTCCGGTGGCGTCCTCACTCACCTCTCCGGCGATCTCGTAGGGCCTCCACTCGGCGGAGGTGATGCGGCGGTCGCCCATGTTATCGAAGAAGCCCATCTGCCCGTTCCCTCGGTCGACCCGCACCCAGAGCTGCGCCCGCCCTCCTCCGGCCGTTTCCACGCGCACCGAGGCGCGAAAGCGGATCTGCTTGTTCCGGTACGCCGTGGCGTCCAAGGCCTGCATCGGGTTACCGAAGGGCGCCGGGGAGGCAGCCGGCTCGGAGCGCAGCACCGCACAACGCGCCCCGGGCCTGGAACACTGCTCGGTGGCAGCCGCAGGAAAGCCGGTGGTTCGCGTCGGGTTCAACCAGCCCTTCGGAACCTGGCCCGGTTCGCCCTCCTTGAAGTCCAGGTTCACGGGGCCTTTTGCCATCTGCGCGAATACAGCCCCGCACGCCCACAACAGAATCGCCAGGCTCTTGCACCCCACACGCATACTGCCCAATGTCACCCCTCGGTCAGGCCTGCCTCTCTGATCACCGCGCGCAGATGCGCCAGCGCCTGCCGGTAGTTCTTCGTGCCGGCATACTCGATGATGAGCGGGATGCCCGGTGCGTGCTCCGCCGCCAGGGTGACGAACTTGCGATAGTCGAGGTCCCCCTGGCCGGCGGCCACACCCTGAGTCACGTGCAGCTTGCGGTCTTTGGCGTGGATCCCGCCGATCCAAGGCCTGAGCTGCCCGAACATCTCTTCGAGGTCATTGGCTTCCAGCAAATTCGCCGGATCGAGCTGTGCACGCACGCATGGCGAGCCGACTTCCTCCAGAAACACCCGCGTCCGCTTCGCACTGGCCAGAAGGCTGCGATAGATCGGTTCCAGCAGGACCGTGGCATTGTTGGCATCGGCCACTCGCGCCAGTTCCTTCACCGTGCCGACTGCCATCGTCCAAACCTCGTCCTGCCAATCGTAGGGCACTCCGGGCGCCGGTCCGGGCGGCTGATAATGGCCCATCTCGCTGAGAAACGTGCGCACTCCCATGCGCTCGCCGAGCTTCATCATAGCCTCAAAGTAGGCGAGGTTCGCCCTGCGCTCGGCGGGGTCGGGATGAATCAGCGTCACGTACACCCCGAGCCCGTGGATGGACATCCCGGCCGAACGGTAGATGGCGGCAATCTCCTGGGCCCGCTCCGGCGTCATGCCCTCGAGGTCGCTACGCTGGCCATAGTTCCAGTAATTGCTGTCCTTCTGCGTGAAAAAGAGCTGGATGTGGCGCACGCCCTGGCTTCTGAGCTCTTCGGCGAGACTCTGGTTGGTCTGGTCGCGGAAATCCGTTGTTGCCACGCCGACCTGCACCGAAGATGCGCTCTTGTTGCCGCTCCCTTGCGCCAGGGCCGCGCCCGTGCCGGCCAGCCCCAGCAGCGTGCCCCGGCGGCTGACGATGTCGTGCATCTCGCTACACCTCCAGTTTCCACGGAGCCCGGTACGGTCTCATGACCAGGGCGTTCGCCTTCGGATCGTCGATGACCTTGTTGTTCTCACCGTCCCAGCGGATGTTGCGGCCCGCTTCCCACGACATGTTCATCAAATGACCCACAGCAGTGGCGTAGTGCAACGTCTCCGGCGTGGCGGTTGGCTGTCTGCGCTGGCGCACGTTGTCGATAAAAACCTCGAAGTGCCGGTTGCCGTCGCCCGCGGGAAGGGTGGTTTCTTCCGCGTTGATCAAGGAGCCGGTGGAGACGACTTTCTGGTCCCCCGGCGCCTCCTTGACGATCGAATAGCCCGCCCGGTCCAGGATCATCGACGCCCCCGTGCCGATGAAACATTTCCCGTGCGCCCGCGTCTCCCGCCGTCCGCCGGTCCTCATGGTGTACTGGAGCAGAAAGCCGTGCCTGGCCACCGGGCCGGGGCCGAACTCCAGCGTGGCGCTGAAGGTGTTCGGATACTCGTGGTTGTCGGCATAAGCCAGGTTTCCGCCCGTCGCGTAGGCCGTCCTCGGCCACTTCACCTTCATGGCCCACAGCACGATGTCGAAGTGATGTACGCCCCAGGCCACCTGGTGGCCCGCCCCGGCCACCCGAAACCAGTCGTAGCCGTACTTGTAGTACATGTTCGGATTGTAGTTGCGGAAGGGCGAGGGACCCACGTAAAAGTCCCAGTCCAGTTCAGCCGGTGGAGGGCAGTCAGGGGGAAATCCGGCGCCCGGCCAGTAGTTCTCGTAGTCCCAGACCCGCACTTCCGAGATCTCGCCCAGCTTCCCGGCCTGAATCAGCTCCACCGCTTTTTGGTAGTGCTCCTGGCTGCGCTGCTGGGTGCCGGCCTGAACGATGCGCCCGTACTTGCGCGCCGCAGCCATCGCCATGGCCCCTTCACCAATGGACTGGCCTGACGGCTTCTCCAGGTAGACATCCTTTCCAGCCCGGCAGGCGGCGATCATAGGCAGTACGTGCCATTGCTGATTCGTGGCGATGATCACCGCGTCGACGTTCTTGTCCTCCACCAGCTTGCGGTAGTCCTTATAAGCGGCCACTCGCTCGCCTCCGGCCAGGTTGCGGCCCTCGGCCAAGTACTGGGAGTTCACGTCGCAGACGGCAGTGAACCGTGTCCCGGGCATTTTCCTGAAAGTGGGGATGATCAAAGTGCGGCCCCGCGCTCCGCAACCGATCAGCCCGAGGTTGATCGTCTCGTTGGCCCCGGCTACCACGGCGGCGCCGGAGACCGCCAGGAAGTCTCTTCGTGTGGTCTTGCCAGGCATCAAGCACCATCCTTCCGCATCCTGTCTTCTGAGTTGCCGTCAGGACTGCTCTACCAGCATACAATCCTGCGTGGGCGCAAGGTCATGACCGACGCCCGGACCTCATCATCCCGTGGTGTGCTCAGCGGGTTGCACCATGAATCCTGGCTGGAAAACGCGGCTGTGTGGTGCCCGTGCCGAGTCTCTGCGGACGAAACGCAACGGGCCACTTTCTCAGATCTGGCGGAGAGGGGGGGATTCGAACCCCCGGTAGAGCTTTATGGCCCTACGACGGTTTAGCAAACCGGTGCTTTCGACCACTCAGCCACCTCTCCGCGGCGATGGGGTCGCTCCTAGATCGTAGCACAACCGCGGGCTGGCAGGTCTCAGCGGATCTCGAACACGCCAAAACTGAGGCCCGGGTCGCGGGGTTCGCCGGGGATCTTGACGGCGCGGCTGGCTTCGACGGTGATCTCGATCGAGGGTCTGCCGGTCAGTTCGGGGGGCAACCCAAAAACGAAGCCAAAAGCCGCGTCGCCACGGGCGATTTGGACCTTGGCGAGCGGCTTCGCGTCCACCCGGACCAGCATCTCTGGCGGGCCCGCATGCGCCTGGGCGGGCGGACAGTAGCCCGTAATGTAGAGCCGCTCCTGGGGCGAATGAGGTCCGGCCATCCGGACGGTGGCGCTCTTCGGCATCCGGCGCTCGCCGTCATGAATGGGGTACCAGGTGGGGCCGAGAAGCGGCGCTGACAGCGGGTCACCGACGTCCACCCGGCGCGGCATCTCCAACACCGCTGAGGACCGCAGGATGGTCTGGTAGACAGGGGTGATGTTCAGCAGCCGCGAGCCGCCCGCCTGGTAGACCATCATGTCACCGCGCTCGAGGGCCCGGGCAACCAGGTAAGGATGCGCAATGAATGAGGACACGTTGCTGTCGAGTCCGGGCTGCGACTGGATGTTCAATTCCGAACCCGGGGCCAGGTAGACGCCGGAGACTCCCATGGCGCTGAAAGCCCCTTCGCGCACGGCACCCCAGAACAGGTCGTTGTTCACTCCCGTGAGCAGAATGGCCTGCTGTGGATGGAGTTCGCGCGCTCTGCTGACGCCGATGACCAGCCGCCTCACCGCACGGCTCTGATCGCGCCACCAGCGGGCGCTGGCATGAGCGGCCGGCAACTGGAGCAGAAAAAAGATCCCTGCCAGAAACCCGGCCGCGGCTTTCCAGTGAGCCCGCCCGCGCCAGGCTGAGGCCACCCCGCAGCCCGCCAGCATAGCCAGACCGCTGGCCGGCAGGGTGAGATAGTAGCCCGAGAGGTGGTCTCGCAGCGGCAAGACCGGGGCCAGCGTGACGGCAAACCACAGAACGAAGAACAGCGGGAGCCACTGCCGGCGCCAGGCAGCCCGGAGCACAAAACCGGCCAACGCCACGGTCAAAATCGCCACTACCGCTGGCCCGGCCCATTGCGGAGGGACCTTCAGGTCGCGCAAATGCATGGGCGCCAGCGACCACTGCCAGTAAGTCCAGAAGGTGCGGGGCAGAGCCCCGTCCAGGTGCATGGCATACATCCCCGTCGGCTGGCGCTGTGCGGCGATGACCCGCAGGATCCCGAACAGGGCGGCGGGAACAAAAAGCGGCAGTGTGCTTCGGAAGCGCCGGCGTGCAAACAGGAGTGTGTAACCGGCAGCCAGCACAGGGTAGACAACGTTGGTCTCCATGGCGCCGAAACCCAGCAGAAACGCGGCCCACTGGAGCAGGCAGTAGCGCCGCCGGCCGGTCTCGGCGTATCGCAGGAGGAAGTGGAAGGCCAGCAGCAGGAAGAAGGCGCACGAGACCTGCATGTAGGCCGAGGTCCAGGTCATCGCAGTCACCAGGACGCTGTTGGCGGTCCAGAACAGCGGCGCCCAGAATCCGGCGGTCTGCGAGCGGGTGAGGCGCCAGACGATGGAACTCAGCAGGGCCAGGTTGGCGAACTGCGTCAAGAAAACCACCATGCGGAAGGGCAGGGCATCGCCCGGGAACAGCGTGCCGAGCACCAGGAAAAAGGCGCGCTCGCTCAGCGGGCGGAAGGTCCCGTGCAGGCTTGGGGCGAACAGGGCGTTGGAGAGGCCGGACCAGCTCTCGATCTGCGAGCGCAGCCGCAGCCAGGCGAAATCATCATGATGGAACCAGGCGCCCAGCCCGTCCCAGTACAGCGCCAGGCAGAACAGCGGCGGGACAAGCCAGTACGCGGCGCTCGAAACGTGCTTCCAGGAGCCGGGTTTTCGAGGGAAGCCTGTCGCGAGCATCCAGAGCCGATTATATCCATGCCCACGGCGCAGCTCGATGCACTATAATCGCTGGCTTCACAGGAAGGGAGGCATATGCAACGCCGAGATTTCTTCAAGACCAGCGCGGCCGCGGCGACGGGGATCAGCGGGGCGGCGCCGGCGCCCAGGATGCACATTACGGAGGTGAAGTTTCTGCGGCTGCGCTTTCCGGGGAAGACCCCGCGCCAGCGCAACGCGATTCTGTTGTCGGGGGGCGGGTCGCCGGGCATGACCCAGCTCGAGATCCACACCGATGCGGGCCTGGTGGGGCGCAGCATCCCCGCCGGGTTTACGGAGATCATCGAGCGGAACCTGGCGCCGGTGATTCGGGGCGAGAACCCGTTTTTCGTCGAGCGCATCTGGGACAAGATGTACCGGCAGTGGCGCAAGCCGGTGGCCAAGGGGGCGGTGATTCAGGCCATCGGGGCGGTGGACATAGCCATCTGGGACATCATCGGCAAGGCGCTGGGCAAGCCGGCCTACCAGGTGCTGGGCGGGTTCACGGACCGGGTGCGGGTGTACGCCGCTGGGGGCTACTACGAAGAGGGCAAGAGCACCGGGGACCTGGCGCGCGAGATGGAGTCCTACGTGAAGGAAGGCTTCCGGGCGGTCAAGATGAAGGTGGGCGGCGAGCCGCTGGGGGTGGATGTCGAGCGCGTGCGCGCGGTGCGCGAGGCCATCGGCCCCGCGATTGACCTGCTGGTGGACGCCAACAACAAATGGAAGGCCTATGAGGCTATCCGCTTCGGACGGGCGGTCGAGAAGTACGACATTTTCTGGTTCGAGGAGCCGGTCGAGCCGGACGATTTCAAAGGCTGCGCGGAAGTGCGGCAGGCCCTGGACATTCCGATTGTGGCGGGCGAGAACGAATTCACGCGCTGGGGCTGCCGGGAGCTGCTGGAGGCCCGTTCGGCCGACATTCTGAACCTGGACACGGTGATTGCCGGGGGCATCACCGAGTACAAGAAGATCGCCGCGCTGGCTTCGGCCTATCACACGCCGGTGTCGCCTCACGGCAACCCGTTCATGGCGGTACACCTGCTGGCCTCGGTCTCGAACGGTCTGATTATGGAGACCTACCCGGCCATCGAGAGCAAGTACAACCTGGCGCTGCCGCTGTTCCCGGTCCAGGAGGGCTACATCACGGTGCCGGACAAGCCTGGTTTGGGAATTGATCCGGACCCGGAGATTGTGAAGCGCTACCAGGTGTAACACGGATTTCAAGCAGGCGGGGCGTTAAAATAAGAGACTCGGTCGCAATTCATAGCCCCAGGGGGAAAGCGGACTGGAAGGCTGAAGTAATCGTTGCGTCAAGGCGGCTGCCAGCAATCGCGCCAGCATCCAGCTTTTGGCGGTAGGGCCTTGGCGGGAGGGCAGCGAGTCCAGATGCAACAGGGACTTCAGTCTGTTGAACAGCAGTTCGATCTGGGAGCGGAAGCGAAACAGTTCCAACACGGAAAGGGTGGGCAACTCGGGGTTGGGAAGCGTGGTCAAAAGCCAGATGAGTTGGCTCTGCCGGGTGCGGCCGGCGACCGCACGGGCCGGGATCCAGGCGATGGCTTTGGCGGAGTCCCAAGTCCTGTGACTCTTGGTGGGCTTAGGGGGCACGGGAATTGTAAGGCGGAAGTTGATGCCACCCACCAGCGGCACTTTGGGCGCCTGGCTTTTCAGAAAGATACGCTTGCGGTTGTGGTCACAGGTGCGCAGGGTGACCGGGTTGAAGCGCACCACGAGGTGAGCTCTGGCCTCTCTGACGGCGTGCAGCGCTGGGGCCGTGGCATAGGCTCGGTGGGCTAAGAGCAGTTCGCCACCCTGCACGGGAGGGCGCGCCCGTTTGCGTCGCTCCTGGGGGCGGGTCAATTCCACCGCTCGAAACCCTCCGGAGGCCGGATCCACCAACACATCGGCACGCCACTCGACGGCCCCGGAGCGCCGGCCGTTGATTACCATGGCATCGACCACCCGAACTGGCCATTTTACGGAAGCAGGGCGTACCTGTTCGGCCAGAGTTTGCGCCAACAGGTGCGCCAGCCATGCCTCGGCCTGGCGCAGCCGATAAAACAATGCCGGGCCCGAGATCTGCGCCAGATCGATGGCCCTGGCCCAGGCCGCGACATCCTTGAGGGACAAGCCGGAAACCGCATACGCCAGCGCCATTCGGACCAACGCCGCCGCATCCGGCACGTTCCGCGAACGCACCAAGGCGTTCATGGCTCTGGCGGATTGTTCCAAGTCGGCGGGAAGCAGGGTGCGCACGTAGACCCACAGGCCGGCGTGGAGAGGTAAAGTTCCCACACTTCAGGCTAGCGCGGACGACCAAGAACGGCAACTTTTATTTTAACGGATGTTTGAAGACTGGCCCTCCCATTGAGTGGTTCTCCCTACCGGAAGTTGTTCACTAGTATCAGATCGCTGCCGGGCTGAGCGGTCTCCGAGTAGAGAAGGAACCGCTGGTCGGGGGAAACGCTCAAGAACCAATAAACGGGCCGCGGAGTGGTTGCCACGGTCTGGATCTGCCCGGTTGCGAAACTGTAGAGTTCGATCACATTGCCGCCGCCCGACGCCGGGGGGCGAGCAAAGTAGATGCCACGTTGCGAGGATGCCAGTGAGTTCCCAAGTACGGGCGCCGCAACCTCCTGCTCCGGGCCTCCGGCGGCCGAACGCCGCCACAGGCTGCCCACGCCAACGGTCTTAGCGTAATACAGGTACCTGGCGTCGGCCGATTCGAACGCAACCCACCCGCCGTTGCTCGTTACCTGCGCCGCTTCACCGCCTTCCACGGGCATTTTCCAGATCTCCCATCGCCCGGAGCGGGAAGAGGCGAAGTAGATCCAGTGCCCGTCCGCCGAGAGGCTTGGAAGGGCGTGGTTGGCCGGGTGGTTTGTCAGCCGTCGCAGGTTTCTTCCGTCCGGCTCGACGACGTAAATATCGAACCTCCCACCCGCGTTGGAATCGAAAAAGATCCGCTTTCCGTCCGGAGACCAGCGCGGAGGGCCGATCTGCTGTGGTTTCAAAAACGTCACCTGGACGGGATCGGAACCGTCGCTCGCGCAAATCCACAACTCTTGGTGCCCGGACCGAGCGGACGCGAACGCGATTCTCTTTCCATCCGGTGAGTATCCGGGCGCCCCATCCGGGAAGCTGGATGCGATCAGCCGGGTCGGCGGGCCCACCTGTCCGCGCGATGCGTCCAACTCCATCCGCCAGATATCGTGGTCCGTAAGAACCCGCTCATACACCAGGCGATTTCCTTGCCCCCAGACGGCCAAGGTTCTGACTTCGTCGCCAACACCCGTGAGCCGCCTCGGTTTTCCGGGCGGGCGGACCGGCACGCGCCAAACCGTGCCCGCAGTCCTGAGACCGAGGCTGACATACACGATTTCGCGCCCGTCCGAGGTCCACGCCGGGCTGTTGGTGAATCTTCCGTCGGATGTAAGCCGCGCCGGCTCTTCCGCCGGTCTGAGATCTCGTGAAAGCCGGAGCAGGTACACTTCGGACGCGGTGCTCGCAAACCGCCGGAAAACCAGGCTGCTCCCGTCGCGGGAGAAGGCGCCCGTCAAATCCAGGGCGCCGGCGGGAGCGTGGGTCAGCCTCCGTTGCTCACCCGTTTCGAGGCACAACGCGTAGATGCTGGAGGTTTCATCCGCCGGGTTGTCGGCGTCTCTGTCCGGGAAAGCCAGCCACTTGGCGTCCGGTGTCCAGGCTGGTGCAAAATTGCGTCGCGTCGCCCAAGCTCGACGGGATTCGGCCAGTTTCCTTTCCGGACCACCGATACTGGGTACCACAAAAAATCCCAGCTTGCCATCAGGGAGCTCGCGCACGAAAGCGATCAGCCGCCCATCCGGGGACCAGGCCGGACGCGAGTCCACGGCGGGGTCAGTCGTAAGCCGGAGGGGTTTTTCAGTCCCAATCTGCTTGATGTAGATGTCAAAGTTGTCGCCCGTTTCTCCGCCCCACGCAAATGCGACCCGCTCTCCGTCCGGCGAGAAGCTTGGCTGTGTCTCCATGCCTGGATAAGTCGTCAACGGCACCGGCGCCGCAAAGGTCTCCTCCTGGCCATGCCAATTGATGATAAACAAAGCTGCGGCGAGACCGGCGAGCGGCAGAACAATTGAGGCCGCGATCCAGTAGTTCCGCCAGAACATCTTTCGCGGCGCCGGAGCCGAAACCGGAGGCGCCGCTCGGGAGACCGGGGCGATAAAGCGATATCCCTTGCGGGGCAGCGTTTCAATGAACCGCGGGTGCTCCGCGGAATCGCTCAGCGCGTGACGGATCTTCTTAATCGCGGTGTTCAGGCTGCGGTCAAAATCGACAAAGATGTCGGCCGGCCACAACGCTTGCCTTATCTGCTCCCGTCCGACCACTTCCCCCGCATGCTGGAGGACCAAAAGGAGCACTTGAAAAGGCTGGTCCTGGAGCTTGAGCCGCCGGCCATTCTTACTCAACCGCTGCGCGGACAAGTCGACTTCGAACACCCCGAATCGAAGGAGCTCCGGAGCTGTGACAGGTGATTCCATGGCAAAACGGCTCGCCTGCGCTCGATTGTAACACCTCCGCGAGAGCCATCTAAGCAGGTCAGAAGCCGGTTCAGATGTGCGAACAACTCTTTTGAACACTGCCGCTTAGCTGGACAGTCCAGGCTCTCAGCGAAGTCACAAACAATCCACTCACGATTCACTTGCCGGCGATTGAGCATCCCCCGCTGCCGAAGCAAGCTGGAGACCGATGAGCGCATTGGCTCAGGCCTGTGTTCTGCTGAGCTTGGCCGGCTCGCCACCGCAACCGGAAATCACCTACGGCTTCGCCACCTCGGACTACATCGTTGAAATGACAATAAGGTTTCTTAATCCGTACTCAGGACGGCGGCTTGTCTTTTACAGCAACGTTGACCCTGAGGAGCCAAGCCAGGACTTCCAACAGTTTGTCGGGGCGGCGGCGATTGTGACGTACGTCGTCAAGTTGCCGGATGGCAAGCTGCCGCACAGGTCGGGAATTCGGGAGAGCGTGACTGTACTCACCCAGTCTTCCGGCCTCCCCACGAGACCGCCATTTTCGAAGACGCAAGCACTCGTAAAAGGGACGGCGACCGACCTCCAGGTGTTTGGGTACGATGAGGCTCCCGTCAGACCAGTGGATCGTGGCCGGACGCGCACGCACATGCGGACGCAGTGGAGATTGTACCGGCAGAAGCTCTACATAGACCAGGATGAGAAGCCCTTTGCCATCGTGGACTGGAAGCACACGCTCGATCGCATCAGCATAGTCCAGATCTATGCGCCGCCGGAGCCCTAGCGGGAGTTTACAAGATATAGGGCGCTGAAGGAGGCAAGTGTCGGCATTGGAGTGGCTTGGCGACGGCGTGCGTGTATGTCCTAAGGGAACTGGCTCAGTGCGTGGCCGGCGCGTAGCGCT
>Ga0315282_10005718_pt1 | contig 21076 bp, 22 predicted proteins | sample YL17G07_20_MG_FD_203693 | JGI IMG/M metagenome (GOLD analysis project Ga0315282, IMG submission 203693) | Sediment microbial communities from Yellowstone Lake, YNP, Wyoming, USA - YL17G07_20 | ecosystem: Environmental > Aquatic > Freshwater > Lake > Sediment | place: USA: Wyoming | collected... | reverse complement strand
GGTCGACGATCGCCTGCCTCGCTTTCCTGCCGGCCCGGGCATAGCGCCGGGCCAGTTCTCTAGTCACGGCTTGCTTCTCTTGCATAGTCAAAGCCACTGGACCATCTCCTTTCGGGGTCAAAGATGGCCAAATTGTGCCTCCTTTTCGAGTAGATTCTTACGTGAGGCAACGGGGCGGCTTCGAGTAGATTTCTGGTGAGGCAACGCGATGCCTTGACTTGCCGGAGGCAGGAGCTACAATTCCCCGTGGCTGAAATCGGACTCCGGGCCGCACCGGCCGCGCAGGGGTCCCGTTGAAAAAGCCCCCGCGCAGCAGGCATGAGACGCGCGTCCGCGATGCGGTCGCGGAACTGCGCCGGGCCGAGTGGTTTTCGGGAATCGGCCTGCTGGCCGAGCGCGTGGCGGGCGAGCTGCGACAGCCGCTGACCGTAATCCGGAACTCAGTCTATTATCTGAACACCCACCTGGGCGAGGACCTCGACGAGAAGCGACGCCGACACCTCAGCATCCTGCTCGACGAAACCGAGAACATCGCCTCGGTTCTGGCGAATCTTACGGCCCTGACGTCGACGCGCGTGCCCGAGCGGCAGGACGTGGACGTCGAGGTGGTCGTTGCCGCAGCGATGGACCACGTGCGCCGTCGCTTCCAGACGGAAATCAGAACCGTGATTCAGCCGGCAGCAACGGTCTACTGCGACCCTGACCAATTGCGGCTGGCGCTCGTGAACGTCGTTGCCAACAGCGTCCAGGCAGCGGCCCAGAGAGTCGATATCGTCTGTCGCCCGGCCGACGGGGAGATGATATTCGAGATAACCGACAGCGGACAAGGCATGGACCGGGAAGTCCTGGGTCGAGCCTTCGAACTGCTGTACACAACGTCGCCGCACCGCATCGGTATCGGCCTGACGGTCGTGCGCCGCCTGCTCGGAGTCAACGGTGGAACCGTGGACATCACGAGCGTCCCGGGTCAAGGGACCAAAGTCACTTTCCGACTGCCTGGCCGGGCAGCGCCGCGCCCCGACGTTCCCGGTGCAGGCGTCGGACGAACTCCGCGGAGGTAACATGAAGAAGCATCTGCGCGTGCTCATCATTGACGATAATGCCGGCATCCTGGAGACGTTGGCGGACATACTCGCTGACCATGGTATGGCCGCGGACACTGCGCTCGACGGGCCCGAGGCGGAGGACATGCTCCGCAAGAACAGCTACGACGTGGCAGTCGTGGACTTCATGCTGCCGTCGACAACGGGCCTGGACCTCATCAAACGGCTGGCCCCGGCCTATCCCGGGACGCGCTTCGTCATCATGACCGCGTACGCCGACAGCCAGTCGGCCAGGGATACCCTGGAGAAATCCGACATCGAGGTCCTGCACAAGCCGGTCGAACCCGAGACCCTCATCCGCAGGCTCGAACAACTCGGTGCGGAATAAGCCGGCGACCGGGCCGGCGACACGGCGCTTTGCCCGTCGGGCAGCACGTCGTTTTCTTGCCATTGCCGTCCGGGGTATGGCGCCACGAGAAATCCTGTCAACCACAACCTATAGTATGGGGGTTACGGTTCCCCAGGCTGTCCCCTCCACTACATATGGGGCCGTCCCCCGGCTTGGCGATGGGATGCGCCCCCGCGCCCGGCAGAATGCCGGCGACTTCAGGCGGTCAACGCCAGCAGGACAGGCAAGCCGGCCACGGTCAGGGTCGTGTCGGCGGCCAGCATCAGCAGTCTCGGGGAAAAGAAGATGCGCATCTCAATACTGTGGCCTTCCCATTCCATGGTTGTTGTCATCGTTCCCCCATCTGCCACGTCGGCGGTCTCACTGTATCCGGTACCCGCAATTCGTGACTCATTTTGCCCTGTCGCCCGGCCGGCGCACAAAGACCTCGGCGAGTGAATCGGAGTACTCCCGACGCCAGTCGGCGGTCTCGCTGAGAACAACGGCAAGCGGACTGCCGCGCTCGAGCAGGAACGTCGACACGCCATTGCAGTCAGCAACGCCCCGCCAGCCGGCCTTTGGTGTGACGAGTTCCGAATGCCCTACGGCAGCCTCCCGGCTGAAGCCGCCCTTGGCGTCGAAGAAGAGCTTCCGGTCCGGCATCACCCACAGCAGGTAGCCGCTCCACGTCTCGCGCACGAAGAGGTTGTCCGGGCAGTCGCGGGTCTCGATGTAGCGGACCGCGGCGGTCGGGTAGCGTGAAAAGTTGAATTCAAGGTCCATCGGAGAAACTCGAAGGCGCACCGCGCCGACAAGAAGGAGGGGAATCGCGGCCATCCAGAACCAGCCTCCGGCGGTCCTGAAGTCCACGTCGAACTTCCGGATGAGGGAGGCCCGTGCAAACGCGGGCGCGAGGACCGGCAGCAGGGTCCGGCCGAGAGCAAACACCGCGATTACTCCGAACAGCGGCATGTTGCGATTGCTCACTCCGGCCGCGAAAGCGCCAAGCGCAACCAGCAGTATCACCGGAAGGGGCTGCCGCCGCAACGACAAGCCACAGGTGACCAGGGCGACGAGACAACCCCAGACCACCGCCTCCCAGCCCGAGACACCGGTCCATTCGGTCAGCCCCCGAAGCATGGGCAGCGCCCGAGCCATCTCCAGGGGCATCAGGTACATCCTCCACCCGTGCGGCGTGAAGATGACCGCAATCCCGGCGCCGGCCAGACACGCGGCCAGCGTCCATCGGGCCCGGACCGACTGAGCCAGGGGCAGGAACAACAGAATCATGAGCGGGGCGACCGCGAAACCCGGGTGCAGGTTGGCCCAGAGGGCCGCCATCGGAGGAATCAGCCAGATGCCGTGCGTCCGACGCACGGTGTCCGGGGCTGCCCCGGAATCCCCCGTCCGGATTTCGGATTCCCGAAGGGATTCCGTGCGTCGGACGCACGGTGACTGCACGAAACCCGAGAGGATGAAGACCTCCAGCGCGAGGAACGCCACGGTGAACATGACCGGCCGCCCGGACAGGTAGACCGTAATCGTCGTCAGGGCAAGGCCGAGCACGACGAAGTTGACCAGCATGTTCGCGCTGTTCCGCTCCAGCAGTTTGTAGAGGAGATAGAAGATGAACCCGGCCACGACCGAGTTCAGGATTGCGACGCCCGCCCCGCCGAGCCACCGGTAGGCGCCGAACAGGAGCGCCTGGGAAAGCCAGGAGTAGTCGTAGCCGAAGCCGGAGGTCGCCGAGTAGTAGAAACGGCTGATGTCGGGTATCGAGTGGTGGGCAAGAATCCACTTGCCGACGGCCAGGTGCCAGAGCGTATCAGGGTTGTTGGGCCTTGCGAGCGTGGCTGCGAATGCGGCAATCGCCGCTGCGACGCCGGGGCTCGGGACGAACGCACGGAGCAGGAATCTGCGCACGCGAGGTTTCGGGGTCAGGGTATCGGCAACGTGACCACCAGGTAGATGCGGTGGAGATAGCTGATGAGGATGCCGGCAATCGCCGCGGACCCCGCGACGGCGCCGAGCGCGACGGCGAGAGTGGCGACTATGTACTCGGTAGCCGTGACTCCGGTCTCGTCGCGGAGCAGCCGGATGACCGGCGGGCTGATTGTTGCGCGCCCGCGGGTCTTCGGACGCTTGTCCGGGCGTCCGACGCCCGGAATCCGGGGCTGTCCCGGAAGCCCCCGCCGGCTTTCCGGGCTCCCGGAGGGAATCCCGCGCTCGGAGCGCGTCATTGAGCCTGACCTCCGATGTTGTTCTCTCTTGCCATGTGCGGTCAGCGGCGTAGTCGGGACAGCGTTACCGACGCCCACGCGTACTGATGGGACTTGACGTCGGGAAAGTCGGCACGCATTTTCTCCAGGAGGGCCAGCGCCAGGTCCCGTTTGCCCTGTTTGAGCAACACGACGGCGTCGCCCGAATCGCTGGTGAACTGGCCGGCCAATTCTCTCTCGGCTGACGCAACGAGACACTGCACGCCATCCCTGTCCCCTACGTCCGGATGAGCCAGAGCCAGTTTCCAGTAACCGATCGCCAGACCGAAATTGCCGGGAAAGGGCTTGTCGTAGTAGTACTTGCCCGATTTGAGGTCCTGCGCGACGTCGCCGGGCATCGCGCCGAGGTCAAGATTCTCCCACGCAATCTGCACCGTCGGCAGCGGTCCTGCCGGGGATGGCGCAGCCGACGCCGAACGCGCTCTGCGAAGTCTGGGAAGGTGCTTGGTCAGCAGGCTCGGCGCGAAGACAACGGCCGCGGCGACCAGGATGAATGCGAGCAGGGCAACGCCGACCAGCCTTCTGGTCCTGGCCAGCCGTTTCTGCTCAGCCGACGTCTCGCCCGTCGACGGCTCTCCGTAGTCATATACCACGCGTTGAGAATCCGAGCCCCGTGTCATCAGAATGCACCTGCCGCGCCCGACGCTTTGAACTGGAAATACATCGGCCCGAGAATCATCAGGAAAGTGGCCGGAAACACGAACGCGAACAGAGGAAAGAGTATCTTCACCGGCAGTTCGTACCCCGCCTTCTCGGCCCGCTCGAACCGGCGGAACAACATCTCGCCCGACTCTGTCCTCAAGACCGGTCCCATGCTCGCCCCGGTTTCCGTGGCCTGCATCACCGCGTTGGCAAAGGCCGTGAAGTCCGGCAGGTCCAGCTTCCGGGCCACGTCCCGCAATGCCTCGGCGCGAGGCTTGCCCACGTTCATGCTTCTCAGAAATGACCGGAACACCTGAATCAGGGGGCCGGGCTCGAGCACCTCGGTCAGTTTCCGCACCGCCGAATCAAAACCCATTCCGGCTTCCACAGAAAGAGCGAGCAGGTCCAGAAAGCCGGGCAGCGCCCGCAGGCAGTCGTGCTCCCGTTTCTTTACCGCCGACGACAAACGAAGGTCCGGGTACACCAGGCCCATGAAGACGAGGGCGACCACAATCGCCCAGTTCTGAACCAGGGTGGAGTAGATGAGGAGTGCGGCTCCAGCCGTGACGAGCACGGCGATTCCCTTGATGGCCAGGAACTCATCGGCGCTCAGTTCGAACCGGAATCCGGCCCGTTCGATTTGATGCGCATACCGTTCTCTGATTGCGGGCAAGGGCAGGAGCCGACTGTAACCGGCGAGATGCCGGATAAACGGCCCAAAAGCCTGGAAAAGCTCTGGCGCGCTGCCCTCATCGGGCTTCGGCCGCTTTGCCTTCGACTTTGACCGCCGGGAGTACCACTGGAAAGCGACGAGAGCGGTGGCGACAAGAAGAAGCGCCAGTGCGGCAGGGACCATAAACCTCCTAAACGTCAACGGCAACCAGCCGTCGGATTACAAGCCAGCCCGCCAGTTCAAGAACGCCGATAATGACAAGCATAATCTGGCCCGTCGTGGTAGTGAACATGGGGCGCATCAGGTCGCGGTCCAGCGTGGACAATATGGCCGCCAGGCCCCACGGCAGAAGGCTCATGACGATTCCCTGGAGCCGTCCCTGGGCGGTCAGCGTGCCAATCTTGGTCCGGATTCGTTCCCGCCCCCGAATCGTCTCCGTAATCTTCATCAATACGTCGGACAGCACTCCGCCGGTTTCCTGCGCGATGCCGATTGCGTTCACGGTGATGCTCAAGTCTTCCGAACGGATGCGATTCTTCATGTCCTGAAGGGCCCGCATGAGCGGTTTCCCGACCCGGTTCTCCTGCAGCGCGTGGGCGAACTCCTGCCGGATGGGCGGGCCCATTTCCCGGGTGACCTGCTCCATGGCCTGCAGCAGGCTCATCCCGGACTTCATCGCCCCGGCCACCATGGTAACGGCCTCAAGCAACTGGGCGTCGAACTTCCGGCGTCGCCGCTTCGCCATGTTGCCCACGTAGAAACGGGGAGCCATGAATCCGCAGACTGCGCCCAGCGCGACCATCACCGGCTTGAAACCCGACACCACTGCCAGCAGCAGCGCGCCGCCGGCCGCGCCCAGCAGGGCGAACTTCCACAACCGTTCCGGGCGGACGCCCAGATAGAGCTCCTCCACCTTCTCTTCGGTCCGCACGAGAAATCGGCGGCGGTAGTTAATCGCGGCCTGCGCCCCAACCAGGGTAACGAGGACCAGGGCCCCGAAGACCGCGGCGTAGGAAACGATGCTAAGCATCGGCGAATACCTCCATCGCGACCTTGGTTCCCCGGGCGCGCAATTGCTCCACTATCCTGGGGACCGTGCCGGTCGACTGGTATTGGCCGATTATCCGGCCCGCGGCGTCAATCCCCTGTTGTTTGAAGAGGAATATTTCCTGGGTCATGAAGACGGAGTTCTCGCCGAGTCCGGAGACCTCCGTGATATGGGTAATCTTGCGTGAACCATCAAGCAGGCGCGCGGTCTGGACCACGATGTTAATCCCGGACGCAATCTGCTCCCGGATTGCGCGCGCCGGGAGGTCCACGCCGGCCATCAGCACCAGGGTCTCCAGCCGGGCCAGCGCATCCCGGGGAGAATTGGCGTGAATCGTAGTCAGCGAGCCGTCGTGCCCGGTATTCATCGCCTGCAGCATGTCCAGCGCCTCGCCGCCTCGGCATTCGCCGACCACGATCCGGTCCGGCCGCATGCGCAGCGTGTTCCTGACCAGCTCGCGGATCGACACGGCGCCCGTGCCCTCGGCGCTTGTGGACCGGGACTCAAGCGAGATGACGTGTTTCTTGTTGATGTGCAGTTCCGCGGCGTCTTCGATGGTGATAATCCGCTGCTCGTCGGGGATGAAGTTGGAAACGACATTAAGCAGGGTCGTCTTGCCGCTGCCGGTCCCGCCCGAGACAAGGATGTTGGCCCGGCACTTGACCATCATTTCGAGGAACCCGGCCATCTGCGGGCTGAGCGAACCCAACCGGAGAAGGTCGTCCGTGGTCAGCTTGTTCTTGAAGAACTTCCGGATGGTCAGCTTCGGACCGTTCAGGGCCAGCGGCGGGATTATCACGTGCACGCGCGAACCGTCGGCGAGCCGGGCGTCGACGTAGGGCACGCTCTCATCGACGTGCCGGCCCAGCGGCTGGATTATCCGCTGAATTACCGCGTGTATCTGGTTCTCGTTCAGAAACCGCTCGCTGGTCAGCTCCAGCCGGCCCTGCCGCTCAACGTATATCTGGTCGGGCCGGTTCACCATAATCTCGGTAACCGTGTCGTCAGCCAGGAACTTCTCAATCGGGCCCAGGCCGAGAAAGTCGTTGAGCAACTCCGGCAACAGGGAATGCAGCGTCCAGCCGGACGGAATCGCGGCCGTGGGCTCCGAGAGTATGGACACCAGCATCTCGCGTACCTTGGCTCGGAATCCGCCGTCGTTGAGTCCTTCGAGGCTCGCCTTATGCTTGTTCACTCGCCTCAGAAGCTCATCCTGGATTCGCTGCTTGAAGTCAAACAGCGCGTCGCCGGTCACTCTCGGCGTGCTGCCTGGCGGCGTCTGGTGCGCTGCGGCCGGCGTCCCGGGTCCCGCGTCCGGCGTCTGGCGTGCAGTGTCCGGCGCCCGGCTGGCGCCGTTGGTGCCGGTTACGAACAGCCGGCCGGCCGGGTCAAACAGGTCGGCAAGGTCCTTGGATGCTTCCGGGTCGGCAAGCCCCACTGAACTGTCGCCGGCAATTCCCGGACCGAACCGCGTGCTCTCATCGTCCACCGCCCGCTTCTCGCGGGTCGGTTCGTCGGGGACCTTCAACGGCACCGCCTCACCTTTTCATGTCCTTGGGCCCGACCATCTTGAAGTAATCCTGCCCGATGCCGTCGAGGGACACCCGTGGAGTAACCAGGATAACGAGCTCCCGCCTCCGAGTGGACGAGGAGGCTGCAAACAACGGAAAGAGGCAGCCGCCCCGGGTTTCGCGGGAAGTAACCGCGTCATAGAGACCGGCAATGGCCAGCGTCTTGTCCTTACCGACCGCGACATTCAGGTCGACGCCGCGTGAGGTCAGCGGGTTCTCGCTGGAGCCGCTCACCGTACCGACCGGTTCGCTCGACTCCAGGTTCAATTGCAGGAGCACGTCATTCATCCGCTGTTCAGGCGTCACTCTCAATGTGATGCCGTACGGCTTGTACTCAACGCCCTGGCCTCCGGTTGAGTTGACAACCCGGTATGGTATCTCGCCGCCGGAGCTAATCTGGGCTTGTCTCCGGTTCAGCGTGACGATTCTCGGGTTGGCCACTATCTTGGCCCGGCCGTCCTCGATCTGCGCGTTGAGCGCGTTGAGAAGCTCACTGGTGGCGGCCAGGCCCACCTCGATGCTCGTTCCGCCGGTGCCGCCGACAAGCGGAATCGTGCCGGTCAGGTTGGCGGTGCCGCTCGGCGGGACGATATCGAGCAGCCCAAGACCCGAGGAGTTGGTCGCATCCACCTCGACGAGGGTGACGGCAATGTCAATCAGGACCTCCCTGGCGGCTATGACGACCATGTTGACCACCTCGGGAAACGACTCCATGACCCGGTTAAAGCGCTCGAGGTCCTCGGCGGTTTCGATTCGCCCCTCGACTATCACCTGGCTGCCGGCCGGGGTGTAGGTCAAGTTGAGCTTTCCCAGCAGGGATTTCAGCTTGGCAATCGTCTGCTCCGGTGGGACCGAGACGACCTGGACCGAGTACTGGAAGACCTCGGCGCCGCTTTTCACGGTAATCGAGCCCCATCCGGGACCGTCGCCAATGATCTTTATCCTTCCCGCGTCCAGTTGCACGATATGCAAAGGACCGGTGAAACCGATATCACTCCCGGCCGGGACCGACACGATCTTCTGCTCCCCGACGCTGATGGTCAGTTGCTCCTGGGCGAGGGCCGCGCCGCAAAAGAGCAGCACAAGCACCAGGCCCAAGCTCGACCGTCGGCTTGGGATTTGCGATTTGGGATTTGTGGTTTTCATATGGTTAGTCACGGTGGATTGATGCTTGAGGCGCGGGCGTTTCGTGCAATCTCGCCGTTCTCGCCACTGCCAGCTCCTTGGCCTTGGGCAGAACGTCGGTAAGCTTGACCGGATTGAGTTTCATCTCTCCCTCCGGCTCCTCCTTGCTGCGTATGGACATGGTCAGGTTGCAGGGCTGAGCGGCAAGCAGCAGCAGTTCCTCCTCCGGTGTCACGCTCAGCACCAGCGTCGGCCCGAGCTTGTCGATGACCGTTACCGCGGGCAGCACCTCAAATGCCTGCCGGGTGCCGCCCTCGGCATACGTGCCGAGGATATCAATCACGTCCCCGGGCCTTGTCGCCGCGCCGAGCGCGTCCGAGAGAGTAATGGCGAATGCCCGTTCGCGGCTCTCGGGCCTCAGGTAACGGTCATACCCGCCCTGGGCCGCTAGCGGGATGGCATTCCAGTACAGGGGCTGACCCGGGTCCATGTCGACGCCCACGACCCTCCCCTCGACCGAGATAATGTCCTTGCCGCTCACAAAGTTGCCGCCAATCGTGCCCCTGGGAAGCTTCTTCGCGACCATCATGCCGTGCTTGATGGTATCCCCGCCGGCAATCTGCTGGGTGGCCATCGCGACCGAAATAGTCTCCTGCTTCCTATCTCGAGAACGAAGGTAGTACGTCATCAGGGCTATGCCGACTATGCCCAAGACCACGGCGAGCACCAGTAATCGCCAGGCGTTCCCGGTCAACAGACTGCTTTTCTCACCTTCCGCCATGTTGGGTTACTTCCTTTCGTCACGTGGGGACACAGAGAACCGCAGATTACGCAGATAGGGTCTGAAGAGGAATCTGCGTCCATCGGCGTTCATCTGCGGTTACTTCCCCATTCCGGACGTCATCGCGACCAGGCCGATGCGGGTCGTTACCGAGTCCTGTTTCCTCAATTGCACAATAACCATCCGGTCCTCATTGCCCTTCGCGAAGGTTTCCAGGGGACATGACCGAATTGTCCGACAATTCGGAACGTGTCCCCGCTCAAGCCCGGCGGTAACCCTCTGCCAGCCAAGCCGGCTGAGGGCCCGGACGTAGAATGAGCGAACCGCTTCAACGCTGTCGGGCGTGAGGTAGAATCCGACGAAGCAGGCGGTACCGCGACCGACCTGTGTCCGGCAAGTTGAATGCGGGTAGAGAGGAATGTCCGCAGCGGGCGGCGCGGGACACGACCGAAACCCGCCGAGGGATTCGGATCGTGTCCCAAGCCCCTCTGGAAACAGTTGTTCCTTGAAATGGCCGGATGATGGCAATTCAAACAGCCCGGACCGGCCGGGCTGGTCGCGCGACGGCAAAGCCAGCGTCAGCGCATAGTCGCCGCCCGCCTTCTGCTGGAGCGCGACCCCGCCCGCCCGGGCGGCAAAGGTCTGCGCCTTCGACTGGTCTTCGCCGTATGCCGCTCTGACCGAGTCAATGGCTTCGGCCGCCGAGCGAGCGGGAAACGACAGGCGGCCACCGCCCCAGTCCGGCTGGCGTCTGGCGTCTCGCGTGGGACGTGGAGCGTCAAGCGTCCTTATCCGTGCCAGCCCGGGTGCCAGCGTGATGCCCACCTTCAATCCAACAACGACCAGCAGCAGGGTCAGGACCACGCGCAGCAGCACCTTCATGGATTCACTGGCCCACGAGACCATAGATTGTTTCGAGGACCGTATCCCCGTGCGGGATTGGCCGCGCGCTCGTCGAGTCAAGTGCGCTCGGGCTCACCCGCGTAAGCCCGACACGATACGCGATGCGTATGAACGTCGACCCGACAACCGACTCGGGCATTCTCCACGGGTCGGATGCCGCGGCCCAGCCGCTGGCGCCGTAGCCCATCGTCTTAGGCGCGTACTCGAATAGTGATACCCCCTGTCCCGGCACGTGCCCGCGCGACGAGCCGGTCACGCTGCCCGAGAAATCGCCGTTCGACAGCGTGAACATGTTGCTGAGCCAGCTCGCATTCACTCCGTGGGCCAGCGTGTCCCAATTCGCGCCTGTGAACTGCTGCGCAGGTTGGTTCGATGGTTTCCCGAGCTTGGCGAGCTCGACGTCGCCGGCATCGAACGCCAGCAGCCGCGCGCCCATGTGCGCGGTTTGCAGACCGATTCCCCATTGGCCGAGGAGCAGGCCGGCGAGGAACACGCCCGCGAGAATCGCGAAAACGATCAGGCCCTCGAGTGCCGCCACGCCGCGGTCGTCACACAGGCTCAAACGCAAGCCCAAGCGCAAGCCGAGCCGAACGTTCGGACTTTGGACTTTCCCCTTTCCTCTTTGCTTTGTCCTTTGTCCTTTCACCTTTCTCCTTTTCCGCGTCCTATGGCAGCAGTACATACCGGCGCAGGTCCTCGAGGTCAAAGGAGCTAAGGCTGTGACTGCTGTACGCCGTGTCGTTGCATATTTCCTGCACTCCGGCCGAGTCGAGCGGAGCGAGTCTTACGTCCCAGTTCGGGGCAAAGAAGTAATCCTCCTCGGTGGGATTGGCCCCGGCCAGATACGGTTCAGACCGGGCAACAGCGAGCATCGGGCATTGCGCGGCAACCCTGCTTCGGGGGAAGAGCGACCTGCCGACTACCGGGCCCAGGCCGAGCGGGGCATGGTCGTCTTCCAGGCGCCAGACATAAGACACCGCGTAAAGTCCGCTGCCGGGATTGAGCCGGCGCAGCCGGAGCTTCGCACCCTGGTTGCCTCTGGTCGACTCAGCGCCCGTGTAGAAGTCGGTGGGATACCCCATTGAGGAATCAACAAAGTCACCGTTATTCACGTAGGGCCTCGAGCCGGGCAGAATCGAGTCGCCGTTGGCCCATGGGTGGTAATTGTACCGGCCGATGTTTCCGGCCGACCTTCTTACGACGTGCCGCTGTACGACCACAGTGTCTCGCTTGTACTTGTTGTTTCCGGGTTGGCAGTCAATCAAAGTCCAGGGAGGGTTAACGAACGGCGCGACCCAGCTATCCCCGTGCAGGTAGGCCGTCCATCTGCTGCCCCCCGGATTGTCGAAGTACGCGTACCCGGTGTCGTAGACGTGGGCGGTGTTGTTGTAGAAAACCTGCCCGATGTAGTCCTTGTATATCCGGCCGAGAACCTGCCTGACGTCGCACCATTCGCTTGAATCGCCATAATAGGCCTTGATTTCAAAGTCGTGCGAGTCAATGAGAACCACCCCCTTGGCCGGGCCGACGTTGGAGTCGTTGGTCGGAATACACCTCAACGAGCCGGCGAGTTGCATCAGGTCGGCGTACATCAGGCTGTCGCCGCTGCGGCAAAAGGCGAGGGATAGCGGACTCTCGGACCTGGCCAGTACCATGCCGCCCGGATTCTGGGACGAGGGGTTCCCGTCGCTTGCGTTCCGACGAGCTTGAGCTGACCCCAACGTCTGCGCCACCACCGGGAAGCTGCCGGCAACGTCGGTCTGCAGGTCGTAGAGCCACTGCGCGGTCTCGGCAAGCTTCTGGACCGACTGGGGATAAATGCTGCTGGAAGTGTAGACCGGGTCGGAGCTTCCGAACAGCGCGAGGGTTATGTCTCGTCCCAGCGCCCTTACCGACGCATCGGCGGTGTCGCTGTAAAGCGCGCGCGCCAGGGCTTCGGCCGTGGTGAGTACGGTCATCCACGTGTACATGCTCTTGATGCCGACGTTCATGTTCGCGTTCAGGTTGAGCCCCCGCGCAAGCCAGATGGAACCGGTGAAAGCACCGGCGTCAGCCGCGGTCTGCGCGCGCATCTTCTGGGTCGCGACCCGGGTTCCATTCGGTATCACCAGCATGAACGCGAGAAGCACGGCAATCAAGATGACGCCGAGCAGTAAAACCTGCCCGTTCGTGTCGCGGAGCAGGCGAAGTGGATTTTTGATTCTCATGTGCTACCCCGCCCAATAGTCCATTACCGCGCGGCCGTGAATTGGGACATTCCATTGCCAGGAATTCTCAAGCAGTGTCACGGCAGGCGCGATAAGAGTGTAGAACGGAAGCCCCTTGAGCATGGTAATGTACGAATTGAATCCCGAGTGGCCCCAGGAATTCCCGAACGGGAGGACGGAACAGTGGTAGATGTAGGTGACATTCATGACAACGTACTTGCGGGTCTTGCCCGGGGCAGTGCCGGTGCTGCACGTCGGCTGGGCCGTTCTCAAGTAGGCATTAGCCAGGCGCGCGAGCCACATGGTGGTATCGCCCTGGAAACCGGGGATGGTGCAAAGGGTCCGCACGGTCAGTTCCGGGTCCGGCAGACCGTAAGCTTCGAGTATCGTGGCCGCGTCCTGCGGAACCTGCGGCGAGATGCAGCTCATCGCCATTGCTGCCGCCATGTGCGTCTTCGCCGTTGCGCTGACGCCGTAGACCGACGCGGTGCGGGCCGCACAGAAGGCGGCATAGTTTGCCAACTGCTTGGCGTTAGCCATCAGGCCCAATTCCATGATTAGCATCATGAACAGCATGAGCACCGGCAGGACGATTACGGTCTCGAGCAGGGCGCTGCCTTCGGTATCGCCGGACAGGCGGCGCAGGCGCCGGCAGCGAATCACGGGATGGCGAACCTCAGCGGGCTCCACGCGTAACCCATCACCATCGCCCAGAGCGTCCCGAATACGATGGCGAGTCCGAAAGGTATCTTCTGGGTTTCTTCGCGTTTGATGTCTTGTTTCGGTACCAGCGGAGAGACGCGGGATGCCACGACGAAGAAGAGGTTCTTGAACGTGCGCAGCGTCCTGCGGTTCCATATCAGCATGGCGACGCCGATCACCACGCCCACTATCAATGAGTAGAACAGCGCCGAAACCACGAACGGATAGCCTTTCAGCGCCCCGACGGCAGCCATCAACTTGACATCGCCGCCGCCCATCCAACTGAGCACGAATAGCACGAGCAAGGCCCCGAAGCCGACGAGGAAACCGAGGCCCGAAGCCTTCATCCCTCCCCAGCCAAGAAGCAGACTGTTCAGTCCGAGCCCCAGGGCTATGCCGGGCAGGGTGGCCCAGTTGGGGATCTTACGGTACCTGAGGTCCCAATAGGCGCACAGCCCCAGCAGGAGAAGCGCGAAGACATCGGTCGCGATTGACAGGGAACTTGACATGTCAAGGAAGCCCTGCCGCCCGGAATGCCAAGACCACCAGAGCGTGCGTCAAGGTCATTGGACTAACGCTCTCGTGGTCTCGGCACCCTGGCGGCCAGGTTACGAATTCTGCGCCGAAGTTACCCAATGGAAGCAGACGCCTTCTCGACACCGCGGCTGACGATGCCTTTGACCAGTCTGAAACCGACGATCGCGGCGATGACGACAAATACCACGATGACGATGTACTCCAGCATCGTCTGACCGCTCTCATCGGACAGGATGGCCTTGCAGGTCTGCATTGCTTTGCTTTTCATGATGACCCCCTCAAGTCCTGCCATGTTCTATCCCTGACTATCCTATCGAAGCAGAGGCTTTCTGTACGCCTCTGGTGACGATGCCTTTGACCAGTCTGAAACCGACAATCGCGGCGATGACGACGAATACAACGATGACGATGTACTCAAGCATCGTCTGACCGCTCTCGTCGGACAGGATGGCCTTGCAGGCTTGCATCGTGTTGCGTTTCATGATGACCCCCTACATCCCTATTATACTCTATCCCTACTTCGGTATCTTCACCCCCTACGTCTAGTCCGTGGGGGCGATTCCTGCTCCTTAGGTTGCAGTTGCCGTGCCACCGCTTGGCCTGAAGCATCTTGCTCCTAACTCGTTAGTAATGTTGAGGTTCCGCTTCCGAAAATGGTCAGCCAAGAACCACCGTCTCGCCGGCAGCAGAGCCCGCTGACTCTAGTCCAGTGCACTAACTTCAATTCCACCAATGACTTGTCAGTGCGACACCACGAAGTTGTCCCCTCGGTGCCACCGTTTGGACCGGTTCTCGCGGTCCCCTGACGTTGCGGTCAGACTTGCTCCGGGTGGGTGAAGCTACCCAGCAAAGGCTGATGAGCAAAGACAGGGGGAGTTTCTCGTCAGGGGCGGTTTCGCCCAGCTAACTTATTGGAGGTCGGCAAGTTAACCTGACCACATGACTCTGCCGTCCAATTCGGCATCCGAGTGAATCAAGCCGCCCGTCCAGTGCTGTTGGGGTTGAGTTCGGAATAGCCAGCAGGTTGCCTTTCGAACGAGGTCATATCATCCACGGCACGATTCCTGCAAGAATCAGGTTGAGGAATCGGAACTCACGTTGTGTTGACGACCTGCCGCGAGCTGCTGGACGCTGCCGAAGCCGCCATCTTCAGCGTCGCGCCGACCACCTGGCGCCTGAGCAACGTCAACCCGGCGTTCACCAGGCTGCTGGGCTTTCCTTCGGAGGAAGCCGACCGCTTGTCCCTGGATCAGCTACTGCCGGATTCTGAACGACCGCCCGTCAAGAGGATGCTGACCGAGTTGAGCACATCGGATCAGGACCAGGCACGGAGTCTGACGTTCGAGGCGCTGTTGTGCCGCAAGGACAGCACCCCGCGCTGGTTTTCCATCAATGCCACGCGCCTCGCCCGTAGCGTCGGGACTCTGCCCACGGGACACAATCCCAATTCCCCGAGCGGAATTGGGTTATGTCCCTCGCCTGAACCCCGAACCACGCCCGCCGAGTTCGATTTGCTCCTGGTCTGCAATGACACGTCGGTCTCCCGAAAGGTGCTGACCGAACTCGAACAAACCAGGAGTTTCATCGAGGGCATCTTTGCCGCGTTGCCCTGTGGGGTCGCTATCGTAAGCAACTACTACGAGATTATTGATGCCAATCCGGCTTACTTCAAGCCTTTGGGTCTCGACCGGTCCCAGGTCCGCAGCCGGCATTGCCATGAGGCCCTTGGCGGTTACCCGACTCCCTGTTCGATGTTCGGCGAGTCATGTCCGATAGTCGCGGCCCGGGCGGCCGGCACGACCGGCCGTGTCTATCGCGACCACCGCCTGCCTGACGGCCGGGTCCGGAGTCTTGAATACACCGCGGACCCGCTACTGGACGAACATGGAAGCATCTCGGCGTTCGTGCTTGTGGTGAACGACCTGACCGGTCTCCGCGAGACAGAGCAGCGCTTGGAACAGGCTAAAGCCGCCCTCGAGGACCTCAACGCCGCGCTCAGTCGTCACCACGAGGAACTCGAGAAGAGCGCCCGGCAGTTGGAACTGGCTAACGCGGAACTGACCAGGCTCGGCAACGTCAAGACCGAAGTCGTCAGCGCCCTTTCGCAGGAGTTGCGGACTCCTCTGGCGGCGATCTCCGAAGGCGTGGGGCTGGTCGAGGACGGCTCGCTCGGCGCGTTGAACGCGGACCAGCAGACCTTCCTGCGTCTGGCGGGCAAAAACACGAAACACCTGACCGAATTGCTCGACGACCTGCTGGACCTCTCGAAGATCGAGGCCGGCAGAACAGAAGTGCATCGGCATCGGCTGGACCTGTGCCGGATTGCGCGCGACGTGGCGGCGACCTATGACAGCATCGCACGCGACAACCACCAGACGCTTAGAGTGGATTTGCCCAAAGACCTCGAGCCGGTGCTGGCGGATGAACAATCCGTGTTGCGGATTCTGACCAACCTCGTCGGTGATGCCGTCAAGCTCACGCCCGCGGGGGGCAGAATCACGATTGCCGCCGACCGACTGCCGCCGACTGCCGACGGCCCGGAGCAGAGCTCGGAATCCGCCCCGGGGGCGGCGCGCGGCGCGCGGATAGCGGTCAGCGTCTCCGACACCGGCATCGGAATCTCCGGGGAACAGCAATGCCGGCTCCCCGGGAAACCTGAGTCGGCCAGCCCGCCCGGTGCCGTACGCCCGCGCGGCACCGGCCTGGGGTTCGCACTTTGCCGGCGACTCGTCGAGATAAACGGGGGCCGCATCTGGCTGGAGAGCGAGGAGGGGAATGGTTCACGCTGCTCCTTCACGCTGCCGGTCTACACTGAATTCGCCGGGCTCGCGGCTGACCTGCATTACTTTGCTTCGGCCGTGGCCGATCCGCGCAACGGAACGCCCGCCGCCTACTGCTTCCGGGTCCAGCCCAGGAAAGAAGTAGACGGCGTGCTGCCCCGGCTTGAAGAGCTGCTGGATTCGCTGCTCCCGAAGCCTATGATCCTGTCCGTCACGAATTCCGGGTGCGGGATACTGGCCTTCGTTCCGCGGGAACTGCCCGAGCGCGACCTGCAGTCCATTGTTGAGTCGTTAAAGGGGTCGAGCCCGCTTGTCGGCAAACAGAACTCCAAGGTCCGTCTTCAATTCGGAGCGCTCGACTTCGACCAACTCAAACTCAAGATTGAGGCGCTCACCGCCGGCCGCTCGGAACCCGCAGCGGACGGCGCAGCGCGGTGGTGGGATGCTCTCTTTGACGAGCTGAAACCAAAACTGACGGAGGTCCTGTGAAAGCAGCGCAGATTCCGAACGCCGAGGCGCAGACCGGGGATGTTGCGCCGGCTGCAGGAACCCCGGACGCGGGGAATCCCGGCGTCCGGCTTCAGGCATCAACCCAGCAGTCCGCAGCACGCCAGCGACCACTTATCCTTGTGGCGGATGATGAGCCTGACATCGTGCTCGTCACCAAGACGAGGATTCAGCTGAGCGGCTACGATGTCGCGGTGGCCGTTGACGGAGAAACGGCACTCGAACGGATCCGGGAGCTCCGCCCAGACCTGGTCCTGCTCGACCTGAAGATGCCGAAACTCAGCGGGTACGAGGTGTGCAAGACGGTCAAGGCCGACCCGGATCTGAGTGGCACTCTGATAATGGTCTGCTCGGGTTCCAGTGCGCTTGGCCTGTATCCTGAGAAGCATTGCCTTCAAATCGGCGCCGAAGGCTACGTCCGGAAGCCATACGATGTCAGGAAGCTGCTGCTGGAGATTTCGCGGCTGCTGGCCCAGAGGAAAGTGACCGGGGTACAGCCGTAGTGTCCCACTGACGGTCGCGCCCCGGGCCGGTCCCGAATAACACGAACCCGCAGGTCCGATCGAACGGGGTGCGCGGTCATTTCGAGAGCACTTGCGCGGCCAGCGCCGGAACGCGGCTGCCCCGCTAGTCCCGGGCCGCGACCGGAAGGCTGAAGCTGAAGACCGAGCCCTTGCCGACCTCGCTCACGGCCCAGATTCTGCCCTTGTGGCCCTCGACAATCTTACGGGCTATGGCGAGACCCAGGCCCGTGCTCCGCTCGCCGCCCGTGCTCTGCACACTGGTCTTGCCGAATGGTCGAAACAGCGTGTCCAACTCGGCCGCCGGGATACCCGGCCCCTCGTCCCGTACTGATACGACGACGCTGCCGTTCACGCGCGCAGCCGTTACCCTGACCGTCGTGCCCGGGTCCGAGAACTTGAGCGCGTTACTCACGAGATTGTCCAGTACCTGCTCAACCTTGTCCCGGTCGAGCCGCAGCCGGGGCAGGCCCGGTGGCCGGTCAAACTGAAGCGCTATCCCTTTCTGTTCGGCGAGGATGCCGTTCAGGCCGAGGCTGTCATCGATAACGTCGACGATGTCCGCTTCCTCAAATCCCAGGTCAAGCCGCCCCGACTCTATCTTCGCCACGTCCAGCAGGTCGTCAATCAGCTTGAGCATGAACTGGCTGCTGGCCTTGATGCGCCTGATGAAATCGGCCTTCTTGTGTTCGGGGAGCAGTTTCCTGGCATCATCGGCCATGAAACTGCTCGCGGTCAGAATCACGCTCAAGGGGTTGCGCAAGTCGTGCGCGGCCATGCCGAGCAACTGGTTCTTCACCTCGTTGAGCTGCGCCAGTTCGGCGTTCTTACGGGCGAGTTCCCGTTCGTGGCTCTTTCGCTCCGTGACGTCCCGGAAGAACCCGCGCGTCGCCACCGGCTTCCCGTCCTTCATCTGGCGACTCAGATTGCCCTCGACGTACACCCGGCGGCCGTCCTTGGTCAGAAAGACCGTCTCCTCACATTCGACGTGGCCGCCGCCCTTCAGTCCGGCGAACACCTGCCGGCAATGGTCGTGCGACTCCGGCGCCAGCACGTCGAACATCGTCAGCCGCCCGACCTCCTCCTCGGCGTAACCGAGCGCCTCACGCCAGCGGGAATTGGTGTAGAGGTAACGGCCGTCCGGCCCGACGCTCTGGATGAGGTCGTTGGCGTTCTCAAACAGGTCGCGGAGCCGCTCCTCGCTCTCGCGCAGGGCCGATTCGGCCTTCTGACGCTCGTGGACTTCGCGCATCAGGCTGGCCTGCTTCTCAAACGAGCCGACGACAAGCCGGGCGACCCGGCCGAACTCGTTGTCGGCCTGCGGCAGCCTGCCGAGCTGGCGGGCGTCGTCGGTCCCTAGCGCGCGGGCAATCATGCCCATCGGCCGCGTGACCCACAGATAAAGGCACAGCCCCAGCAGGACAATCAGCGTCGCCGAAAGCACAGTGGCTGCGGCCGCGGTCCAGAGCGTGGTACGAGCAAGACTGCCCATCAGCGACGAACGGAACGTCGAACTGAGCGTCGCAACGGGCCGGCCATCCGGGCCCGGAAACTGGCGACGCAGGACGACCTGCCCATTGCCTCGCGTCGACGCTGCGGGCAGGCTATCGCCAGACTGCGTTGGCCGCAGCGTGACTGCCGCGCCGATGAGCCGCATCAGGTCTGCCAGGTACTCCCCGGTCCACACCCGGCCGGCGAGCATGTAGCCGCGCGGTATGCTGCGCCGCTCCGCGTCGCTCGAAGGGTGAATCGTGGCACCGCGCACCTCCAGTATCCCGGCCGGCGTCCGCACGAAGAAGTGGCTGAGCCGGGTCGAATCCAGCTTCCGGAACCACGCCGGGTCCGGCGCCATTGCAGGAACCGCGCTGTCGCTCGCGCAGGAGTAGACGAGCGAGCCGTCACGGCGATACACTGCGCAGACATTCGCCTCAAAGGTCTCAAGCGCGGTCACGAGGTTCTCCTCGGCCCAGCCGGAGTCGCCCGTGGCCACGAACCTGACCATCTCGTCCCAGTACGTGTAGTCATTGGCGAAAGCGGCAAGCGAGGTTCCCCGCAGTTCCAGCACGCCGTCCAGGGTCGTGGCCCACTGCCGGACTGACGCATCGAAGAACTGCCGTGAGCGCTGCCGCTCGTGGTTCACGAGAGCCAACTCACCAAGAATGGCAACCACCGTCACGGCTGCCAGCAGGACTGCGAACTTCGCTTGAATCCGCCGGAACACGCTACGGCTCCATTTCCAGTGACAGGCCGAAGCTTACGACGGCAGCCGGCTGTCCGTCTGCAGCCAGCCGTTCGCGCAACGCCCGGTCGATGACTGTGCTCAGCTCCGCATGCGGCCGGACTCGCAAGCAACCGAAGACGCTGACCGGCATCCCGACGGTGACGCCCGCGGTGTTAAGCGCGAATCTCGGCTCGCCGATGTAGGCGTCGTTGAACCGGCTTGACCCGACACCGACCCGGCCGCCGGCTTCGAAGCCCGCCCGGTCGTTCAGGACATCCCGGCTGTACTCAAGCCCGAGGTCGCCGAAGTAGGCGCCGCGGTACTCGAAGAGGTCAACGGTATGACTCGTGGAGAACTCCACCGGCCCAAGTTGATAGGACAGGCCAAGTGACAGTTCGCCCGTGGCCGGCACGTCCGGCTGATTGGGATATACGTAGTATGCAAACGACGGCTCAAAGCTCAAGCCTATCCACTCCTTGCTGTACGCAACACTCAGGTCCACCTCGTTGAACTTCCAGCGATTCTCCTCGGACCCGAGCACGAAGTTGGCCCAAGGGGTGAACGTGAAGTCCGTGAACGACACCCAGACCGACGGCTGGGCAGCCGGGCCCCGGCTCTGCGGCAGTCCCCGCCAGACATAACGCGAGTTGGCATCCAGTTCGCCGCCGAATGACAAACTCCGGTCCTGCGCGTCTGCGACCCGCAGGCCGGGAACAAGAAGCCCGACAAGCACCAGAGCCGGCAACGCCCCGGACCCGTGACCAATCAAGCCAATCCTCTTCGCTTCCTTCCCCTTTGCCAAAGGCCTCACTCGCTCAGAGCGTCTCGACCGCTCCAAGACGATATGTGTACTCTTCAGTTGTGAAACGGCGGTTCACTGTGTCCGAATGGCGTCAACAGGCCAGCTTGCGCAGACCTGTGACCGGGCGTCTGACTTCCTTCCTTCCTTCCTTGCTCTGACGAAACTGCCACTTAGGATAATTATACTGAACCCCAAACGTCCAATCAACATTGGCGGCCGGCCGGGTAGTATTCTTATCTGTGTGTAACTTGGCTAGAAAAAGGGTCGGGCCGGGTGTATCCTTCTGGCCTGACCGAGTATATGACCGTAAGGCTATCAAACCATGGAGGATAAACCCATGCCCGAA
>Ga0315282_10005717_pt1 | contig 21077 bp, 19 predicted proteins | sample YL17G07_20_MG_FD_203693 | JGI IMG/M metagenome (GOLD analysis project Ga0315282, IMG submission 203693) | Sediment microbial communities from Yellowstone Lake, YNP, Wyoming, USA - YL17G07_20 | ecosystem: Environmental > Aquatic > Freshwater > Lake > Sediment | place: USA: Wyoming | collected... | reverse complement strand
AAGCAACGCTCCAACACGCCCGACTCGTCTGTATACATCTCATCTATGATCCTCTGTTTGAGATCACGTACAGACTTCTTGATGGCCATTCTCTATCTCCGTCGTGGTCTTTCCGTTTATAAGCATTAGTATATGGAAAGTGCACATCACATAGCCCTCTATTCATGATATCTGTCAACCGATGGATCCGTTGGATTGTCATTACTGCCCGTTCTATTTAGTAGCACTCCACTGACGGCACTAGGTGCTTACCATCAATACACCTAGACACCGCAACCTCTGCACCCCTGTCAACTTAGACGCCAGTAGTCGAAGTAAACATGTTCCTGTAACACACAATGGAGGGGGCTCATACGCTGTTTTGTTGTACGTATGAGTGGTTCCCATTTGTGCAAGTCGTGATCGAAGGCCAACGGCCAGACTTCGACAGTATCAACAATCAATTTCAAGTTATTCTCTGTGGCAACATGATCCCACACACAACGACCTTGAACTCGTTCTCATTCAGGAACTGCGGGCGGATTGGCTGAGTCGCACGACCGAATCGAACCTAGTCGGCGGACACGCAAGCTAGGACTACGGAAAGATGCCCAAAGCCCCCCCACTTCTGTCAAGCGTCTGAGGGACGAATGTACGGGGGCCTCGGCACCTTTGGGAACGGGAATCTCCTTGGGGATCTGGAAAGCATCATGGCGACAAGAGCACTCTCGATGTGGTTCCAGTCTCCGCAGACAGTTGACCCCTGATTGCCGCCTGCACTAGCACGGTGAGATCCATCAACCGAATCATGATGATGGAACACATCCTAACAAGCCGCTATAGGAATCCCAAAGATAGCAGGAGCCGATAGGCCTGATGCCCGACTGCATGCACCAATCGTAGGCGAGGGCAAGAACGTTTCCCACATACACCCGGACTGTGAAAAGGATCGACCAAACTCAGCCCTATCTCCCTAGGAGGGGTAAACAAATGGGCATTTATTACTACCAATCCTATTCTGTATGAGGGAATAACCCCCGTCAGGTGCTTCCATTGGTAGCGAGGCTTTGTGACTGAGTGGTCGCCTGATCCGGAGCTACGCCACTGTCTTAGCCCGTATGAGCGATGTTTCGTAGTAAGGCCTAGGCAAGTGCTTATAAGTTGAGAGATGTTCCCATATACAAAGTAGCAATGTCCGCGGTTGACCTCAAAAGGACAAAAGCGTTGATCGAGAAGATCAAGAGGATTGTCGAACCTCTAGAAGAGCCCTACAGATCCATAGCCTTCGAAGTCATCCTTAAGGAGGAATACGCGGCGAGTGCAAGTGAGGCTGTCGCGGCAACCAAATCCACGGCACAACCGGCCGAAGACGAGATAGTGAGCGTGGACGGGAGAGTCAAGAAACTGTGTGAGCAGGTTGGACTATCAGTCGAACAACTGAGTACTGTCTTCGTGTTCGAACCCACCCGAGTGGAATTCATAGCTCCCATCCGAGGCAGTGATGCTGACAAGCAGAGAATGGTCTCCCTGTCTGTTCTCGCAGTAGACGAATTCGTGTACGGTAGGGAGTGGACTAGATCCTCCGAGATCGTCGACATCCTCAAGAGAGTCGGGGTAGGATCATTCCAGAATTTCAGCGGCAACATGAAGGCAATAGAGGAGGATGTAAGAAGGAGGGGACATGGGAAGGCGGTGGAATACAAACTAACCCCAAATGGTAAGGCAGAGGCAATCAAGATCATGAGAGAACTTGCGAGCGGCACTCTCAAGGAGGTGTGACTGCTTGCCAAAGAACTCAGAGGGCCTCAGAACGCGCACCATAAAGAAATTCGTGGAAGACAGGGAATTCGAGGAAGTCAAGATGCTCGAGTTGGTGGACAGACTATCTGATTATGCGACAGTCAATAAACTAGGAGATGTCTTCCTGAAGAAGGAAGACCTCACGGACGGTGAGAAAGCTATGATCGTACTTTCAGCAAGATTCCTTGGGCACTACCTTGAGCCCGAGAGTATGAACGAGACCGCCAGCGTGGAGGATGTGGTCAGATATGGGAATATGGACAAGATGATCGCCAACGCAAGGCTCGCTGAACTATCGAATGAACACCTTGTCGACCGGGTCGGGAAAGGAATGTACAGGGTGAGATCGGCCGCAACGCTCCAGAAGTGGCTGGATGGATTGGGAGCCAAGTACTATGAGAAATAGACTTGTCTATTGATGACCCGTTCCCTCAGATGAGACAACAGGACTACCATAAGAGCATAACGGTCCAAAGGATCTCATGTATTCTTCCTGTTGCCCGCAACATGAGAGTGACGGCTGCACGCTTTCCTGTTCTCGCAGACCGTAGAAGGATATCTCTGCCACCGCACAAAAGGCGCACTCAAAACCCCCTCGCACCGAAAGCAATTGGGTTGACACCAGTTTTCCTTTCTTCCCCATTCGTTTCGCTACCGTCATGTAGATGGAAGTAGAAAATCCTAGACAGAGAATCGGTAGTGCCACGAGGAATCTGAGCCGCTTCAGATGGATCCTAGGTAGATACGGCAGCTCTCGGCAGTAGGCATGCGACGCAATGACAGAATGACTCCGTGTCTGGCACGCACTCCCTTTTCTGCCCCTTGTCCAGACACAACTCTACATCCCTGCCGCTTTCTTTCCTTAGAATGTACCCGTGCAGTCCAAAGAAACACACGTATCTTTTGCCACTCTATCGGACTAGCCACAAGGCATATTAGTGAACAGGAGCAGAACGGTGCGATGACGAAGGCGAAAGAGGTCGAGGATGTTAGGCTAGCACATCTGGAGAGAATCGCCGCTGATCACGAGAAAAGAATATCGACCATCGAGAACGGGAAAAAGGGGCGGGAGCTAATCTTCAAGGGAATCATGGCTACGATCTCGAGGCTGATCCAAGAGGGGTTCTTTGGCGAGAAAAGGACGATTGCTGAAGTGCAGGGAGCCCTGGCCGCTCGAGGATACAGCAAACCCACATCGAGCCTTTCCGGACCCCTTCAGGAATTCGTCCGCAACAGATCCCTCGAAAGGGAGAGGAGAAAAACCAATGGCCGGGCTCAATGGGTCTATTGGTCTCGAAGCAAAGCGCAAAGAAGATCGATGATTTGCACATGAACCCTGATGCCGCGGAAACTCTCTTGAATGAACTGAACTCCTCGTTCGACAAGATCTCTCAGCAAGTTGACACAATGAGAATACGCGGCTACAAGAGCAATCAGCAACCATACAGGAAAGTGTACCGCAAGGCAGCGCGCAAGATGAGATCTGTCTTGAGCAGGTTGGACCGCGAAGTCTACTCGCTAGGAAGCGACAAAGTGAGCAAGTGGATGTCGAAAAACAGGAACGCATTGGACACTATACTGGACCTTGACACGTCCGCGACAGAGAAGACTAGGGCGGTTGATTGCCTGAGAAAAACGAAAAGGCAATTGGAGGGGATGTCCAGTCGATTTTGGTCCCACCCGGCTGGCCCTCCTTGATGACCAACGAATACGACGCCTTCAGGAGGATCCTTGAGATAGTCTCAAATGCTAAGGAAAGCGTCCTCATTGTGGATCCCTACCCCAGCGACTCCCTCCTGTGGCTCTACTTCGAGGGAGCGCACACAGGCGTGGACATGAAGCTATTGACCACGAATATCGACAACAGGACTCTTGCCATAGCAAGGAAGTTCAAGAAGAAGAATCCACGCTTTGAAGTGAGAAAGAGCCTCAAAATTCACGACCGATATATCGTGGTGGACAATAGGGGATGGCTCTTAGGCCCATCACTCAAAGATGCAGGGAAGAAGCTCTCAGCCATCGTAGAACTCCGTGATGTCGCCACCCTAACCAGCGCCCTGTATGACATCTGGGACAGTTCTCCGCCACTTGTGTAGAGGGTTCGTTCAACGTGCCCTCAGAAGACGCAGCTTGTTTGATGCTCGTGTTCTAGTGAAACCATTCAGTCCGCGGTCGCGTTCATGTCCATGGACGCACTCGGAGGGAGCTAGCGGAGGTCGAGAGCGCTACAGCTCATCAAGAGCTTCTGCCACTCCTAGGAGCGAGATCCCAAGTCGCTTCAGCAGATCCCTGCTAGGAGGATCGTCGTATCGTCTATCGCTGGTGATCAATATCTTGTCACTAGTCAACGAGCAGGCCTCTACGAACTTGCGGTCATCTCGGTCTCTGATCGAGCGACGCGACACATGATGACTGCTAGTGTCGACCTTTGTGGATTTCCCCTTCCTCCTGCACATCTCGAACATCCATTCCCTCGGATAGCCTTCTGTATTGGCCTTGTATTCCTTCATAATCCTGTTGTTGGGCTTGTCAAAGACTATTCCGTGGCAGTGGAGGTATATGGTCCTTAGCAGTGTTAGTGCCAACTTCGCACTCTTGTCCGACCCCCTAGAGGCATCGCATAACACGCATGTGTCCATGGTGATATACTTCTTGGTAGGACTCTGCATTGACTACTTCTGCACCGACGCTATCCTGTATGCTTCCTCAAGCCTCTCGTCCATGAATCCTGGTGGCAAGTCCTTGAGTTGTCCACTCGGAGAGATCTCAATCCTACGCAAGGCCACTCTTCTCTTGTGCCCAAGGAAGTAGACAGCCACACTATCCGAAGGAAGAATACCTTCAGCAATTCTTCTCTGTATTCTCAACAGGACATGCTCACTGTGGCTCTCTACTATGAACCTCTTGCCCCTTCTTGCTGCTTCTACGATCAAGTCTGCGAAGACCATCTGTCCAAGGGGATGGAGGTGTATCTCAGGTTGTTCTAGAATAGCAACGGTGTTTTCATCCATGAGGCAGGTCTGTACGATCATCGGAACTATCTGTGACACGCCAAATCCAACGTCCACTATGTTGACGCGGGCTCCGGTAACAGGATCAGACAACACCAGTGAGTAAAGACCTTTCCCCGTTTCCTTGAATCGTATCGTCTTTGCCACGCCGAGCTTTCCCAACCATTTCGCGAGCTCTGAAGTGATTCCGTCCTTGTAGTCATGTCTTCTTTCATATACTATCTCTATTGCCTTTTCTCCCCTTCGGCCCACGCTATGGAATCTCTCTCCACTGATGCCATAGTACCTCTGTGGATAATCTCTCAGCGGCCCTACATAGTCAAGACTTGACAAAGCCGAACTCAACATCGAGACAGCCGAGGAGGCCTTCAGGATATCATCAACATCTGCAGGCGTGGGCGTCTTCCTTGGGACAAACATAGAACTCACACCGGCAGTTCGCCCTTGCCCAGGTAGCGCCTCGCGGAAGAGCATTGTGAACACTCCGTACAAGGTAAGACCTCTCAGCGACGAAAGAACGTTGGGATCGGTGTGAACAGACCGTAGCAGGACTTTTCTACCCTTCATTACGATCATCTTTCCTTCTATTACTCTTACCCTAACCCCGGCATCCTTGTCAGTTACGATCACCTCGGGGAGATACATCCTCCTTCTTTTGGCATCATAAGCCAGCGTTAGATCCAGAGTTATCTGAGCGGAATGGCGCTCCTTCCTCGTGGGAGCCCGCTCAACGACAAGGGCAACCCTGATAGCCTTCTTGAGGTCATGATTGGTCACGATGTCGTCAAAGGAACCAAGGTTCACGATATCTCCATTAAGCACAATTGGTCCGATCGCGGTCGGGGTTTCAAAAGACTGCTTCAGCATTAGAAGTGGCTGGAACAGTGCTGTCTTTCCGCTGCTGTTAGGACCGATGATTAGCGTGATTGGCTTGAAGACTATTCTGCCTGACTTTCTGTGGATCTTGAAATTCTCGATAGCCATTTCGCTAACGTAGAACTCAGGAGGACCTTCTCTTGTGCTCATGCCTAGCGGTACAATAGAACAGTATTCGATTTAAGACTTCAGGAGTTGTACGGACAGGAGTCCGGTGTGTAGTGCTGTTGGACGCCCTAGCACACTTCCTGGTGGGGCAGGACCCGCGGAAGAGCTCCAGGAATCTCATGAGTTTCACAACGAAGCCATGACCGAAGAGACTCGCAACAGGAGGATAGGACAAGCCGTCAAACGCGTGGCGCGCAGCCAGAAGCCGGGCATGACATGATGAGATACGGATCTCGGACGTCGGGCGCGAAATAGCCTTGTGCAAACTTCTTGTGAGCAGACAGTGGCAATACTGAGATAGAAGACAGAGATATCTCAGGAGAGCACAGATTCCAAGAAGCAGCTTAAATAGAAAGTAGGCAGGCCTACATGCGGCTTTGGCTTTTCGGGAAAGCCTCTCAAAGACTGCCGTGTTCGACGCGAGTTTCTGGACAAGAACCATGGCCCTGCTGGGATACCAAGTCAGAGCTGAGGACCTAGACATAGCCACACTGAAAGAGCAGAAGGCTATTCCCTCAGACGCATCACCGAGAAAGGTCACAAGGATCTGTGCAAATGATTTCGTCGAGGTCGCTCTAATCGACTTTGAGAAGGGGAGCAACATCACGAGGAGTGTCTGCACTAGGATAGCGAGATCCTGGAAAGCAAACAGACTAACCAAGCCCCTATTGCTTTTCACAAACGGCGAACATAGTTTCGCAGTTATCGTGCCAGGCAAGGGGACAGGCGGAGAGGCCAGGATACTAGGAATATCTGATAGACTGTATAGAACAGATCTCGACGCTATCGAATCTATGGCGTATCCAGGCAGCGACGAGGAGTTGAATAGACGGTATGATGCTGAGTTCTTCCCCTACGAGAAGGTCAGGGATGAGTTCTTCAAGGGCTACAGGGATCTATACGAGAAAACTGAAAAGGCTGTCAGAAAGTACATTGGAGGCCCCAGCACCACATACGCTCAGAGTTTTCTTGGAAGGCTCATGTTCCTCTACTTCCTACAGAGGAAGGGCTGGCTGAGGAATGACAAGAGTTACGTAGACGGGTTGAAGGATTACAGGGAGCTCAACAAGCTTCTCTATGAGAGCTTGAACAGGGGGGGAACACCCGGCATCCCTTTCTTGAACGGCACTCTCTTCGAGAAGGAGGAGTTCATGGATGAGGAGATGGAGAACCGTCTTTACACAGACATGGATGCCATCTTCAAGGAAGCCCGCACATTCTTCAATCGGTACAACTTCACGGTTGATGAGCTCGCTCCTCTGGAAGTTGACGTGAGCATAGATCCTGCTCTCATAGGGACCGTGTTCGAGAACATGTTGCCTGAGTACGAGCGGGGCTCGAAAGGCACGTTCTACACTCCAAGAAGTGAAAGTTCGTTCATATGTAGACGCGCCCTAGCTAACTACCTCGGGTATATGGATGAGATCTCTTCTGATGGGAGGAAGTTCAGGGACGGTCTTGCTCTCTGCATTGAGAGGCTGAGGAAATCAAAGAGCGAAAAGGAGGTTAGAGATTTCAGGGAGAAGCTCCTTTCTATCCGTATTGTTGATCCCGCCGTTGGATCTGGGGGCTTCTTGCTTGTAATGATGCAGGAAATCATCAGGCTGATACAGGAAGCTGAGGCTACTGTGGGATGGACCTCCGACCCTCAGGAACACAAGAAGAAGATACTCTCGAATCTCTATGGTTTCGACATTGAGCCTGAGGCAATAGAGATTGCGAGGCTGAGGCTCTGGCTTTCTTTGATAGTCGACCAGAAGGAGCCAGAGCCGTTGCCTAACTTGGACTTGAATCTCATCACAATCAATGACTCGTTACAACGGCCTACCACACAAGGAACACTCAACCCTGAGGTTGAAGAACTGAGGGCCAGTCGTAATAGGCTGAAGGTCGAGTACCTAAACGAGCACGAAGGCAAGAACAAAGCCAGACTCAGAGAACAGCTTCACAGAATCTCTGAAGAACTGCACAAGAGGACAGGAGAAGACCTCAACGTGATCGAAGCCGACTTGCAGCCGCCCGCGAACATGGTTGTGATGAACCCGCCATACGTGAGACACGAGGCAATACCCGAGAGATCCAAGGCTTACTACACAGCCAAGTATGAACTGGACAAGAAGTCTGATCTCTATGCCTACTTCCTCATGCGTGCACTTCAGCTAGTATCAGAAGACGGGGTTGTGTCCGTGATCTCTTCTGACAAGTGGCTGGAAGCCGGATACGGAGTTTCACTGCAGAGAAAGCTGAAAGACAACCTAATCGCCATTTATGGTCAGAGGGAAAGGAGCTTCGGTGCTGATATCAACACTATAATAACCGTTTACGCAAAAGAAAAGAAGGACTTGCCAGTTCACTTCACTTACTTGGAATCATACGCGGGAGATGATGTAAGACAAGACATGGCCATTGAAAGGAGGGATCTGAAGCCTGGAAGGTGGTTCTATCTCAGGGCGGGCAGCCGCTTCTTTCTTGAGAAGGTGCTCCCAAGGCTGAAACACAAGTTAGGTGACTTCGCAGAGGTGAGATTCGGAGTCAAGACGGGTGCCGACAAGTTTTTCTATATGATAGACGTAAGCCACCTCTACGAAGCGGACCATCTAGCCAATCCGAAGAAGTTCGAGGGATGGGGCGTCAAGGCAAGAACTCGGATGGATCTCGAGAGAGAAGGGCTGATTTACATAGAGAATGAAGGGGGAGTAAGGTTCGTGATAGATAGGAAGGACGTTGCACCATTGATCCGCAGCCCAAAGCAGCTAGAGGGCTACTTGATACCGAAACCTATCACACTCTGCCTTTACACCGAGAAGCCTGGCGAATTCACTAAGGAATACATACGGTGGGGTGAGCAGCAAACCGTCAGGGTGAAGGGGAAGGTGAAGGGGAAACACCATGTGGTAATAGGATATGACAAGCTAGAAAGCACGAAGAACAGAAAGCCTTGGTTCAAACTTGCTGACATGGAACCGACTCGGATACTCTTGCCGCATACGCTAATGGATAGACTATTCATTTCTATGTCTCAACACCCGGCGATATGCGACGCTACGCTCTACACGCTAAGCTGTAAGGATCCAGAAGAAACTTGGTTGTACCTAACGTCTACCATATTCCTCATCACAATGGAACTCTATTGCTGGCGTCTTGGTGCAGGAGCTTCGGCCATAATGGCAAAAGACTATCATGACATGCCCGTACCACCTCTGGACGTATTGAAGATAGACTACAGTTCTGAGAAGCTCCTGAGTAGAAAACCTTTGAGATATCATGAGGAAATGAAGCAACAGGACAGAAAGGAGCTTGACAAAGCAGTGTTGGTAGCAATGGGTTTCGACAAACCAGAAGGACTCCTTCCTGAGATGTACCGAGCATTTATCGACGTTGTCGAGGACCGACTGGTCAAGGCAGATCGGTCTTTGAGAATAGCGAAGGAGGAAGCCGGATCAGAAAGGGAGCTCGATCAATGACCAAGATAATCGACAACTCAAAGGAGAAACTGGCATCAGCCCTAGCCCAAGAGTTCACTGATATGAGTGAAATCGCAATCGCGTCAGCCTATTTCAATGTCCGAGGATACGGGGCGTTGAAGGATGCTTTGGGGGACAAACCTCTCCTCTTTCTCTTGGGCCGAGAGCCTACGGAGAGCCTGAAATGGGAAGAGGAGGTTCTTAGGGAGCTTGAAGAACAGGAGGATGACATGCAGTACTTCGGGCTCTTGCAAGAAGCAATCAGCTATTTTGACGATCCTCGCAGGGAGATTAGGGTCATAGCGGGGCCATTCTTCCACGGTAAGGCGTACATCGGCGCACACCCTAGTCTCAAAGCAGCAAAGCGAGGAGTGGGTTCGGTAGGATCCAGCAATTTCACATACGGAGGGCTGGTGTACAACCGCGAACTCAACATGCTGAATTCGGACAAAGAAGTTGTGGAGGACCTAATCAAGTGGTTCCATGCGCAGTGGGACGCCTCTAGCAACTTTAAGGACAGATTTCTATCGTTCCTGAGGAACTACGTGACTACCAGGAGTCCCTATGAGGTAGTTGCCAAAGCTCTCTATGAGACTTACAGATCCAGCATCGAAGCAGCTGAGGAAACCCAGCAACTAAAGACACTCTATGCGCACCAGATACTCTCTTACAGAGACGCTTCATCGAAGCTCCAGAGATATGATGGTGTTCTGATAGCAGATGCCACGGGTCTGGGCAAGAGCAGAATCGCACTAAGGCTGGCCCTAGACGCGAAAAGGGAGGGGAAAAGGGTTCTCCTCATCGCCCCCAAGGCCATCCTCGACACCACATGGCACGATGAGATGGAGGATACCGACATCTTCATCGAGTCAGTTTCCTCAGAGATGCTTTCAAGCGATCCAGAGGCCGTCACGGAGAAGTACAAGGACAGAAACTTCATCATAGTGGACGAAGCACATTACTTCAGGAACCCCTCCACAAACAGATACAGTGCCCTAAGGGATCTGATCATAGGGAACAAGGCGCAGATAGTCCTCGCCACTGCAACCCCCGTTAACACCGGTCTCATGGATCTATACTTCTTGTTCTCGCTTTACCTCAACGAGGATTCCATATTCGACCTCTATGACCAGACTCTTCGAGGCCACTTCACAGCGAACCAGAAACGATGGCTCCAAAATCAACCCATAGACATGGAGCCCGTCCTTGAGCGCTTCATAGTGAGACACTCTAGGGAGCTTGCGAAAGCCCTCGACAGAGACGAAAGGCTCCACTTTCCCCAGAGAGTACTCGATGAGGACCCTAGGAACAAGTACACTACTAACATAGATTACCAGAAGATCGACGAGATCCTCAGCAAGATGAACTTCTCCTTCTACGATCTATCCGTGGAAATGCTGGGTGAACTGAGGCTACCAGATGGCACGCCTATGTCCACAGCAGTTGCCACAGAGAAGAGAGAGTCCTTGAAGGGACTAGTCAAGACAATAGTCATCATAAGCATGTTCAAAAGGCTGGAAAGCAGCACCGAAGCGTTCAAAGCAACTATCATTTCGCTGGATGACTACATGGGCAGGGCAACAAGGTACGCGAATGAAAAGGGGTACTTCGTGCCCCGGGCCCTAGAGAAGGAACTCATCTATGACCTTGATGAGGAAGTACTTACTCCTGAGGAACTTTTTTCCAAGCCGAAGTACGCGTCTGCAAGAGAGCGGTGCAAGCTAACCCCTGACGAAACGAGAGATTTCGCAGCCAAGTGCGATGAGGACAGGAAGATGGTCAAGGAGTTACTAGGAGCTGTTCCTTCTGAGGATACGAAGTATGAATCATTCGAGAGCCGGATCGGTGACATTGTCAAGCAGATAGTGCCAAACAATGGTCTCATTGTCTTCACTCAGTACACCACTACCGCAGAATATCTCTATGGACGTATCAGGAGCGCCAAGTACGGGCTTCAGGTTAGATTGGTAACTGGAACGATCTGCTATGATGAGGAGGGAAAGAGTAGCAACAAGACTGATGCGGTTAGAGGATTCCAAGAAAGTGGAGGCATACTCGTAAGTACCGACGTCCTCAGCGCAGGTCAGAACCTCCAGAATGCGCAATACGTGGTCAACTACGACTTCCCGTGGAATCCAGTCGTGCTCATTCAGCGAGTTGGCAGAGTGGACAGGATGCGCTCCAGTCACCGTGAAGTATTCTTGATCAATGTCCTTCCGAAGAATGGTGACGCAGATGATCCATCGAGCCTTGAGCACTTCATTGGCTTGATGAAGAAGCTATACAGCAGACTGGAAGCCATCAGAGAAACCATCGGACTGGAATCGTCTACGCTCGGTGAAGAAGCCGCTCCAAAGGACTTCGGAGTCCAGGAGGCTCTGGCCAGGAATGATCAAGGGATTCTTGACCTCCTTTCTAAGGAGCTTGAGCAATTTACCTCTGACCCCAGGGATATCCTCGCGAGGATCATGAACGAAAGGGGGCTTGGCTGGCTGAAGAGCCTGCCAAAGGGTATAGGTGCCTACAAGATGAGCGATAGGAAAGGTCTGTTCATCCTCTTCACCGATGGAGATGAACTGTACTGGAACCTGAAGTACTATGACCAGAAGGGAGATAGAGTATCTTCTCCAAGCGAAATCATCGACATCCTTCTCAAAGGCGAGACCCAAAACAAAGGAGAGAATATCGACTACGGTCTGCTCATAGATCACATGAAGGACATGAAGAATGAGATGAAATGGGAGTTGGAATCACGAAGAAGAAGAGAAAAGACTCTGAAGGGGAGCCCACCCAAAGTAACTCAAACCATTAGAGAGATCTACGACGCACTGGCAAATTCCGGTGACGATGGAGAGAAGCTGGCAAACATCTTCAAGAAGGTCGCAGGGAGGCAAAGCATAGTCAACGCCCTGAAACAAGCAATGAGATCAGGCGACTTGGTTCAAAGAGCAAGAGAGCTCTTGAGAGAAGAGGAACTTCCTGAAGAACCGGAAGAAGAGAAGGAAGTGAAACTCACACGTATCTGCTGGTGCTGGATGCAGCCAGGAAACGAACACGAGAGATCACAGGAGACAACTATCCGAAGTGCAAGCAGACAGGAAAAAGCCATATAACGATTCCGCGGGCATGAATCTCTCTTAGTATGCGATACTGGATCTTCTCGGTGACGCCTGAGAACTGGCGGATCATGAATGATTCTAAGGTGTGGGCCGCTAGGAGGGAGTCGGTCGCTAGATCGGTGGAGCCAGGTGACTTTGGCGTGTTCTATGTCAAGGGAACCCAGGAGTTCAGAGGTGCATTCCGGTTCACCGGGGATTGGTATCCCGCGACAGCACCGATATGGGAAGAGGAAAAGGACGGTCGCGCTATTGTGTACCCCGACCAGATCAAGATTGAGCCTGTGGTTCTAGGCCGTGCCAATGCTGTGGCTTTGGCCCGGCAGCTTACGTTCATCAGAAGCAAGAAGTCTTGGTTCTTCTATCTGATGGGCTCACCAGCCAATTTCAGGAGGCCTGTCTCAAGCGAGGATTTCGATCGCATTATCCAAGAGCTGAAGAAGAATCCAGGATTGGTTGCTGACCAGCCCTTGCCCCTAGGCAGTGTCATCGTGAGCGAGGAACAAGGCCATACGGCAGTGCAGAAGATGTTGATCGAGACTGGCATAGCTGGTGGTTGTGATGTTTGGGTTGCGAAGAATGACAAGAACAAGTCATACGCGGGCGCTCGGTTCGCTGATCTGTGCCTGAGAAGTCTACCTGATCTTGGTTTGGGCGAAAACGTAGTGCGACTCATAGAGAACATAGACGTGATATGGTTGAGGAAGCACGTTGTGCTTGCAGCTTTCGAGATAGAGCATTCGACCTCCATATACAGCGGTCTCCTCAGACTTTCCGATCTGGTCGCTCTTCTGCCTAATATCCCGGTTCAGCTCTTCATGGTTGTGCCAGAGACAAGAAAAGCCAGGGCCGCGCAGGAGATCAACAGGCCGACCTTCAACGAGTTGCCTACACCGCTGAATAAGACCTGTAGAATATTGACCTATGAGGATGTTGCTGAAATTCACGGAGATCTGATGCGCAGCAAGGTGCTACCCACCTGGAGCCATGAGAACATAGATCAGATCGGAGAGTCTACACTAGAACACAAAGAGGGAACACCTGTGCGGCACATTCCGAAAAGAAGATCCCACATCTGAAATCACGCCAAGCTCACACCACTCATGCCTGCCCAACTCACCCAATCCTTATAACCTGAGTTACCTCCATTTTCATCAATAGAAACCGCTACATGCCGAACCGTTGCTATTCTGGCGTCCTTCTGTCGACGATCATTACATCAGTACTGTTGTTAGTGATGTCGTCTGCGTTCCTTGGAAATCTGTCATCTGTCAGTCAGGCGGTAGATCACGTTGTGATAAATGAGTTCGAAGCAAACCCCTACGGACCGGACGAGGGAAACGAGTGGGTTGAGCTGTACAATCCAACCCTAGTGGCAATCAATCTGAGCGGGTGGAGGGTGTCCGCAAGGCACGGAGAGCCAGTAACAGCAGTCATCGAGGGGAACACGATCATGCAGCCTCTCAGCTACCACGTCGTCACATACGCGTCGCTATGGCTGGACAACAAGGATGAATACATTGTTCTGATAGACTCTCTCGGCAATGAGGTCGACCGAACTCCTGTGCTGTCCGACAACGGAAACGATTCGCGAACATGGTCACGATTCCCAAATGGAAAGGATACTGATTCGGTAAGTGATTGGCGATTCCAGGGATCCACAGAGGGGTTCTCAAACGGAGAAGAAAGTGTGCGCGTTGCGTCAAGCGTCTCTATATCCCTGTCTAGGTATACTGCAGATGTAGGTCAGAGCATAACAGTGTCAGGATCCGTATCCCCGCCTCCCGGCCAAGTGCAAGTCTTCTTGACCTACACACGCCCGGACAACAACATCGTCTCAAGAACCGTGTTGACCTCTGCAGATGGACAATTCAGCGACTCCTTCGCCGCTGATACGGAAGGCACGTGGAGTGTGAAGGCAGAGTGGGCCGGAAACGTCGACTATGTCGGTGCGTCCAGTCTGGCGGTCAGTCTCATCGCAGTGGCTCCCTTTCCATATCTGGCAGTATTGGCGATCCCAGCTGCGTTAGCAGTTGCTGTCTTCCTATTCACATATGTCAGAAAGCCCGCGACCACCACCGTCACCAAACTGCCATCTCCGCCTGCCCAGCCAGATCATGAGCCGACAGTCCAGATAGGTCGTGCCACAGACTTGTTCGACTACATCAAGAATGCAAGACACGATGTCAAGGTAGTGTCCCCTTGGATCTCAGAAGATGTGGCTAGAGACATGTGCGGGCTGGCTTCCAAGAAGAATCTGGAGTTCAGGGTCGTGACTTCTCCCGACACAAACGTGGAGACCCATGCCAGAGCACTCGCTGCGTTCCCAGCTCTATCCACGCCAAACGTGAAGGTGAAGATCCTGTGGAAAAGGAAGCTACACGCAAAGATCATCGTTGTTGACGACAGTCTGTTGATAGTGGGTTCGGCTAACCTCACGTTCTACGGTCTGCACGAGAACATCGAAGGCTATGTAGTATTGAGAGACGCCAAGTCCGTAAAGAGCGCTCTGGATGACTTCAACGAACTGTGGAGGCTGTCCTCTGACCTCCGCCGTTCCTAGACATTTTCGCTCAGTTCGAACGTCAAAGCGCTGGAATGTTGACCGATGAGAATCCCACCGCGGTTCTCACCTGGTCATCGTCTAGATCTTAGCAGAGTTTGTAGCGGCACACTTCCCTGTATTCCGCTGGGCAGCTTGCACACTTGTTGACGTAATCCGGAGGCTTCGGCTCTTCAGCTCCCTCAAGGATTCTCCTGACCCTTCCAGCCGTGAACTCGACCTTAGACCTGAGCTCAGGGGTCAACGTGACCCTGAATTCGAGCGTCTGTTTTGGATCAGCGCGTAGCTTGTACGTGAGGATCCCGTAAGGAGGACTGAATCCCAGCTGCTCCAAGCCCATCATGTAAGCAACGAGCTGAAGTTCGTCGTTGGGCCAAGGTGAGTCCCGTCTGGGCAGTTCATTCTTAGTCTTCAGCTCCACCATTATCGGTTGTTTCCCCGAGGTGCAGTCCACAGAGTCCGGCTTGCCGTAGACTCCGTACGGAAGGATCGCGGCAAAAAGCGTATGCCCCTCCCGATTGGCAAGCACTGTCCTGGCCTTCAAGGCTTCCCGGATGTTCGCGGCTGAGAGCGTCATAAGATCGTGCACCGTCTCTATGTCCTTCGCTTCCGTGACCTCCTTGCCCTTCATTGCTTTCGTGGCCTCCTCCTCGTGGATCTTTGTGCCCTCGAGTTCGTACAGCGTTTGTATCTCGCCCGCCTGTTTTCTCGCCAGTATCTTTGCCTCACAATAGAGGTGTTCGGCAAGGACGCTCACACCTATGGAGTGTTTGACGAAATCACCGATCTTGACCTTTCTTGGATCCTTGCTCCTTTCCGTTACGCGTTCACCCTTGTGGCTTGCTCTTCTCCAACCTACCTCATTGACCCTTCTTGAGAGACAGCTCCCTCGGTCTCGGACCAGGGTATGCCCTTCCCAAGAAGTCCCTTGAACCTCGTCGATGTCTCTCGTTTAGCTCTCTTATGATCAATCTCACGTCCCTCGAAGATGCATGTTTGTTCCTGGTCTTGCTGCCCAAGACCTGCGAGAAGGACCTTCCCCCTAGGCGATTCGGCTTCAGATCAAAGAGTCTGGAGGCCACACGGCTTGTGATCCGAATCGGATCCGCAAGGAGAAGAAGGGAGCCTTTCGGGTCCATTGTAATAGTATGACTCGAGCGGTCGATTTCCTTTACTAGGAAGTAGCCCACTATGTAGCTAGTTGTCGGCAAACAACCTGATGGAGGGTGTGGCACTCCAACAGTCGTTTTCATTAACACATAGGTTTCTCCCACAACGGCAGTGTTCCCTATCTGCCCGTGACAAATGCCATAGCAATACGAATAATTCCTGAAGTCAGGAGTGCGCTTGTGCTCAGACAGGCAGAGATCTCTTGGAGTGACCTTCGCTAGCTTGGTTCTGTATCCCTCAGAATAGTAGTGATACCACCAGTGAGGAACGCTGGATGAGGGCGAACGCAAGACTAGATCACTCAGATTGGACCTAGCCATCACTAGATCCACTTCTTCGTGTACCTGGAGTAGTTGTATCCGTCTATTAGCTTAACGAGTGTTTTGTCAGATCTTGTGAAAACAGACCTGAGTTCGCCTGCAATGTTCCTAGTGATTCTGCAAAACGAGACATATTGATCTTGAGGGTTCCGGCTGTAGTGGCATCCGTACGCCCTGGCGATTCTCTCATCCCGCAAAGGGAAGAAGCCAGGAGCGAGCATGTGCAGGGCCTTAGCTACTGCCACTGGACTCTTCCGTCCTTTCTCCTTACCCGTCTGGATTTGCAGAGCATCAAGGAAATCCACGAACAGATCTTTGATGTGTCCCTCATCAATGCTCGATAAGGTGGAAATATCCCTGCTTCGGAAAGTGTCCAATACGTGGATGTTCCGAGCGATGCACCCCTCAAGCTTATCGAAGTCAAAAACCCCATATCTGTAGAATGCCTGATTCCATGTTAGTAGAAGCACCCCTAATCCATCGGCCATATCGACTGGTTTGCCCCAGAAATGACCGACGAGAAAGGTTGCTACTCTGTACATCGCGTCCCGTTTTTCGTTCTTTTCGAACTCTTCTACCCCCTTCAGAAACTGGTCAGCGCTCGGGGTGGCCATGCGCTTGATCCATCCCATTGTGCATAAATATGTCAGCGTACGCCCGAGGCCCTTCCTCTAGACGACAGGGGTGGCTCTTTTCCACAATTCCTCGATGACTTTCTCCATACAGGCCGCGTCGACAAACTCCACAATCGTCCAGACCTTGTTCCCGGCATCCTTTAGAGAGGGACCGAGAATCCATGTGCGATCGTCAACAACCAGATATCTGTCGTGGATGGCATCAGACTCCTTGACTCCGAATACAGACCTTTCATCTTTGAACTTCTTCGCCCGGGCCACGAAGGCACTCTTCAGATTGCGTGAAAGAACCCTGATCTCAGTCCCTGGCTGAATGTCCTCTAGGTAGTCGTCAAAGATCGTCTCGTCCACCCAAGGGTCAACAAGATAGAACCGTTTCTTGGCCGAACGTATGAGCTGCCGAAGAGTGTTGAAGGCTTTGTACTGCCCAGGCATCAAGACGAAACCTCCTACAAAAACTGGGATTGATCTCACTATCTCCTCAAATCGGATCCTTTCGCGTTCAAGCTTGGCTACTTCCTTCTCGATCGACTCGATGTCTGACTTAGCATCGTAAACTGTCAACAGACCCGACTTGTTGCGTCTTACCCAATCAGTTAATTCTCCTGATCGAAGCAGCGATGAAGCTTTGCCGACATGCTCCATCACTTTCTGCAATGCGCGTGCTGCTTTCCTCAGCTTTTGCGCGTGGGGCTTCTGCCAACTCTCGTACTTTTCCAGTTTCATCCTATCAAGGTACTTCCGCATCTCATCGATGATCCTCCAGATGGCTGCGAGTTCTTCGTCCAATCCCGCCCTGACTTCTGATAGATCAGTATCTTTTGTCATTCTTCTTCGGCGAGAAGTAAGCAAATTGAACTCGGCCCTCAAGTTTCTCCTTGACCCTGTCGAGCCGCTTGGCTTTGACCAAGTCTCTTAGATATCCTGAGATATCGGTAGTGCTGACGTTGCTACCCAGCCTCTTTAGTTCGTTTGTCACACCAGCTATTGACTTTTTCTGGTTGAAGAATCCTGATTCGATCAGATCCCCCAAGGAACCTTTGACCCCCGCAATGAACCTTGCGTCACGAGCTGACTCTGGTTTTCCCTCAAGTTCAGCAAGTCTCCGTTCATGGTCTTCGACCCGCTCACGTAATCGAGCGATCTCAGCAGCTAGTCCGGCTTGTGTCATTGCCCCCCTGTCTCCCCCCTTGCGGCCGCCAAGGCTTCTTCTATCCTGTCCTCGGACAATGCTCTTATGGTCAGAAACGCGGCCTTTTTCCCTGTCTCAGTCAACTTGTACTCTCTGTATTTGCCTTCTCCCCTCTTCCTGAAGAGATCGGATCTCGTAGAAAGATACCTCGACAGTTCTCTTATAGAGCCAATCCCGGCGTTCTTTAAGGCTTCAACCAGTACCGAAGCTTCAATCCATTCTTTGCTCAGGGCCATATGATAGGTCACCAAGATGCCCTGTGACGCTACGATCTGTTTCTCGCGCTCACTCGCGGTTCTATCGAGGGGGACCAAGAAACGTACGACGCCGTTCTCCGTATTAACGATGTCTTCCAGTTGAGGGCGACTAATGGAACATGCCTCCGCCAATTTCTCAATACCATTAGGTGATGGCTTCGCTCGCCTGTCAATCTTCATCGGTTCGATTCCGCCAACCGAAGTAGATCCCTCGATGGATTCCAACAGTTTAGCCAAGACTGTCCGAAAAGCTTCCGCTCTGTAAGGTTCTGGTTCATCCTTGACAACCTCTTTCGCAATCCTCACTGCATCTCTCATCTTGCTCACAGTCTCGGCTTCCTTGCCCCCCTGCTTCTTCATCAAGGTTGCAGTTCCTCATCGCTATATATCGGTTTTCAACACGCGCTGTTTTCTCCCTCACTAGCACGTCAAGAGGCGACGTGTGCCAAGAAGGAAAGTAGTTTCGATCGACGCCGAGGAGAAGGACTCCACTCGTCCCACTTTCCCTATACTACTGCCATTCGTTGCTCTATCTTTCTCAGTCTGGAGTCGATATCGTCCAGTTTCTCCTGAATGTGGTCGATCTTTTCCTCAATGGGGTCGAGTTGCTTCTTCACCGCACCAGCGATATTCTTTATGTCTGGGGTACCCAATTGTCCCAACAACCATGCACCTATCCTTACCGGAAGGGACAAAAGATATTTAGCGTTTTTTCCCGACATTGCATCTCTACGCGCGTACTGCTTCGGGCAGGGAATCAAACCCATCTAGGTTTGGAAACAATAGAGCCCGAACTTGCATCGCGTACGCAGAAGGAGGCCTTCTCCCTAGAAACAAGCGATCTCGGAACGGCAACTAGAGTGCTCCCCTCAGATGAAATGAGGCCGGCATGAAACAAGTGGTGACCGAGAACTATACACGCGCGAGGTGAAGCCTGTGCGTAATGGGATTCCCGCAGGAACAGCCGAGGAAGGCCTGTCTTCTGCAGGCTCCCTGGCTTTCCACTTAGAGACCACTGCAGGCTCAGTGCAAAAACCCTTGGATCTGCATGCCTAGAGCATAAGTCTAATAACGCTACGTGCCAATCACTATCGAGATGAATGATCAACCTGAGTTGGAGATAGAGTTCCAGGTTGGGCGCTATACAATTCGTGTGAAAGGGTACCAGGCAGACAACGTCCTGAGAGTGGCAAGAGAAGCTCAGAAGGCCTTGGGCCCGAAAGTTGAGGAACAGGAGGCAATCAAGGTCACCGAGAGGTATCCAGTAGAATTCATCAAGCAGAAGGGCCCTAAGACGGACATGGATCGAATCGTATGTGCCTGCTATTTCTTGACGAAATACCGAAAGATCAAGTCGATTACCAAGAGAGACTTGGACGAGTTCTTTCCAGAGGCTGGAATGCCGATGCCTCTGAACATGAACGACATGATAAACAAGAATGTTGACCGAGGATATCTTGCTCCCACGAAGAAATTGAAAGAGGGTTTGAAATCCTACTATATCACGACGGACGGGGAGCGATTCGTAGAGACCGGACTGAAAGAGGAAGCGTAAGCACTAGACGACGGCTGGCAACCTTGTAGCACACACGAGATAGGCAATCAGATCCTCGTGCGTAGCTTCATCCGTCTGTCGGAAACGTGCGATTGAACCCGTGAATCCTACGAATAGTACGATTCGGCAACATGATCACAGGCTCAGACTCTTCCCGGTATCAAAACCACTCCGCCTGCACTCTTGTGTATTCCGAACTGCGGGCATCCACTGTCGCGCACGGCACATGCGTCAACCCTTAAGTTCAATCCTGAACAAGGACCACTTCGATGACAACTATTGATCTGAACGGAGTCTGGCTGCTAAAGGGACTGAGCACTGGAAAGGATGGCACCCAAGATACATTCGGAGATCGCAACAAAAGCGTTGACTGGATGGAAGCCCACGTGCCAGGAACCGTCCGCCTCGACCTGATCGGCTTGAAGAAGAGCCCCCACCCCTACTACAACCTCGGTGAGTCTGACATCAAGGAGATTGAAGGCAACGATTGGTGCTACAAGAGGACATTCACGGTCGATGAGGATCTCCTGAAGCCCGACAGCCCGCAGTTGGTTTTTGAGGGGCTCGACACCTTCGCAACAGTGTTGATAAACGGGCATGAGGCAGGAAGCTTCTCGAACATGTTCTACGAGCACAGGATCGACGTGAAGGGCCTCCTGAAGAAGGGCGAGAACGTCATAGCGGTCAAGTTCGATTCTCCTATCAAGACGCTCGAGAAGATTTACGGGGCAAGGGGCGTCAAGCTCAGCGGCGCCTTCTACTCTCCCGGTGTCTACGGCAGAAAGGCGCAGTACTCCTTCGGTTGGGATTGGGGGCCTAGGCTTCCGACTTCAGGCATATGGAGACCCGTGTGGCTGAAGGCGTACAACATCTGCAGGATAGACTCGTTCTACTTCAGGTCTGAGACTGACCCTTCAGGCAAGAATGCGAGGGCAGTGGTCGAAGTATCTCTCGATGCGTTCAGAGATGAA
>Ga0315282_10005716_pt1 | contig 21077 bp, 13 predicted proteins | sample YL17G07_20_MG_FD_203693 | JGI IMG/M metagenome (GOLD analysis project Ga0315282, IMG submission 203693) | Sediment microbial communities from Yellowstone Lake, YNP, Wyoming, USA - YL17G07_20 | ecosystem: Environmental > Aquatic > Freshwater > Lake > Sediment | place: USA: Wyoming | collected... | reverse complement strand
GCACCGGGACGACCACCACGTACGGTGAGATCGCGAGGCAACTGGGCCGCCCGAAGGGGGCACGAGCCGTCGGCCTGGCGGTTGGCGCCAACCCGATCGGTCTCATCGTCCCGTGTCACCGCGTGATCGGCCAGAACGGCTCGCTGACCGGGTACGGCGGCGGCCTCGACCGCAAGCAGTGGCTGCTGCGGCACGAAGGCGTGCTGCTACCCAATCAGTAGCGAGTGACGAGGCGTTCTTGTCGGCGGCGCCAATTCACTGGCCCGTTCCCAGCGCTCATCGCTACTCGTTACTCATCGCTCGTTACTCCGTCTCTCTGCGCCTCCGAGTCTCTGCCGCCGGTCCGAGAAGAGGGTCTCTGTGGCGCTGTGCCTCTGTGGCCTCATTCCTACTCGGCGCGAAGGGTGGCGAGCGGGCGCCGGCGGAGGACGTCGACACTGGCGCCAAGGCCAATCGCGGCGACCAGCACGGCGGTGGCCACGGTCCCGCCCAGCGTCAACGCCGGCATCGGCGACCAGCGGATGTTGAGCGCGTGGCGGCTCACCCACCAGCTCAGCGCGATCGCCCCTGTCGACCCGATGATCCCCGCCAGCAGCCCGAGCATGCCGTACTCGAGCAGGAGCATCGTGGCGACGAGTCGCGTGCTGGCGCCGACCGTCTTGAAGATGGCCGCCTCGTAGATCCGCTGGAACTTGGTCATCGAGACCGAGCCGATGAGGATGAGCACGCCACTGCCGAGCACGAGGGTGCCGACAACCGTGATCGCGAGCGTCACCTTGTCGAGTACCTTCCGGACCGTCTCGAGGATCTCGACGACGTCGATCGCGGTCACATTCGAGTAGCGCTCGACGAGGTCCCGCTGGAGCCGCGCGCGGCGTGCCGGGTCGGCGGGCGCTTTGAGCGGCACGATGAAGCTGAACGGCGCGTTGTCGAGCGGGCCGGGGCGGAACACGAACATGAAGCCGCCGTTGCGCGCGTCGCGCCAGTCGACCGTGCGGACGCTGGTCACGCGGGCGGTCATCGTCCGGCCGGCCATGTCGAAGCGGAGCAGATCGCCAACGTCGATCTTGAAACGGTCGGACAGGCTCTTCTCGATCGACACCTCCGGCGACGGCGCGGCCTCGGCCGGCCACCAGCGGCCTCGCACGACGCGCTCGTTCGGCTCGAGCCCGGCACGGTACGTGATCACGAACTCGCGGCCGAGCTCTCCGCGGCCGCGCACCTCCTGGTAGCTCTCGAGGTTGACCGCCCGTCCCTCGACGCCGGTCACCCTCGCGCGCAGCACGGGGATGAAGCGCGCCGCCACGGGCGAGCCGCCAGCAGTCGACTCGACGATCCGCCGGACGCCATCGATCTGATCCCGCTGCACGTCGATCAGGAACATGTCGGCGCCCGTCCGGTCGAGCTCGACGGAGAAATTGGCCAGCAGGTTCATCTGCAGCGCGCGCACGCCGACGATGAAGAAGCTGCCGAGGCCGACCGCCAGCAGTACCGCGCGTCCCTGGCTGGCACGACGCGTCAGGCGGAGCACGGCGTGGCGCACGGCGACCGAGCGGGCCCGGCCGAGCGGCGCGATCACGCGGAGCAGCCCGGCGCCGGCCAACTGCAGCACCAGGGCGACGCTCGCGAACCCGACCGAGACGGCAAGCCCGATCTTCACCGACCCCGCCTGCCAGCTCACCAGCGCGATGAGGGCGCCGACGACCCCGGCCAGCGCGACCACGCCCATCCAGTCGCGCCGGCTCTGCGGCGCAATGGTCTCGCGCAGCAGCCAGGACGGTTTCACGTGCCGGATCTCGAGGAGGGGCACCAGCGAGAACAGCAGCGAGACCAGCAGCCCGATCACCAGCCCCTGGAGGACCGCGGACGCCGTGAGGCCGTACTGCACGCCGGCAAGTACATCCGTGCCCAGGGCGCCAGCCAACGACCTGATGGTCAGGTACGCGAGGCCGACGCCCACGACGGCGCCGGCGATTCCGAGCAGCGCGACCTGCAGCAGGTAGATGCTGAGCACCCGGATGGTCGTCGCCCCGACGCACTTGAGGACGGCCACACTCCTGATCTTCTGCTGCACGAACGCTCGCGTGACCGTCGCCACGCCGATGCCGCCGAGCAGCACGATGACGAGGCCGACCAGGCTCAGGTAGTCTTCGGCGCGGGCCAGATCCTCGCCGATGTCATCCTCGGTGCCGCGGTAGGACCGCACCCGCACGAAACGATTGCGGAAGTCGCGGCGGACGAGGTCGACCAGAGGCTGGATGCCGTCTTCGCGCACGCAAAGCCGGATCTGATAGCGCGCGCGGCTGCCGAACCCGAGCAGGCCGGTGCCGACCAGAGCCCCATAGTCGACGAGCACGCGCGGACCGAAGCTGAAGGCGCCCGCACGGCGGCCCGGCTCGGACAGGATCACGCCGCGGATCGTAAACGGCTGCCCCCCGATCACGATCCGCTCGCCCCGCCCGATACCGAGCTGCGCCAGCAGTTCCGGGCGGACGAGCGCACCCCGGTCCTGGAAGAGCGCGTGCGAGTAGCGCGCGCCGCCGGCCAGCTCCACTTCCCCGTAAAGCGGAAATCCTGCCTGCACCCCCTCGAGCTCGACGAGCCTCGTGGTCGCCTTGCTCTCGTCGGCCGGCCGGACCATGGTCGTCGTCTCGACCGAGTCGGTGCGCTGCAGCACGGGCGCCTGCTGCAGGCGGCGCTCGAGCTCCCCGAGCGTCTCACGGTCCCACGGGCGGTCCGACGAGATGACGACGTCAGCCGAGGTGATGGCGCGAGCGTCGCTCATGAGAGCGCGCCGGACGCTCTCGATGACCGAGCGCAGGGTGACGATACCACCGACGCCGATGGCCAGACAGAGGAAGAAGAAGAGCAGGCGCTTCCACGAGGCCCGCGTCTCACGGAGCGCCATGCGCAGGATGAACATCATCGACGGTTCTTGGTCCTTGGTCCCTGGTCCTTGGTTTTCGGTGCGGTTCCGGGTTCGCGGCGCCCCGATTCCGATCCAGGCAATCCGCAGAATCCCCGGTCTGAGCAACCCGTGGATTACGTTAACGAGCGCCATCTCCGGAATCCGCCCGCCCGTCGCGCAGCGCGAGCTGGCTGTCGGCCAGCGCTGCCAGCGCCGCGTCGTGGGTGGCGAGCACGACCGTGGTCTGCCGCGCCCGATTGACCTCCGCGAGCAGCTCCATGATGTGCTGGCCGTTCCTGCTGTCGAGGTTGCCGGTCGGCTCGTCGGCGAGCAGAATCGCCGGGTCGTTCGACAGCGCGCGCGCGATTGCCACCCGCTGCTGCTCGCCGCCCGACAGCTGCGACGGGTAGTGGTGCCCGCGCCCGGTCAACCCGACCTCCGCCAGCAGACGCGAGGCGCGCTCGGCCGCGTCGCGGCGGCCGGCGATCTCCATCGGCACCAGGACGTTCTCGAGCGCCGTGAGCGACGGGATCAGGTGAAAGAACTGGAAGACGAACCCGATCTTCTCGCCCCGCAGCCGCGCGAGCCGATCCTCACCGAGCCCGGTGATCTCCGTGCCGTCGATGAACACCTGCCCGCTGGTCGGCGCGTCGAGGCCGGCGATGAGGCCGAGCAGCGTCGACTTGCCGCTGCCCGACGGGCCGGTGACGGCCAGGAACCGGCCGTGAGGCACGACAAGGTCGAGAGGATGCAGGATGGTGAGTGGGTCGGATCCGCTCATCACCGTCTTGGAAACCGCACGCAGTTCAATCATCGGTTCGCCGCGTCCTTCAGCATCGGCTCGAGGGCCGGCCAGATGGTGTCGGCCAGCAGCTTCGCGCCCTCCGCGTTCGGGTGGATGCCGTCTCCCTGGTTCAGCGCCGGGTTCCCCGCCACCTTCTCGAGCAGGAACGGCACGAGGGCGACGCGGTGCTGCCGCGCGAGCTCGGTGAAAGCACGATGAAACGGCTCCCAATAGGCCGCGCCCAGGTTGCGCGGCATCTCCATGCCGCACAGCAGCACGCCCACGCCCCGCTTCCTGGCCCGCTCGATGATCTCAGCCAGGTTCCGCTTCATCTCGGCGACCGGCAGCCCGCGAAGGCCATCGTTGGCGCCGAGCGCGAGAATCAGGATCCGGACGTCGCCGTCGAGCGCCCAGTCGAGGCGGCGCAGGCCGCCAGCGGTGGTGTCGCCCGAAACTCCTGCGTTCGTCACCTCGAAGCGGTAGCCGGCTTTGTCGATCATCCGCTGCAGCACGGCCGGATAGGCGTCGTCCCCCGACAGGCCCAGGCCGGCCGTCAGGCTGTCGCCGAGCGCCACGATGCGTGGACGAGCGGCCGCGCGCTCGCCCGGAGCCGCTGGCAGCGATGGTCTGTCAGAGGGCGCCTCCTGCCGGCTGCCGGAGCTGCACGCGGCGACGAGCAGGAGAAGACAGCCAAGCGCCGACTGGAAGACGGTCCACGATCGGGCGCGCAGGCGCGGCCGGGTGATCATCATCCGTAAAGGCACGGCGGACAACGAGGTACTGATCGCTATTATGCTATAGTTCGCGCGCCCTCCCCTGAAGCGTCCATCCGAGCATCTGCTCATTGCCGAGAGGATCGTGTCATGCGACGGCTGCTCGCCTGCCTGGTTCTCGCCGCATCGCTCGCGCCCGGTATGCCGCGCCTCCTCGCACGCCAGCGCCCGGCCGGAGCGCCAGCCTCCCCGCTCGCCGGCGCCGTTCCGGCGGGCCGGGTCATGACGCATCGTGAACAGGATCCGATCATCCGCCACTGGATCGAGAAGCGCTTCGACACCCTCCTCCCCGCGCTCATGCGCCGCGAGGGGATCGACATGTGGATCATCGTCTCGCGCGAGTACGACGACGATCCAGTCTTCCGCTCGATGTCGCCGCTCACCACGTATTCGTCACGACGGCGCACGATCCTCGTCTTCTATGATCGCGGCACCGATCGCGGCGTCGAGCGCCTCTCGGTCGGACGCTTCGACTACGACGGCCTGTACCCGCTCGTCCGCACCCAGAACGACGGACAGTGGGAAGGGCTGCGCACGGTCGTCGAGGAGCGCGACCCGAAGGTCATCGGCATCGACACGTCCGAGGCGTGGAACCATGCCGACGGCCTGACGGCGAACGAGAAGGAGAACCTCGTCAGGGCGATCGGCCCGAAGTACGCCGCGCGCCTGAGGTCGGCCGAGATGCTCGCCGTCGGCTGGCTCGAGGTGAAGCTGCCGGAGGAGACCGAGGCCTATCGCCAGGCCGTCCGCATCGCGCACAAGGTGATCGCCGAGGCGTTCTCGAACAGGGTCGTCACGCCCGGCAAGACCACGACCGAGGATGTCCAATGGTGGATGCGGCAGCGCGTCGCCGACATGGGGCTCGGGGGCTGGTTCCAGCCCTCGATCGACATCGCGCGCAAGGGCGGCCTGCCACCGGGCACGCGCGGCCCGCAGGTGATCCAGCGTGGCGACATGCTCCACTGCGACGTCGGCCTCGTCTACCTGGGCTTCTCCACCGACACGCAGCATCTCGCCTACGTCCTGACGGCCGGCGAATCGGACGCGCCCGCGGGGCTCAAGGACGGCCTGCGCGCCGCCAACCGTCTGCAGGAGCTGACGCTCCAGGCTGCGAAGGTCGGCGGGACGGGCAATCAGGCGCTGGGCGCGGCGCTCGCGCGCGCCAGACAGGAAGGTCTCACCCCGTCGATCTACTGCCACGCCATCGGATACCACGGGCACGCCGCCGGCCCTCCCATCGGCATGACCGACTACCAGGAAGGGGTGCCGGTCCGCGGCGACTACGTGTTCCGGCCCAACACCTGGCACGCCATCGAGCTGAACGCGACCCACACGGTGAAGGAGTGGGGAAACCAGGCGGTCCGCTTTGCGGAAGAAGACGACGCCGCCCTGCTCAACAGCGGCTGGCAGTGGATTGACGGGAGGCAGACAGGCTTCTACCTGATCAAGTAAAGGGACCCCGGAGCCGGGATCCCCGGAGGCGGAGACCACGGGTCGTCCATCAGCTTCTGGCCCGCGGCCCGCTCTGCAGCTGTTCCAGTTGCTGATCGATGGCCTCGATCGTTCGCCGCAGCATCTGCTGGTGCGCGGGAACCGACGAGGCCCGAAGGTCCGCCACCGCGCGGGCCCGCGCCAGTTCGAGCGTCCGGCGACGCTCGGACGCGCTCCGCTCGTCGTCTGTCAACGGTTGAGGCGCCCGCCCGGTCGCCTCGCGGGCCGCCTCATCCTGCTGCGATTCGATGGCCTTGCTTTCCCACCCTCGCGCCACGGATCCTCCTCGCTGGGTTTCTCGTCGGCGGTCTCGGCCGAGCCGGCGGAGACCGCCTCGCTACTATTATCGCTCCCCGGCGAGGCGATCGGCTGATCCAATCCGCCGTGTCGATCGATCGCACCTGCCTATTGAACTGCCCGGTCCGGGTTGGCTAGCATCGGTGGAGGTCCATTTCGCCAACGCCGCACTGATGTGCCGGCCTCGGCTCGCGCTCCTGCGCCGCGAGTCCGGCGGCTCCCGTGTGTGAAGCGCACCCGACGCTGCCATGATGCCTGCCGTCCCCGCTGCAGAACCCACTCCGGCCACGGGCGCCACGCTTGCCTTACCGTGCATCCTGGTCATCTTCGGCGGCGCCGGCGACCTCGCGCGCCGCAAGCTGCTCCCCGGCCTCTACAACCTCGTGGTGGACGCCGTGCTGCCCTCGCCGTTCGCCGTGCTGGGGACCGGTCGCTCGCAGCTCACCGACGACGCGTTCCGGTCGCTGGCGCGCGAGAACGTGAACCAGTACTCGCGGCGGGAGATCGACGAGGACACCTGGCAGCGCTTCGCGCGGCAGCTTTTCTTCCAGATCGCGGCACCCGACGACCCTGGCGGGTACCACGCGATCAAGGCGCGGCTCGAGGCCATCGACAACGAGCTCGGCATTCCCGGCAACCGGATCTTCTATCTCGCCATCCCGCCCAGCCTCATCACCGACTGCGTCGGGCACTTGCACGCGGCCGGCCTGATTCGCCGGCCCGACGAGGCGGCGTTCTCGCGGGTGATCGTCGAGAAACCGATTGGCCGCGACCTCCGGAGCGCGCAGCACATCATGGTGCAGAACCACATCCTGCAGCTGCTCACGCTGGTCGCCATGGAGCCGCCGTGGTCGCTTGACCCCGACGTGATCCGCGACAGGCGCCTCGAGGTGCTCCGCTCGCTCAGGCCGATCAGAGGTCAGGACGTGGACCGGCAGGTGGTCCGCGCGCAGTACGGGCAGGGTGTCGTCGAGAGCGTGCCGGTCCCGGGTTATCGCCGCGAAGGGGGCATCAATTCGGAATCGACGACCGAGACCTACGTCGCGCTCGAGGTGTTCATCGACAACTGGCGGTGGGCCGGCGTGCCGTTCCACGTCCGCACCGGCAAACGTCTCCCCCGCCACGTCACCGAGATCTCGGTCCAGTTCAAGGAGGTCCCGCAGATCCTCTTCAACGCCAACCCCGCCGCCCGCCTCGATCCCAACGTGCTGTCGCTCCGCATCCAGCCGGACGAAGGGTTCTCGCTGCGCAGCTTGTCGAAGGTGCCCGAAGCCGGCGTGCGCATCTATCCGATCCGGATGAATTACCAATACGGGAGCAACTTCGAGAAGGTGACGCCGGAAGCCTACGAGCGGCTGCTCGTCGACGTCATGGCGGGCGACGCGACGCTCTTCATGCGGCGTGATTCGGTCGAAGCATCCTGGAGCTGGATTACGCCGATTCTCGAGCGGTGGGCCGAGCGCACCGAACGCTGGCTGCCAGAGTACGCGGCCGGGCACTGGGGACCGATCGAAGCCGACCGTTTGATCCAGACGACCTGCCGCGACTGGCTCGTCGTCTGAAAGGCTTCAGCCCCGCGCGGGGCCGACAGGGGTTCGTCGGCGCGACGGGGCCCTTCGACCGTTCGCCGTGGGCTCGTCGAAGGTCGAACGCTCAGGGCAAGCTGCGCCGCCGGCGCGGGCCGGGCTGAAGCCCGGCCCCGCGATCGGGTTGTCAGCATCCGCTCGGGCGGACGGTGATCGCCCACCCGTGAAGACCTCGAGGGTCCCCAGGAGGCGGCACAGGTACTGCCGGCGCGCTCGCCTCGGGGGCGGCGATCATCGCCGCGCCGACGGCAAGCGTGACGTCGAGCGCCGGGTCGTACGCCTTGAGGCGACGCCCATCGCCCCCCGGTGCCGAGCGACTCGATCACCTGGTATCGGCCGCCGATCAGTTTCACAGAAGGACCGGTCACGCGGAGATTACACGGCCAGGGCGGGCGCCCGGACGCGGCAAGGGCCACCGGCGGGCACCGGCGCGGCTCGGGACTCGCCGGGCGCGTGGGTCGGGGCCAGCGGGCGTTCGGTGAGCGCGCGGCCTCGCTCAACCTCCCCGGCCATCCGAGCTATACTCTGCGCGGTGGTGAGCGCGACCTTCCAGCCGGCGATGGCGCACGCGCTGACGGCGCTCGAACGGGGGCGCGGCGGGGAAGCCGTGCAGTACCTGTCGCAGGCGCTGCGATCCCCCGCGCTCCGGCGCGCCGACGAGCTCGCCATCCGCTGCGCGCTCGCCGAAGCATGGCTGCTGCAGGACGACCTCGATCAGGCGGCCGCCGGGCTCGGCCGGCCGCCGGACGTCCTGCGCGAGCGAATCGACCCGGCGCAGCTCTCCGCGCTCTGGCGCCTGCACGGCCGCGTCGCCTTCGCGCGCGGCGATCAGTCGCGCGCGATCGCGCTGCTCGGGCGCGCGCTCAAGCAGGCTGAGCTCGCGCACGACTCGCGCGCCATCGGCCTCGCCCACTACGAGCTCGGGCAGTGCTACAAGCAGGTGGGCGATCTCGCGATCGTCCGCGAACACACCACCAAGGCGGCGTCTGCGCTGCACGCGGCCGGCGACCGGCGCCACCTGGCCCTGGTGCAGTCGCTCTCCGGCATCACGCTGGCGCAGGCCGGGCGCCACGACGAGGCCATGGGGGCGCTGCGGCAGGCCGAACGCCTTGCGGCGCTCATCCAGGCGGAGGACGTGCTGGCGACGGTCTGTGGCAACGAGGCGAACGTCGAGATGATGCGCCACCACCACGAGCAGGCGCTCGCGCTGGCCGAGCGTAGCGTGGCGCTGCACGAGAACAGCGGGTCGGCGCACGGCCTGGCCGTCGCGCTCGCCACGCTCGGCCAGATCTGCGTCCGCCTCGGTAACCTCGAACGCGCGGAACAGGTGCTCCACCGCGCGCTCGAAGTGCGCACCCCGATCATGTTCCACCAGACGACGGGCGCGGTCTTCGACACGCTCGCGCAGATCCATCTGATCCGCGGCTCCTATGAGACGGCAGGCACCTACCTGAAACAGGCGGGCGAGGCGTACGGCGGGTACGGGTTGCAGGCGGAGCGGTGGTACGAGTGGTCCATTCGCCTGCTGAGCGCCAGGCTCGCGCTCCGGCGCGGCGCCGCGCAGGAGGCGCTGCAGATCGCCGACGAACTGGTCCAGGCGCCCGCCGCCCCGACCGCCGACGTGCTGCAGGCCGAGTTGATCGCGAGCGAGGCGCTGCTCTCCAGCAGCCGGGGCGCGGAGGCCGAGCATCGGCTGTCGCTGGTGGGCAGCCGGCTCGATCCGCGGCTCGCCCCGGGGCTGTGGGGCGAGTACCTCCGGTTGCGTGCGCACATGCACGTCGCCTCCGGCCGCACCACCGACGCCTACCACGACCTCGCTCAGAGCGCCAGCGTGTTCGAGCTGCTCGGCGAGCGCTACCAGGCGGGCCTCAGCCACTTCGCCCTCGGCCGGCTCGCCGCCCACGCCGGCGCCCGTTCGACCGCCGAACGCCACCTGAAGGAAGCCACCGCCCTCTTCCGTGCGCTCGGTGCCGCGCCCGAGCTCCAGGAGGCCGAAGCGGTCAGCACTCTCTCGCCCGCGTCAGGCACCGGTGAGTACGTCGGCTCGCCGGCCGATGCCGACGATGTCATCGTGCGCCGGCTCGTGGATGCCGCGGTACTGCCGCAACTGCTGGCCCTGGAAGCCGCCGCCGCGATGCTCGAAGCGAGCGGCGGCGACGCGGCGGTCATCTTCGTCAAGCCGCCCGGCGCCGACCCACGGGTCCTCGCGCACGCCGGGTGCCTCGCCGACGCCGCGCCCGCCCTCGCGCGGTCAGCCGATCTCGGGGGCACCTACGGCGCCGGCGAAATCGTGGTCGAGGACCTGGGCCGCGATCACGACGGCCCCCGGTTCGGCGCCGTGGCCTCGCCCCGCCCGATCGGGGACCCGGTCACCCGCCGGCTGCGCATGATCAGCGCCGTGGCGCGACAGGGCTTCGAGCTGTGCGGTGTGCGCGACCGGTCGGTGAAGCCGGCCGAGCTCGGCTTGGAGCGCCCGCTCGAATCGCTCGTGCCCGGCTTCATCTGCGCGAGCGCCGCCATGGCGCGCGTGGTCGAGCAGATCCAGCGGCTGCAGGGCAACGATCTCACCGTCCTCATCACAGGCGAGAGCGGCACCGGCAAGGAACTGGTCGCCCGCGCGATCCATCTCGGCTCGCCGCGCAGCGCCGCCATGTTCCTGCCCTACAACTGCACCACCGCCACACGCGAGCTGGCCGACAGCCAGCTGTTCGGCCACCGCCGGGGCAGCTTCACCGGCGCGATCACCGACCAGCCGGGGCTCATCAGGTCGGCCGCCGGCGGCACGCTGTTCTTCGACGAGATCGGCGACCTGCCGCTCGAGGTCCAGCCGAAGCTGCTGCGCTTCCTCGAGCAGGCCGAGGTGATGCCGGTCGGCGAGTCGCGGCCGCAGCGCGTCGACGTCCGCGTGCTCGCAGCCACCAACGCCGATCTCGAGCAGCGCGTGGCCGAAGGAAAATTCCGGGAAGACCTGTACTACCGGCTGACCGTCATCCGCATCCACGTGCCGCCGCTGCGCGAGCGTCGCGAGGAGATCCCACACCTGAGCGCCCTGTTCCTGCGCGAGGCCCGCGAGCGCCTGGGGAAACCGGACGTCAACCTCAGCTCCGAAACGCTGGATCTGTTCTCGAACTACTGGTGGCCGGGCAACGTCCGCCAGTTGCGCAACGAGATCCAGCGCGGCGTCGCGCTCAGCGCCCCCGGGGGTACCATCGGGCCCGAACACCTGTCCGCCGAGTTGTCGATGCAACCGGCCGCCGTCGCGACCACCGTGGTGACTGGACTCCCTGCTCCCGGCACGCGGCTCAACCTCGCCGTCGAACGACTCGAACGCGAACTGATTCGCACGACGCTCGACCGCAGCGGGGGCAACATCTCGGAAGCCGCCCGCCAGTTGGGCCTGACCCGTCGCGGTCTTTACCTGAAGCTCCGCCGCCTGGGTCTCGAAAACCCACCTTCGCTGGATACCAGGTGATGAGTAGTTGGTATCCTGAATCGAGCCTGGCCGTATACCAGATATCCACACCCCACGCTGGTTGCGCATCATCACAACAGCGCATAAGTCACTAGACACCAATAGCTTAGCGCTTGGTCTCGAAGCCAGACGATCGGCGGATCGCGCACCGGCCCGGAACTTGGTAGGGGTTGGTACCGGAAGAGTGACTACGGGGGGGACGCCATGGAAACAACTTTCCGGCTCGATGACGGACGTCCACGCTCGCAACGCCAGTGGCGGCGGCACGAAGTGGAGATTCCGGGCCGCATGGTCTGGCGCGACGCTCGCGGAACGACTCGGTTTGCGACGGTGGTGACCAAGAACGTGAGCGAGCAGGGTGCGTTCGTCGAGTGTCTCAGCGGGGCGCCGATCCCGCTGTACCGACTCGTGTACCTGCAGCTCGAGCGCACAGCCCGCTCGTCGTGTGACCTGCCCGAGTGCCTGCGCCAGGGCAAGGTGTTGTCGGCCATCTACCGGGTCGGCGCCACGACACCCAAGACCGGAACGCCCCACGGATACGCTCTGCGCCTGCTCGTCGAGCCGAGGCGTTTGTTGCATGCGCAGGGGGACGCCAACGACGAGGGTCATTCCGCGACCGCGTAACTCGAGCGACGCGCTGCCCCCGCCCCTTTCTCACTTCTCTCCTTGCCCCCTGCACGTTCTCGTCGCACGTCTCCGTCGCGCGCCCTCGTCACGCACTCCTCGTGATGCACCTTCGTGATGCACCTTCGTGATGCACCCTCGTGATGCACCTTCGTGATGCACCCTCGTGGCGTACCCTCGTGATCCCCCGCGTGCGATTCCCTTTGAGTTTCGGGAGCTGAAGCGCGATAATCATCGGGCCGCCCGGCTGCCCGCCAGGCTTGCTCCTCGAGCCCCCCGAGGCGGTGTACGAGCTCCGTCCGGTACTCGCTCCTCGCCCCGACAAGCAACCGCTGGCCGAGCTGCCGGGTTTTCGGCATCGGACGGTGGTGTGTAGGGCTGGGCGTTGAAACTTCCAGCAATTCCGGCCTGTTGCTGCCATGCATGAAGGTTGCTGAATCCTGTCGCGGGCACGTCAGGGTTCCGCCCTTCCATTCCGACCGCTGCGGTCGCCAATCGGAGAAAGCAATCCTATGACACGTTCTCGCATCACTGTGGACGGCAACGAAGCCGTCGCGTCGGTCGCCCACCGCACCAACGAAGTCATCGCCATCTACCCCATCACACCCTCCTCGAACATGGGAGAGTGGGCGGACGAGTGGTCGGCCAAGGGCATGAAGAACATCTGGGGAACGGTCCCGCTGGTCACCGAGATGCAGTCGGAGGGTGGCGCGGCGGCTGCCGTACACGGGGCGCTGCAGGCGGGTGCGGCGACGACGACCTTCACGGCGTCGCAAGGCTTGCTGCTGATGATCCCCAGCATGTACAAGATCGCGGGCGAGCTCACCTCGTTCTGCATGCACGTCTCGGCCCGCACGCTGGCCACGCACGCGCTGTCGATCTTCGGCGATCACTCCGACGTGATGGCCTGCCGGCAGACCGGCTTCGCGCTGGTTGCGTCGGGTTCGGTCCAGGAAGCCCACGACATGGCGTGCATCGGCCAGACGGCGTCGCTTCGGGCGCGGGTGCCGTTCCTGCATTTCTTCGACGGGTTCCGCACCTCCCACGAGGTGCAGAAGATCGAGGAGCTGACCGACGAGGACCTGCGCTTCATGGTCACCGACGAGCTCGTCGCGGCGCACCGTGCGCGCGCCCTCTCGCCGGACCGTCCGGTCCTCCGCGGCACCGCGGAGAACCCGGACGCCTTCTTCCAGGCGCGCGAGGCGTGCAACCGCTTCTACCAGGCCGCGCCCGGCATCGTCCAGGAAGTGATGGATCGCTTCGCCGGCCTCGTCGGCCGGCACTACCACCTGTTCGACTACGTCGGGCACGCGGAGGCCGAACGGGTCATCGTCATGATGGGGTCGGGCGCCGAGGTCACGCACGAGCTCGTCGAGTACCTGGTGAAGCGCGGGGAGCGCGTCGGCCTGCTAAAGGTGCGGCTGTTCCGGCCGTTCTCGGTCGAGCACTTCATCAACGCGCTGCCGCGCACCGTCCGCGCCATCGCGGTGCTCGATCGGACCAAGGAGCCTGGAGCCATCGGCGAGCCGCTCTACCAGGACGTCGTCACCGCGCTCGGCGAGGCGCGGATGGAGGGCTTCCTGCCGTTCGCACAGGTGCCCGCGGTGATTGGCGGCCGCTACGGTCTCTCGTCGAAGGAGTACACGCCGGCGATGGCGAAGGCCGTCTTCGACGAGCTCAAGAAAGGGCAGCCGAAGCGGCACTTCACGGTCGGCATCACCGACGATGTGACGCACCTCTCGCTGGCGGTCGATCCGGAATACGACATCGAGCCGGACGACGTGGTGCGCGGGGTGTTCTTCGGGCTGGGCGCGGACGGCACGGTCGGCGCCAACAAGAACTCGATCAAGATCATCGGCGAGGAGACGGACAACTACGCGCAGGGGTACTTCGTCTACGACTCGAAGAAGTCGGGCGCCATCACGATCTCGCACCTGCGCTTCGGGCCGCGGCCGATCCGCTCCTCCTACCTGGTGAAGCGCGCCAACTTCGTCGCCTGCCACCAGTACGTGTTCCTCGACAAGTACGACATGCTCGAGCACGCGCAGCCGGGCGCGGTGTTCCTCCTCAACAGCCCGCTGCCGCCCGAGCAGGCGTTCGACGGCCTGCCGCGCGAGGTGCAGGAGCAGATCATCGAGAAGAAGCTCAAGTTCTACGTGATCGACGCCTACCAGGTGGCCAAGGACACCGGGATGGGCACGCGCATCAACACGATCATGCAGACCTGCTTCTTCGCCATCTCGGGCGTGCTCCCGCGCGAGGAGGCCATCGCCCAGATCAAGGGTGCGATCAAGAAGACCTACATGAAGCGCGGCGAGGAGGTCGTCAGGAAGAACTACGCCGCGGTGGACCAGACGCTGGCGAACCTGCATGAGGTGAAGGTGCCGGCCACGGTGACCGCGACGCGGGGATTGCCGCCGATCGTCTCCGACGCGGCGCCGGACTTCGTCAAGCGCGTCACCGCGGTGCTGATGGCGAACAAGGGCGACCTGCTGCCGGTCAGCGCCTTCCCCATCGACGGCACCTGGCCGACGGCGACCGCGCAGTGGGAGAAGCGCAACATCGCGCTCGACATCCCCGTCTGGGATCCGCCGATCTGCATCCAGTGCAACAAGTGCGCGATGGTGTGCGCGCACGCCGCCATTCGCGTGAAGGTGTACGAAGCCCACCAGCTCAAGAACGCGCCGCCCACCTTCAAGTCCATGGACTTCAAGGGCGCGGAGTTCAAGGGGATGAAGTACACCGTCCAGGTGGCGCCCGAGGACTGTACCGGGTGCACGCTGTGCGCGATGGTGTGCCCGGCCAAGGACAAGTCGAACCCGAAGCACAAGTCGCTCGACATGCAGCCCCAGCGGCCGCTCCGGGAGACCGAGGCCGAGAACTACGCCTTCTTTCTGGCGCTCCCCGACCCGGATCGCTCCAAGGTCAGGCCCGACGTGAAGGGATCGCAGTTCTTCCAGCCGCTGTTCGAGTACTCCGGCGCCTGCGCGGCGTGCGGGGAGACACCGTACGTCAAGCTGCTGACGCAGCTCTTCGGCGACCGCGTGCTCATCGGCAACGCCACCGGCTGCTCGTCAATCTACGGCGGCAACCTGCCCACCGCGCCGTACGCCGTCAACCGTGACGGCCGCGGGCCGGCGTGGTCCAACTCGCTCTTCGAGGACGCCGCCGAGTTCGCCTACGGCATGCGGCTGGCCATCGACAAGCACAACGAGCAGGCGAAGGAGCTGCTCGTGCGGATGGCGCCGCTCCTGGGCGAGACCCTGGTCGACCAACTGCTCCACGCCGACCAGACCACCGAGACGGGCATCGCGGCCCAGCGCGACCGCGTGGCCGCGCTCGGGCAGAAGCTGGCGACGATCGGGTCGGCCGAGGCGCGATGGCTCGAGAGGATCGCCGACTACCTGGTCCGGAAGAGCGTCTGGGGGGTCGGCGGCGACGGCTGGGCCTACGACATCGGCTACGGCGGTCTCGATCATGTCATCGCCCAGGACCGCGACATCAACCTCCTGGTGCTCGACACCGAGGTCTACTCAAACACCGGCGGCCAGGCCTCCAAGGCGACGCCGCTCGGCGCCTCGGCCAAGTTCGCCATGGCGGGCAAGCCGATCGCTAAGAAGGACCTCGGCATGATCGCGATGGCGTCGGGCAACGTCTACGTCGCCAAGGTGGCGTTCGGCGCGAAGGACGCCCAGACGGTGAAGGCGTTCCTCGAAGCCGAGTCCTACCCCGGACCGTCGATCATCATCGCCTTCTCGCACTGCATCGCGCACGGCTACGACCTGGCCTACGGCCTCGATCAGCAGAAGCTGGCGGTCGAGACCGGGTACTGGCCGCTCTATCGCTACGACCCGCGGCGGCGCGCGGCCGGCGAGAACCCGCTGGTGCTCGACTCGGCGCCGCCGAAGATGAACCTGGGGAAGTTCTACAACAACGAGAGCCGGTTCCGGGTCGTCGAGCAGATGGACCCCGACCGCTTCCGCCGCCTGCTCGCCGCCGCGCAGCAGGAGGTCACCATGCGGTTTGCGATGTATGAGCAGCTGGCCAAGCTCTCGGTGTCCGGCGGAGACGACGGGAAAGAAGCCCCGAAGGCGGCCCAGGCTGCCCCGAAGGCTGCCGAAGTGTAGGAGGAGGAGTCATGGACCTGTCGACCAAATACCTTGGCCTGCGCCTCCCCCACCCGTTCATGCCCGGCGCGTCTCCGATGACGGACCAGCTCGGCTGGGTGAAGCGGCTGGAGGACGCCGGGGCCGCGGCGATCGTGATGCGGTCGCTCTTCGAGGAGCAGATCACGCGCGAAGAGCAGGGGATGGTGTACCACATGGAGCTCGCCTCGAATCTGAACGCCGAGGCGCTGTCCTACTTCCCGAATCCCGAGGAGTTCGCCTTTGGGCCGGCGCAGTATCTCGAACAGCTCCGCCACATCAAGGAGGCGGTCACGCTGCCGGTCATCGCCTCGCTCAACGGCACGACAGCCGAGGGGTGGCTCGACTACGCGAAGCAGATCGAGCAGGCCGGAGCCGACGCGCTCGAGCTGAACGTGTACTTCCTCGCCACCGATCCGAACGAGACCGGCGACCAGGTCGAACGACGGCTGCTCGAGGTCGTCCGAGTGGTGAAGCAGGCGGTGCGGATCCCGGTGGCGGTGAAGCTGTCGCCGTTCTACTCGTCGCTCTCGCACCTGGCGCACCAGCTCGACCGGCTGGGCGCCGACGGCCTCATCCTCTTCAACCGGTTCTACCAGCCGGACATCGACGTCGAGGAACTGGAGGTGTCGCCAGTGCTGCACCTCTCCGACTCCTCGGAGCTGCCGCTCCGGCTGCGGTGGCTGGCCGTCCTGTCCGGCCGTGTGCGCGCGTCCCTGGCCGTGTCGGGCGGCGTCCACACGACGGCCGATGCGATCAAGGCGATCATGGCCGGTGCCAGCGCCGTACAGCTCGTCTCGGTGCTCCTGCGGCAGAGCCCGAAGTACGTGCGGACGCTCGTCCTCGAGCTCACCGACTGGCTCGAGAAGCACGAGTACGACTCGCTCGCGCAGATGCAGGGCAGCATGAGCCTCGAGCGATGCCCCGATCCCGGCGCCTTCGAGCGCGCCAACTACATGCGCGTGCTGCAGTCGCTGCGCGTGTGACAGGGTATTCAGCGCAGAGAACGCGGAGGACGCAGAGAAGAAAAAGCGAGAGACAGGAAGGAAAGGGCGAGGGCCCCGGCCGCTGCCGGGGCCGTTCGTTCGTACGGCGCTATACTGGGAGTGGGTCACCTCGAAATCCTGATGGAGGGTCCCGTGAGGACGCTCTCCCGCTTCTTCTTCCGCAGGCCGGCCGTCGCATCCCCGGGCATCCTGTTCGTCCGGCTGGCCGTCGGCCTCATCTTCTTCACACAGGGCATCCTGAAGTTCACCGACCCGGCCATGGGGGTCGTGCGGTTCACGCGAATCGGTTTCCCGTATCCCGAGTTCACCGCGCACTTCGTCGGCACGTTCGAGATCGCGTGCGGCCTTCTCGTTCTCTTCGGGCTCGTCACTCGCCTCGCCGCGATCCCGCTGCTCATCGTCATCAGCACGGCGATCGTCTCGACCAAGATCCCGGAGCTGGCCCGTCCCGCCCAGGGTTTCTGGTTCATGGTGAGCGACGCGCGCACCGACTTCGCGATGCTCTGCTCGCTCCTCTTCCTCCTGACCACCGGCCCGGGCCGGTGGTCGGCCGACTTCAGGCTGCTGCGCTCATGATGTTCCGGACCTGCGATCGGTCGTAGCGTCCCAACGGCGCCTCCACCTGCGCTTTGCCTCGCCTCCTGCTCGTCGCCCAGTCGATCGACACGCCCGGCGGGGTGGATCTGACGCCTGCCCATCAGGCTCGATCCGGCCAATGAACCAACGCGGCTGCCGTATAATAAGCTTGCAGCTTTTCGCTCCCCGGCCGTGACCGTGCTCGCATCGACAGGGTGCGGGTGTTCGCGACGGCTGGTCCGGTCATTCGTGCTCCCCGAACACCATCGTGACGCTCGCAGCCTTCTTCTGGAGGGATTGATGGCGCCGAGATCTCGAGTCTTGCTGTTTCTGTGTCTCCTCGTGCCGATCCCGCTGGCACGGGCCCAGGCGCCGCCGAAGGCCGGCGACGCGGCGCTGGGCACGCGGAAGTACGACCACTACGAACGCCCGGCAGCCTGCGCGACCTGCCACGTCGACATCGCGCGCCAGCACGAGCAGGCGATGATGTCGCAGGCCTACACGCATCACTGGGACGAGATCGAGTACTTCGAGCTGGCCGTCCCGCATGCTGAGAAGGAACCCAAGGTGGCTGGCGTCAAGGCGGGGTGCAACGGCTGTCACGCGCCGATCGCGTTTCTGGCCGGCGACGTGCCGCCGAAGCCGCCGGCGGCGAAGACCCGTGCCAACGAATCGGTGACGTGCGACCTCTGCCACACCGTCACCTCGTTCGAGGGCGACACGCCGTTCAACTTCAACTGGGTGTCGGTGCCGGGCAAGGTCAAGCAGGGGCCGCGGGACGGGGTGGAAAGCCCGCATCACGTCACGCGCAGGAACGACTTCCTGAAGTCGGCCGATTTCTGCGGCACCTGCCACAACGAGAAGAGCCCGTTTGGCACGTGGGTGAAGGCGACCCACCTCGAATGGAAGGAGGGCCCGCAGGGAAAGGCCGGCATCGTGTGCCAGGAGTGCCACATGCCGCCGGCGGCGGGGCGCAGCGCGAGGATGGGATCGGAGTTGCCCGACGTGCGGCAGCACCTGTTCCACGGCGCGCACGATCCGGGCAAGCTCGCCGGCGTCATCGAGGTCCGGATCCATCCCGACACGCGCGAGGCCGAGCCCGGCGAGACGGTCAAGCTGACGGCGGTCCTGGTGAACGCCAAGGCCGGCCACAAGGTCCCGTCCGGATCGGCCGAGGAGCGGGTGCTGTGGCTGCACGTCGAGGCCGTCGACGCCAAGGGTCAGGCTTACCATCTGCTGGTCGATCGCAAGGGCTTCAAGGACGAGGACTACACGATCGCCTCCGACGCGATGGCCTACCAGGACATCGGCGACATCAAGGGTCTGCCGGAGTTCCCCGGCCTCAAGCGCGACGGCAACGTGCCGGCGGGCGACCGGATCTTCCGCCTGCCCTACCTCGACCCGAAGGGCCGGATGACGATCGCGCAGTGGAACACCGCCGGCTTCGCGACCGACTACCGGCTGGCGCCGCTACAGGCCGTCAACGAGACGTTCACGTGGAGGCTCCCGCAGGCGCTCCCGCCCGGTCCGGTGACGGTGACCGCCGAGGTCTACTACTCGCGGCTCGTCTCGTCGGTCGCCGAGTTCCTGAAGGTGCGGCAGGAGGAGTGGGAGCCGGTCAAGGTCAACAGCCACTCGACCACGTTCACGATCCTCCCATGAGGTGATCCATGCGACGACATGTCGTCTTCACCGCTCTCTTATCCGGATTGCTTATCCTGCTCGCCGTGCAAGTGGCCGAGGCGATCCCGGCATTCGCCCGGAAGTACCAGTTCTCCTGCTCGACGTGCCACCAGCCGGTGCCCCGGCTCAAGCCGTTCGGGGAGGCCTTTGCCGCGCGCGGGTTCCGGCTCGAGGATCCGAGCCAGGAGCCCGTGCGGGCCACCTACGACGTGGGGGATCCGCTGCTCAGGCTGATGCGCGAGCTGCCGCTGGCGATCAGGGTCGAGGGCTACGCGGCAGGCGGCAGCAAGGAGGCGCTGCAGAACGATGCCCAGTGGCCTTGGGCCTTCAAGCTCCTATCGGGTGGCCAGATCAGCCAGACGATTTCCTACTACTTCTACTTCATCATCGAGAAGGGCCACGGCGGCGGGCTCGAGGACGCGTGGATCCAGCTCAATTCCATCTTCAAGCTGCCGATCGACCTGACGGTCGGGCAGTTCCAGGTGTGTGACCCCCTCTTCAAGCGGGAGCTGCGGCTCGAGCGCTTCGACTACCAGATCTTCAAGACGCACGTCGGGGAGGCGGGCGTGGACCTGACCTACGACCGGGGGCTGATCGCGGGCTGGGACTTCCCGGGTGGGTTCGAGTCGGTCTTGCAACTCGTCAACGGCAACGGAATCGGAATGGCCGACGACTGGGACAACTTCGACCGCGACGCCTACAAGAACGTGAGCTACCGCCTCGCCAAGTCGTTCAAGAAGGGACGCGTGGGGCTGTTCACCTATTGGGGCAAGGAGAAAGGCGCGAGCGGCTTCAACAATCGTACCTACTACATCGGCCCCGACATGGTCGTCGACTTCAACGACCGGCTCCAGCTCAACGCGCAGTACCTCGAGCGGCGCGACGACAACCCGTTCTTCCAGGACCGCAACGACCGCGACTGGAAGACGCGCGGGGGCTTCGTCGAGCTGATCTACCTGCCGGTCGGCCCAGACGGCCGCTGGTCGATCGCCGGCCTCTACAACAAGGTCTCGTCCGACGACCCGAACGCGCGGTACGAGAGCGCCTCGGGGACACTCGGCTACCTGCTGGCGCGCAACGTGCGCCTGACCGTCGACGTCGGCAAGGAGTTCGAGCGTGGCGGCGTGCTGGGGAGCGTTGGCCTCGTGACGGCGTTCTGAGAGCTCCGTGCCCGCGCCGGCTCCACAGGAGTCGATGCACCGGTACCCTGCGCGGCCGCTCCTGATACGATGAAGGGAGCAGATGTGAAATGAGCCCCTCCCCCCGACGCCGCGACAGCGCTCCTCCGAGCAGCCCCGTCTCCGCGCGCTCGACCGACATCATCCTCGAGAGCATCTCGGACGGGGTCTTCACGGTCGATCGCGAGTGGCACATCACCTCGTTCAACCGGGCAGCCGAGCAGATCACCGGCATTCCCCGGCACGAGGCCATCGGGCGGCGCTGCTCGGACGTGTTCCGGGCCAGCATGTGCGAGGTCGACTGCGCCCTGCGCCGAACGCAGGAGACCGGCACGCCCGTCATCAACCGGTCGGCATTCATCGTCAATGCCGACGGGCGGCGCGTGCCCGTCAGCGTGTCCACCGCCCTCCTGCGCGATGGCAAGGCACGGGTCGTCGGCGGCGCCGAGACGTTCCGCGACCTGAGCGTGGTGGAGGAGCTCCGCAAGGAGCTCGAAGGGCGGTCCCAGGTCGGCGACCTCGTCAGCCGCAGCCCGGCGATGCGAGAGCTGTT
>Ga0315282_10005715_pt1 | contig 21077 bp, 19 predicted proteins | sample YL17G07_20_MG_FD_203693 | JGI IMG/M metagenome (GOLD analysis project Ga0315282, IMG submission 203693) | Sediment microbial communities from Yellowstone Lake, YNP, Wyoming, USA - YL17G07_20 | ecosystem: Environmental > Aquatic > Freshwater > Lake > Sediment | place: USA: Wyoming | collected... | reverse complement strand
TGTCGAGTTCAGCACTCCCGTGAAGCCCACAATCCGGACCCCCGGCAGGCTGTGCCGCACCAAATTGAAGACCGGCGCCCCGTCCATCACCGTGGCTTCGAAACGAAACTGTACGCCCAGCCTCCCAGCTTCTTCCCGCAGCCCCGCGTAGGCATGCGCGATGGGACCCTTGTTGGCCGTGACCACGTGCATCCCGCGCGCGAAGGCGGCCCGAATGTGGCGGATGGCCGGTTCCCCGGTGGCCGGATTCAACGGTGTGACTTCGACCACCACTTCGGCTTTGGCCGCCTCCAAAAACTCGCCCACCGACCCGGCGCCGGGGCCGAAACGGGGTTCCAGCGGAAGCCCCCCTGCGTCGATGGCCGTGCCATGCCGGGCGGTGTGGATCCCCACGATGCGAAAAGGAAAGCACGCACGCTTTCGCTCCAGCAGCCGGGCCAACGCCCGGCCCACGTGCCCGTAACCAACCAGCGCCACATTCATCGCAAACTAGCGAGAGCTTTTTACCGCAGAGACCGAGAGACACAGAGAAGAATCCAGCAAGTGTTCTCTGCGTCTCTGCGTCTCGGCGGTGAATAACTTGGTCGGTCCCAGGTAGAGCCTCGCTAAAACTCCATTTTCTCGATGGCGGCATTGAGTTCGGATTCCAGCGCCGCTCTCTTCTTGCGCAGCTCGGCCAGCCGGTCGCGCCACGTGGCCAGTTGGGTTTCCTGGGCGGCCAGTTGCCGCGCGTAGTTCTGCACCTGTGTCTGCTGCCCGCTCACCTCGTTCAGGCTGCGCAGGTTCTGCCGGATGCGCTCCTGGTCGCGGCCCAGCTCGTTAATCTGCTCCTCGGTCTGGCGGATCGCCCGGTCGGCGTCTGCGCCCTGCTTCTTGAGCTCGACGATCCGCTCAAGCTGCCTCCGCGCGGCTTCGCTCAGGGCTTTGTTCTGGACATAGGAGACCAGCACGTCGGGGGTCAGATTGGTCAGCCCGATCGTACTCTCGTAGACCCGCTCTTCGATCACCGGAAACTTCTCCGTGCCTGCCGGCGCCACCCGCACCTCGAACCGGTACGCCGAGGCGGTGGTTTCGGCGGGCTTCTGATTCACCAGCTTGTATTCCGGCCGCACCGGGTGCTCGATGACCAGAATCTTGGCCTTAGCGTCCACGTTCCGGATGGTGTAGGTCTTGGTCTCCTGAAGCGCGGAGCGCGTGGTGAGCAGGCCCCGGCGCACATGGATCTCGCGGATCATGTCCCGGCTGGATCCAAGCTGGGTGGTGACCCGGGTGCCCAGGTCCACCGCGTAGCTGATGAGCCGTTTGTCTCCGGCTTTGAGGGTCTCCATCAGCGCTTCGCCGGCGTAGGCGTTGCTATCGTAGACCGTGATCGGTCCGCCGTCCAGGGTCTTCCCGGTGCTGTTGGTGATCTCGGCGGCGTTCCGGGCGTTTACCGAACCCATCTCCGAGTAGATCAGCAGCTTGCGCGCGCTCAGCTTTTCCTGCACGAACGGCAGCATGGCGGATTCATCCTTGCGCACCATCACCGGGGTGGCGAAGCGATATTCGAAGAGTTCTCCCAGTTCACGGGCCTGGGCTTCGGGGGCGACCGAGCTGGCCACCTCCATCCTCTCCATGGCAGGTACGGCGGGTGCGGCGGCTCGGGCGAGCGGTCGTGGAGCCGCGGCCAGGACGCCACCCACCACGCCGCCCGGTTTGTCGGCCCGGCGCTCCCGCAGATCCTCCACCGCGCCGCCATAGACCACTGGCGCAGCCGCCTGCTCTTCGGGCAGCTCGGCGGTCGGACGCCCCACGTAGCGGGGCTCGTACAGCCTGCTGATGAAAGATACCGGCCGCCCCGAGACCAGCGCCAACTGCACGTTCTTCCAGTCCTCACCGGTGGTGTTGTCCACGATGCCCCAGCCCTCCAGCAGCGGCTCCCCGCTGGCCCGCCAGATCAGCCGGTAGCTCGACTTCCAGACCGGCGTCGGAATCACGTAGCTCACCACCAGGCGGCGGCTCTTGGCGTCCGCCGAGTCGATGTAGATGCTGCGCTTCTCCAGCGAACGCCCCTGCGCCACTCTCCCCAGGTAGTCCTTAAGTTGCAGCTCCAGTTCCGGGTCGGTCAGTCGCAGGCCGGTGGCCCCCGACAGATCGATGCTGCGGAGTTCGCCCGAATCCAGCAGCAGCGTGACCTCTTCCCGCTCCGGCCGTTTCTCATCCCCGGGGACCTGCCGGGCCCCCACGATCCTTCCGCTCTGCGCCTGGCTTCCCAGCCTGACCTCCAGCCGCGCGCCTTTCAGTTGGTCCAGCAAGCCGGTGATTGGCTGGCGCTCTCCCAGCCGGAAAGGAAACTCAGCGATCTTCCTGGCCAGCGGCTCGCTGGAATCGTAGCGCAGGCCGGTGACTTTCCCGCCGCCCTCCTCCAGAACCGTGAGCGACTTCAGCACATCGTTCATCTCCGTCGCCTTGAACTCCAGCCGCGCCGTCTCCCCGGGCCGCACCTCCCCCACCCGCTGGAAATACCCAATCCCGTTCTTGTACAGCACCACTTCTTTCACCGGCAGTTCGGCCCCAACCAAGACTCCGCCCATTCCCGCGATCAGCAGACCAATCCGTCCAACCATGCTCCCTCCGCCTTTCAATGACTCAATGACCCAATGACTCAATGACCCAATTCCTTTCACTCTCCCATCACTTTGATAATGACGCGCTTGGGCCGCTGCCCGTCGAATTCCGCGTAGTAGACCTGCTGCCACGGACCCAGGTCCAGCTTGCCGGCGGTGACCGGGAGGATCACCTGGTGGTGGACCAGCAGGCTCTTCAAGTGCGAGTCGCCGTTGCTCTCCCCGGTGCGATGGTGGCGATAGTCGCGGCGGAAGGGGGCCAGCTTCTCGAGCCACTCGTCGATATCCGCCAGCAAGCCGTCTTCGGCGTCATTCACCCACACACCCGCGGTGATGTGCATGGCCGACACCAGGATCATCCCCTCCCGGATTCCGCTCTTGGCCAGGGCGCTCTCCACCCGCGGCGTGATGTTGATGTATTCCCGGTGCTGCGGGGTCTTCAACGTTAAATACTCGGTGTGCGATGTCATCACCCGCGATCATACAGCAAGTCGCCCTCCGCCTGCCGTTTTTTGATATTCTGTGAGAGACGGCCCGCGCCTCCCATGCAATACACCAGGTACAGAAGCACCGGTTACTCAAGCTATTTCCCTGCCGCCGTGAAATGGCTGCTGATCGTCAACATCGGCTTGTTCCTGCTGTATTTCATCGCCGTGCGGACCGGTTTGGGCGGCGTTTTCCGGGTCTTCGGGCTTTCGCCTCTGGCCGTGCTGGAGCATTTCGCGGTGTGGCAGTTGGTCACCTACATGTTCCTGCACGATCCCATGGGCATTTTCCACATCCTGTTCAACATGTTCACGCTGTGGATGTTCGGGGCGGATCTGGAGCGGGACTGGGGCAGCAAGCGCTTTCTTCAGTACTATTTCCTGTGCGGCATCGGGGCCGGGATTTGCGATGTAGCGGCCAACGCTTTGGTGGGCACCTGGTACACCCGCACCATCGGCGCGTCCGGCGCCATCTACGGTCTGCTGCTGGCCTTCGGCCTGATGTATCCCGACCGCATCGTGCTGCTCAGTTTTCTGTTCCCCATCAAGGCCAAGTACTTTGTCATGATCATGGGGGCCATCGCCTTCCTGTACTCGGTCAGCGGCGGCAACAGCGGCGTCAGCAACGTGGCTCACCTGGGCGGGATGATCTTCGGCTATGCCTATCTGAAGCTGCGTTTCCGGCGAGTGGACCTGCTGGGCAACCTGGTGCGCGAATACCAAAACTGGAAGCTGCGCCGCGCGCGCAGGAGATTCCAGGTCTACCTGCGCAAGCAGAACTCCAAGCGCGACCGCTGGGTGAACTAGCGTCGGCCGGGTGGGTTCCTGTGGGGCGGGCGCCCGCGCCCGCAGCCCGACCCCCTGGTCGGGCTTGGCCTGGTTCCGAACCAAGGCCGGACGGGGGCATCCGGCGCGGTCCAGGGGGACCGCCCCACAGGAGTTGTCAATGGTGGGGCGGGACAGGACACTAGCTCATCCAGGAGATTTCTGACAGCCTGAAGTCGGCTGTCAGCCGGCTGCCGGAGAACGTGCGCTGGCTCTCGCGTTGGGCCGGGCTGGCTGCGCGGCGCACCGGGCAAGTCCTCGCCGGGGCCCTGCCGGACCACCTGGTGGCCGCCGCCCGCCAGTTCTCCCCGCGGCGCGGGGCGCTGAAGCAACGGGCTTTCGAGTGAACTTGCTTCTGTCAGACGAATCCTGTACACTGTCAGACAGGAGGTCCTGATGGCTGCTCCTCGCATTTCCATCCGTGTTCGCCCGGACCTCCGGCGGCGGCTCCAGCAAGAGGCTTCCTTGAATGGCCAAGCTGAATCCGAGCTGGTTCGTGCCGCTCTGGAGGCCTACTTCGCAGCGCACGCAAACCGCGAGACCTGCTATGCGCTGGCCCGCCGCATCCATCTCTTGGGTTGCGTTAAGAACGGTCCATCCGACCTGAGCACCAACCGGGAGCACTTGGAAGGCTTCGGCAAACAATGAGCCCGCGCGTGCTGGTTGACACGGGTCCGCTGGTTGCCATCCTGTCCCGCCGCGACCAGTACCACCAGGTCTGTGTGGAACAGTTGCGTGAGCTGGCGCCCCCGCTATGGACCTGCTGGCCCGTAATGACCGAAGCGGTCTGGCTGCTGCGCCATCAGCCGCTTGCGGTCACCCGGCTTCTCGAAGGTTTTGACGCCGGCCTGTTCAAGCTGCTGCCGCTCGATGACGACACTGTCTCCTGGATTCGTAAGTTCCTCCAGCGCCACCGCAGGCTCGGGGCTCAATTGGCCGACGCCTCTCTAGCGTATCTGGCCCAGCGCGAGGGTATCGACACAGTGTTTACTCTGGACCAGCGCGATTTTTCGGTCTACCGGCTCAGCGGGAACCGAAGTCTGAATCTGCTTCCCCTCTTGTAAACCGCGCCAGCCGTGGCACACTGTGAAGATGAAGGCTCTCTGTAGGATGGTTGCCTGTCCACTTTTCCTCTTCGCAGGCTGGGCCGCCCCGGCGGTCAAGAGCGGCTTTGTGACTACCAGCGACGGCATCCGGCTGCATTACCTGGAGTCGGGCAGCGGCCCGGCCATTCTGTTCGTGCCCGGCTGGACCATGCCGGCCGAAATCTGGGAACCGCAGATCGGCCATTTCGCAGCGCGCTACCGGGTGGTCGCCCTGGACCCACGCTCCCAGGGCGCCTCCACGCAGGCCACCGAAGGACACTACCCCGAACGCCGCGCACAGGACATCAAGGAAGTCGTGGACCAGTTGAGGTTGGCCCCCGTCTTGCTGGTGGGCTGGTCCATGGGCGTGGCGGAATCGCTTAGCTACGTGGACCAGTTCGGCGCCGCCTCCCTGCGCGCTCTGGCGCTGGTGGACGGGCAGATCTACGGCGACCCAAGTCCCCGGCAGTGGGATTGGGTGAAGGCCATGCAGTTGAACCGCCCCGAGTTCACCGCCGGATTCGTGCGCTCGATGTACAGGAAGCCGCAATCGGAGGCCTACTACCAGAAGATCACCGCCGCTTCGCTGAAGACCCCCACCAACACGGCGGTCACACTGCTCGCCAACGATTTTGCGAAGGGCGACTGGCGGCCTGTCCTGGCCAAGCTGGACCTCCCGGTGCTCTATGCCATCACGCCGGCGCTGAAGGCCCAGGGCCAGGTGCTCAAGGCCAGACTGCCCTGGGCCCGCATCGAGGTTTTCGAGGACGCCGGCCACGCCCTCTTCGTGGATGAAGCCGCGCGCTTCAATGCCCTGCTGGAAGATTTCGCGCAAAGGGCGCCAAGGTGACGCCAAGCGCGCCAAGTAGGAATCCGTTTTGGTAAGCTCGAAATGGAGCTGCCGCATGAATCCTCTCAACTACCTGATCACAATCGTCATTTCTCTGGTCGTCGGGCTGGCGGGATTTCTGCTGGCCTACAAGATCTTTGACTGGTTGACCCCGGGAGTTCATTTCGCCGATCAACTCAAAGAGGACAATAAGTCCGTGGCTATTTTTCTGGCCGGCCTGTTCATTGGCATGGGAATTCTGCTGGGGAGCGCCGTCAAATGACACGTTGCCTGATGGTCTCGCTTCTGGCTCTGTCCAGCGTGCTGGGCGCAGCCCAGCGCAGCCCCCGGGTGGCGCCGCAGGAGTTCTGGGACCAAGTCAAGTTCGTCATCGAGCGTTACCTGGGGCGGCCCTATGTCTGGGGAGGCGCCGGGCTGAAGAGCTTCGATTGCTCGGGCTTCGTCTGGCGGGTGATGTTCGAGAACGGAATCCTGGTTAAACGCACCACCGCCCGCAAGTTCTACATGAGCCTGCCGCCGGCGTCCAAGAGCGAGCCGTTCCAGTTCGGCAATATCGTGTTCTTCGACAACTTCACGCACTGCGGCATCGTCAATTCCAGCTCGAGCTTCTATCAGGCCCAGGTGAGCAAGGGCACCAACCTCTCGGAATTCGACGAGTTCTGGAAACCTCAGATTTGCGGCTTCCGCCGAATGCCCAGTCCCTGAGCCCGCGACCCACAACCCGTGCTAGACTGCCGCGGTATGCCCAAACTCGCCCTCTTTTTGCTGCTCTCGGCGCCCCTGGCGGCCCAGAGCACATTCGTGCGCGCCAGCCGCGCGGACGCCCTCATCGCTATCGACGCCTCGAAGACCGCCGGCTACAAGATCCCACGCACCATCTATGGGACTTTTCTGGAGCCCATCGGACGCTCGATCTACGGGGGGCTGTGGGCCCAGATTCTCGAAAACCCCAGTTTCGAGGACAACCTGTGGAGCGCCGATGCGATCCGCAGGCAGCTCGAGCGCGAGCCCGCTCTCGGTGCGGCCTCGCGCCTGGGCCTGCCGCTGCCCTGGGAACCGTTGTACTCTAAACAGGGCAGCCGCTACGAGCCGCGCTGGGGCGATGCAGCCAATTCCTTCCGGTCGCTGCTGGTCATGGCCCTGCCGGGCAAGCAGACTGGCGTGCGCCAGCAGGTGTACCTGCCGGTTCACCGGGTGCTGCGCTACACCGGCAGCTTCTATGCCCGGCATTTGAGCGGCCCGGCTGAGGTCGAGGTCTCGCTGCGCCGCAGGAATCAGCCTGAGACCACGCTGGCGCGAGCCAGCGTCCAGTTGAGCGGCTCCGGGTGGGCGCGCTACGAGTTTGCGCTGGAGCTCGAGCGGGGGCAACTGCCGCCCCTGGAGCCCGCCGACTTCGCCATCGCCCTGCGCGACGAGGCCCGCGCGCTGATCGATCAGGTCTTCCTGTTTCCCGCCGATCACATCGAGGGCATGGACCCGGAGATGATCGCGCTGGCCAAGGCGCTCAAGACGCCGGTGGTGCGCTACGGCGGCAACTTCACTTCGGGCTACCACTGGCGCGACGGGGTTGGCCCGATCGACCAGCGCGTCACGATGCTGAACCAGGCTTGGGGCTTTCCCGAGTACAACCACTTCGGCACCGACGAGTTCCTGCGGTTCTGTCAGTTGATCGGCGCCGAGCCGCAGATCGCGCTCAATCTGGGAAGCGGCACGCCCGAGGAAGCCGCCGAGTGGGTCCGGTACGTGAACGCGCGCTGGGGGGACCGTTCCGGCGGGCTGCTCTGGGAACTGGGCAACGAGTTGTGGGGCAACTTTCAGATCGGCTACCCCACGCTGGAGCGCATCGCCGCGCGGACCCGGGCCTTCAGCGAGGCGGTCCGAAAGGTGGACCCACGCGCCCGCCTGATCGCCACCGGCGCCGATCCGGATCACTTCCGGGAGTGGAATGCGGCTCAGTTGACCCTGGGCCCGGAGGCCTATCAGTATCTGGCCACCCACTTCGTGGTGGGCAACGGGAGGGTGCGCAGGAGCAATCCAGCGCCCGAGTTCGTCATCCAGTCCGGCTTGGCGCTGCCGGTGGGGCTGGAGCGGCTGCTGCGCGAGATGAAGGTCCAGATTGACGCCGACCCGCGCGCCCGCGGGCGCGTCAAAATCGCTTTCACCGAGTGGCTCTTCCATTGCCCGAACAACAGCGTGCCGTGTTTCAGCAACCTGGGCGGCGCCCTGTGCGCGGCCGGGTTCCTGAACACCCTGATGCGCGTCGCCGATTTCACGCCCATCTCTGATATGACGGGCCTGGTCGAGTTCGGCGGCATCTGGAAGAAGCGCGGCCAGGTGTATGGGGTGCCGGCGTACTGGGCCTTCCGCATGTACTCGAACGCGGAGGCCACCCTGCCGGTCGAAACCCGCACCACGGGGGACGGCTATGACATCTCGGAAGGCAACAACCGCATCCCCGAAATCCCCAACGTCCCTTACCTGGATGTGGTAGGGGCGCTGAATGAGGGGCGCGACAAGCTGACGCTGTTCTGCGTGAACCGGGACACCAACCGGGACATCCGGGCGCGCATCCAGTTGGGCGGCTTCAAGCCGGCGCCGCAAGCTCGCGCGCAGACGCTGGCCGGGAGCGGCATTTCGCAGGTGAACGATGAAGCCCGGCCTCAGGCCGTCGTTCCGGTCGAGAGCGCCGTCGCGGTGCGCACCCCCGAGTTCGACTACCTGTTCCCGCGCGCCAGCGTCACGGTGCTCGAACTGGCCGCCGCGCCATGAGTTACACTCGTCAATGAGGAGCCGTGACGCTCGAAGCCGTCCCGAGTCCGGACAGCCCGGTTCTCAAAGAGATCGTCCCCCGCGCGGTCTGGACCCGAGTGCCTCTGTGGATATCGTGATCTACAGGAAGTCCAAGTTATGCCGCCTGACGAAGAGGTGATTGCGCCACCGCTCCCTTACGGTCGCGGCTCAAAAAGGCTACTGAGCCGCGCGCGTGAGCAAGCGGCCTGCCTGGTGCGCCTGAACTCGTCCATCGTAACCCGCTTACCGGAAGAAGCACGTGTCAAACCCCAATCGCCGTGAATTCATCACTCAGGTCGGCGCGCTGGCCTCCGGCCTGGCTCTGCCGCCGCCCGGCAGCCTGGCCGCCGGTGTGCCTTCCTACGCCGAAGGGTATCCCGACATGCTGCTGGCCTACTTGGCCAAGCAACTGAACGCTCTGGCCGAACGCTGGGACCAGGAGCGCTCGAAGATCACCACCACCGCCCAACTGGAGGCCCGCAACCGCTTCGTGCGCGAAAAATTCCGCGAGATGGTCCGCGGGTTTCCGGAGCGGACTCCCCTGAACCCGGTGGTGATCGCCGCCAAGCAGCGCGCCGGTTATCGCGTCGAGAACGTGATGTTTCAGAGCCGCCCGGATTTCTGGGTCACCGGCAACCTGTACCTGCCGGAAGGGGCCGGGCCGTTCCCAGGGATCATCTCGCCCTGCGGTCACTATCCGCTGGCGCGCGTGGAGCCGGAGTACCAGTGCGCTTACATCAACCTGGCGCTGAATGGCATGGTCGTGCTGGCCTACGATCCCATCGGCCAGGGCGAGCGCCGCCAGTACTGGAACCCGCAGACCAACCAGACCGAGGTGTCCAGCTCCTCCACCTACGAGCATTCCATGCCCGGCCAGGTGCTGCTGCTGATGGGGGAGGACCTCACGCATTACCGCATCTGGGACGGCATGCGCGCCATCGACTACCTGCTGGCGCGGCCGGAGGTGGACAAGGAACGCATCGGCTGCGCCGGCCACTCCGGCGGGGGGACCCTCACGCTGTTCATCAGCGCGCTGGACGAGCGCGTCAAGTGCGCCGTGGTCAACGAGGGCGGTACCGGGCACCGCTGGCCCATCAACCCGCGGCCGGGGAGCCGCATCGGCCCCTCCGACGTCGAGCAGAACCTGTTCCCCGCGGCCGTCTATGGCATCGACCAGTGCGATCTGCACGTGGCCATTGCGCCCCGCCCGCTCCTCGCGCTGATCGAGAACTACTCGCCGGCCTTCCTGCGCGCCGCCGACCACATCCGCGCGCGCTATCAGCAGTTCGGCGTCCCCGAGAAGTTCGCCACCGAAGAAGCCACCGATCCGCACGCCTGGACCGTCAAGTTGCGCCTGGCCGCCACCGGCTGGTTCTGCCGCTGGTTCTACAACCGGCCCGGCCCGGCGCGCGAACCGGAGTTCCCCGTCGAGCTCCCCAGGACGCTCTACTCGACGCCCAACGGCTCGCTGCGGGACGCGCGCCAGGGACAGAGTATCTTCTCGCTGATCCGCCAGAAGGGTGAGCGCCTCCCGCCGCCCCGCCAGGCGCCGGCCAGCGTGGTCGCAGAGATTGGAAAGTTGCTGCACTACGACCGCAGCAGTCAGCCGCTCGGGGTCCGCCACCGCGTCACCACCTCGCGCAAGGGGTACCAGGTCGAGAAAATCGAGTTCCTGTCCGAGCCCGGCATCTACGTTCCGGTGTGGGTCTTCCTCCCCGAAGCCAAGGCGCCTTCCCGGCCCGCCATCCTGTACGTGAACGAAGCCGGCAAGGAGGCCGACGGCATGGAGTTCGGCCTGCTTGAGAGATTCGCGCGGCGCGGCAGGCTGGTGGCCGGCATCGATGTGCGGGGCGTCGGGGAAACCAGGCCGCCGCATAGCGGCCCCAGCGAGGGGCCGGGCCAGTTCGGGCACCTGTTCGACGTCGAGACCGCCATGGCCTACATGGCCTGGTTCATGGACCGCTCCCTGTTCTCGATGCGCGTCCAGGACGTGGTGCGCAGCGTGGACTACCTGCTCAGCCGCCCGGACGTGAGCTCCACCGGCGTCCAGCTCATCGGCAAGGGCGCGGGGGCACTGTGGGCGCTCTATGCCGCGGCCCTCGATGCGCGCATCATGAGCGTCATCGCCGAGCGCGGCCTCGTTTCCTATTCCAGCCTCACCCAGGTGGACCGCTACCTGCACGGCGCCTCGGTCTTCATCCGCGATGTGCTCCTGCACTTCGACCTGCCGCAGGTCGCCGCCGCCATCGCGGACCGGCCCCTGGTTCTGCTCTCCCCGGTAGACCCCATGAAGCGCCCCGTGCCACTGCCGGACGCGCGGGCAGCGTACCAGTGGACCCAACAGGCCTACTCGCGCGCCGGAGCCGCCGGCCGCTTTCGAATCCTGGAGCGCACCCCCGAGCCGGATTCTGCCGCTCAGTACCTTGCTTTACTGTAGTCACCGCCATCCAGCCTCCCCAATGCTCTCGGCAACCCCCGATTCGAGCCATCGCCCCCCGGACAGGTAATGCCTCAGTCTCCGGGAGCCCCGGGTGGGATAAGCTTCAGCTTGGTGCGCGCTGTAGTGGAGAATGGGCCTGACAAGCTAAAGCCTATCCCCCAAGGCAACCAGCACCCCCCGGAGACTGAGGCATTACGGCCGGGGCTGCGTTGACGGACCCGCCCCTCCAATGTCATTGGTTAAACATTCGGCTACCTGCCTGGTGCTGATGCTTCCGGGGACCTGTGCCGGCGATGTCAGCACACCCACTTTTGCCAACCGCGGAACGCACCTTGACCAGCTCTTTTCGCAGAACACCTTTGACCCGTTCGGCATGTTCGTGGCCTGGCGTGATTTCGGCGGGGCCCCGTTGCCCAGCGGCGTCTACCAGACCAGTTCCTGCTTGGATGGTTACTATTATTCCAGCGGAAGCGGCACTCTGGACATTCGGGTCGCCACAGGGCTGTCCGGAGGCTCGACGGACTTCGATCCCCTCGAGGAACTGAACCAGACCATCGCGAGATTGACAGAAACCAAGGTTGAGCGACTTGGGGACTTCACCTGGCACTTCTATGATGGCCCCAGCGTGTCGGCGCCGTATGGGTACGACGGGTGGGCCAGCTACCTGATCCAGAAGGTCCAGATCTCGATCGCGACCAGCGAGCCGTTGGACTTCACCATAAGCCTCCCCACAGAGAGCACCATCGATAGCCGCATCAAACAACTGGCTCTGGGGGTGCCCGAACCGGGCCCTGCGGTGCTGCTGGGCGCGGGTCTGGCGTTGCTCGGGCTGCTCGGTGCCAGGCAGCGGGCGACCGGGGAGCAGGCGACGCTGCGGGACCTCCACCCAGCCTGCTCACCAGATGGTCCGTAACTCGGCGCCGCTGATTCTGTCAGCGGCGATTCGCTTCTTCTCAGTCAAGTAGACGATCTCAGCCAAAGTGATGGCGGACACGCCTACTCGACGCCCGGCTGCCAGGGCCCGGTCGATGGCGTCCTTCGCCAGGCGCACCGCAGCGGACGCCCGTCTGCACTTTCCAGAGAAGCCTCGACATCCGGAATGACACTCTCTGCCAGCCGGACCTTGCCGAGAAGACCGAGCTGGCGAGCGAGGGTCACTCCTCTCCCCCCACCTTCAGCACCGCCAAAAACGCTTCCTGCGGGATTTCCACACGCCCCACGCGCTTCATGCGCTTCTTGCCGGCCTTCTGCTTTTCGAGCAGCTTGCGCTTGCGCGTGATGTCCCCGCCGTAACACTTGGCCAGCACGTTCTTGCGCAGCGCCGCGATGGTCTCCCGCGCGATCACCCGGTTGCCAATGGCGGCCTGCAAGGCCACCTCGAACATCTGCCGCGGGATCAGCTTGCGCAAGCGGTGGATGAGCCTCTTGCCGCGCTCGTAAGCGAATTCCTTGTGTACGATGATCGAGAGCGCATCCACCGGCTCGCCGGCCACCAGCACGTCCAGCTTCACCATAGGCGCCACCCGGTAGCCGGCCAGGTGGTAGTCCAGCGAGGCATACCCGCGTGAGACCGTCTTCAGCCGGTCATAGAAGTCCAGCACGATCTCGTTGAGCGGCAGGTCGTAGACCATCAGCACCCGCCCGGTCCCGATGTACTCGAACTTCTTCTGCACCCCGCGCTTCTCTTCCAGCAGCTTCAGGATCTCCCCGATGGACTCCTCGCGGGTGATGATGGTGGCCTCGAAAATCGGCTCCTCGATCTGCTCAATTTCGGAAGCGTCCGGGAACCGGGTGGGACTGTCCACCTCGATGACCTCGCCGGCGCGCGTGCTCACGCGATAGCGCACCCCCGGCGCGGTGGTCACCAGGTCGATATTGAATTCGCGCTCCAGCCGCTCCTGCACGATGTCCATGTGCAGCAGCCCCAGAAAGCCGCAGCGGAACCCGAAGCCCAGGGCCGCCGAACTCTCCGGCTCGAAGCTGAGCGCGCTGTCGTTCAACCGCAGCTTCTCGAGGGCGTCCCGCAGCACGTTATGCTCGTGCGACTCGACCGGATACAGCCCCGCGAACACCATCGGCTTGGCCTGCTGGAAGCCCGCCAGCGGCTCGGCGGCCGGGGCTTGGTCGTCAGTGACCGTGTCGCCGATCTGGGCATCCGAGACCGTCTTGATGTTGGCGAACATGTAGCCCACCTCGCCTGCTGAAAGCTCCTCGCACGCTACAGGTTTGGGAGACTGGTAGCCCAGTCCCTCCACTTCGAGAACTTTCCCGTTGGACCACAGCCGAATCTTCTGCCCGACGCGCAGCCTGCCATCCACCACGCGCAGCAGCGTGATGACCCCGCGGTACGGATCGAACCAAGAGTCGAAAATCAGCGCCCGCAGCGGCGCTTCCACCAGCCCGGAGGGCGGCGGCGCCAGGTGTACCACCGCCTCCAGCACATCGTGGATCCCGAGGCCGCTCTTGGCGCTGGCCAGCACCGCGTCCCGGGCGTCCAGCCCGATCAACTGCTCGATCTGCTCGCGGATGCGCTCCGGCTGGGCCACCGGCAGGTCGATTTTGTTGATCACCGGGATGATCTCGAGGTTGTAGTGCAGGGCCAGGTAGGTGTTGGCCAGGGTCTGCGCCTCGACCCCCTGCGAGGCGTCGATCACCAGCAGCGCGCCCTCACAGGCTTGCAGGCTGCGCGACACCTCGTAGGTGAAATCCACGTGCCCCGGCGTGTCGATCAGGTTCAACTGGTACAGGTTGCCGTCGTCGGCCTGGTAGTTCAACCGCACGGCGTGCGCCTTGATGGTGATGCCCCGCTCCCGTTCCAGGTCCATGGAATCCAGCACTTGCTCGGTCATCTCGCGCGCCGACAGCGCCCCGGTGGCTTCCAGAAGCCGGTCGGCCAGCGTGGATTTGCCGTGATCGATGTGCGCAATGATGGAGAAGTTCCGGATGAATCGGGGGTGCATGCGGTATAATGAGGCCCTGTAAAGCGATTATCCCACACCGAGCATTCGAGACCTTGGTCATCAGCCGTCCGGCTGGTGAGGCCCTTGACCTCAGACCGCCCAGAGTATTCACTGCAGAGACCGAGAGGGCGCCGAGAGACCGCCTCGGCGTCCTCTGCCCCGCTGCGGTAAATTCAAAGCCTGATCCTTTTGCCACAGTTTTGGGTTAGTCAGACGGCTGGAGCCCAACACCGGTGGTCGTGTCTCTTCGAAGCGCTGGGGGTCTATGTGCTGATCCTGCTCTACATCTGGTGGCTGCGAGCGCAGCACGCTCTTCTGTGGCTCCCGATCCTCGCGTTCATCGCCGGTTCCCACTGGGTGCATCGAGAGGGGCCGGCCCGGCTGGGCTTTGGCTGGCAACCCTTCAAGCACTGCTGGCGCGCCATCTTTCCTTGGCTTCTCAACCTGGCCATGGGGTTGTGGGGATTCGGGATCGTGTTCGATACCCTGCGTCCGGCAACCTTTGCGGGCGTGTTATGGGGTCTTTGCGTCTATGGCCTCTGGGGCGTGTTCCAGCAATACTTGCTCAACGGTTACTTCGTGAACCGCCTGCTGGGCTTCCGGCACAGCCCGGACAGCCGCCTGGTCCCTCTCATTGCCGGGGTGCTATTTGCCGGCGCGCACGCGCCCAACTGGTTCCTGCTGCTGGTCACCCTGCCGGCCGGCTGCTTCTGCGCCAGGATCTTCATTCGCTACCGCAGCGTACTGGCCCTGGGAGTGGCGCACGGGGTTCTGGGCTACCTGCTCTACATGGTGGTGCCGGATTCCATCAGCGCCCATCTGCTGGTCGGCCCCCGGTACTGGTCCGCGCCATAGCAGCAGAGCGCATGCGGTATGATGATGCTCTGTAGAGCGATTATCCCCTATGCCGTACCATCGCATCCTGTTTGGCCTTTCCGAAGACGGTATCGCGCTCATTGTCATCAACCGTCCGGAAAAACTGAACGCCCTGGATGCGGAGACCATGGGTGAACTCGACGACGCCCTGGGGCGCCTCGAGTCCGAGCCGGCCATGCGCGGCCTGATCCTGACGGGGGCGGGCGAAAAGGCTTTCATCGCCGGCGCCGACGTCGAGGATCTGGCCCGGGCCACCCCGATGGAAGCACAGCAGATCTCCCTGCGAGGCCAGCGCATTCTACGGCGCCTCGAGACCCTGCCGAAACCCTCGATTGCGGCCATCAACGGCTACGCCTTGGGCGGCGGCCTGGAACTGGCGCTGTGCTGCACCTTGCGGGTGGCAGCGGAGAACGCCCGGCTGGGGCAGCCGGAAGTCACGCTGGGGATCCTGCCCGGCTATGGGGGGACCCAGCGCCTGCCCCGCCTGGTGGGCCGGGGCCGGGCCCTCGAGATGCTGCTCACCGGAGAACCCATCGATGCCGCGGAAGCCTGCCGCATCGGGCTGGTCAATCACGTAGTGCCCCAGGCGGAGCTGCTCTCCTTCTCCCGCGCTCTGCTGAGGAAGATTCTCGACCACGCGCCCCTGGCGGCGGCCCTGATTTCCCAGGCCGTGGATCTGGGGCTCTCTGGCGGCCTCGAGCAGGGGCTGCGCTTCGAAGCGGTAGCCTTCTCGCTGGCGGCCGCCACCGAAGACCGCAGCGAAGGCTTGCGCGCGTTCCTGGAAAAACGCCGCGCCCAATTCAAAGGGAACTGAACATGTCCAAACACGTCATCGAAGGCCATCTCAACGCCACGGGTCTCAAATTTGCGATTGTGGTGAGCCGCTTCAACAGCATCATCTCGGACCGGCTGCTGGCCGGGGCGCTGGACGCGCTTACCCGGACTGGCGCGGATACCGACAACCTCGAAATCGTCAAGGTGCCCGGCTCCTGGGAGCTGCCCATCGTGGCCCGCGAGCTGGCCCGCCAAAAGCGCCACGACGCCATCATCTGCGTCAGCGCAGTGGTCCGCGGCGATACCCCGCATCACGAGTACATCGCCGGGGAGGCGGCCAAGGGCCTGGCCCTGACGGCGCTCGAATACGGCGTGCCCATCGCCTTTGGTGTGCTGACCTGCGATACCCTCGAACAGGCCGTCGAGCGGGCCGGCGCCAAGGGCGGCAACAAGGGCTTTGACGCCGCTATGACGGCGGTCGAGATGGGCAACCTGATGCGGCGGCTGCGCGGCAGCGCCTGAGCGGCGGATGCCCTCCCGCCACAAGTGCAGAAAACAGGCCCTGCAGATCCTGTTCCAACTGGACGCCCGCGGCCAGCCCGTCCAGGACGCCCTGGCCGCCTACTACGGCGCGCTCTACCCGGAAGAGACCCCGGATCCATTCACCGAGCTGCTCGTCAGGGGTGCCATGGAACAAATGACCCAGATCGACCGCCGCATCTCCCAGCACTCCTTGAACTGGCGCCTGGTGCGCATGCCCGCCGTGGACCGCAATATTCTGCGCTTGGCCGTCTACGAGATGACCCAAACGCCCACCCCTGCGGTGGTGGTCATCAGCGAGGCTCTCGAGCTGGCCCGCCGGTTCTCCGGCGAGGAATCCATCCCCTTTATCAACGGCCTGCTGGAGGCCCTGCGCCGTGAAATGCTTCCGAACCAGGCCCCTGACGCACAGGCATGAACGCCTGGCACAGCGCCGCGGCGCTACAAAGCAATCGTCAATGACTCAATCGTCAATGATTCAATTCTGAGTGCCCGGCCTCGCGGGCCGCAGAGAAATGGGACTTTAGTGGTATAACGAGGTTTCATGCAGACGCTGTGGCTGGACTTGTGCTACGGACTGCGGCTGCTGCGCAAGAGCCGGGCCTCTACGGCCGTAGCGGTGCTCGCGCTGGCGCTCGGAATCGGCGCCAACAGCGCCATCTTCAGCCTGGTGGATGCGGTCCTGCTCCGGCCCCTGCCCTTCCAGGATCCCGGCCGCCTGATGGCCGTCTGGGAGAGCAACCTCCCGAGAGGCGTGCGAATGATGCTGATCTCCGCCCCCACTTTCCTGGATTTTCAAAGCCAGAACAGGGTCTTTGAGGGCATGGCAGCCTATGAGGCCCGCAGCTTCACTCTGACCGGGGCCGAGGAACCCGAGCGGGTCCGGGGCCTTCGGGTGTCCCGGGAACTCTTTCCGCTGCTGGGCGTCAGGCCAGCCGGGGGGCGCGATTTCGCTCCTGGCGAACTGGTGGCCGGAGGCGGCAATGTGGTGATCGTGAGCCATGGGCTGTGGGAGCGCCATTTTGGCGTCGGCGCTGTGGTGCTTCCTCAGGCGCTCACCCTGGACGGCAGAAGTTTCACGGTCATCGGGGTCATGCCGCCTCGCTTCGAATTTTCGGACCGCTACGTCGAGCTCTGGGCGCCACTGGTCTTCACTGCCGGTGAACTGACCATGCGCGGCTATCACTACCTGGGCGTGATCGCCAGGCTCAAGCCGGGCGTCGCGCCGCAGAACGCGCACACCGAGCTGAACGGCATTGCCGGCCGGCTGGCCCAGCAGTATCCGGCCACTAACCGCGGTTGGGGCGTGAACCTGCAGCCGCTCCAGGAGTTCCGGGTCCGGGAGGTCCGGCCGGCCCTGCTGGTCCTGCTAGGCGCAGTGGGCTTCGTGCTGCTGATTGGCTGCGCCAGCGTCGCCAACCTTCTGCTGGCCCGCAATGCCGCGCGGGAGAGGGAGATCGCCGTCCGCACCGCGCTGGGCGCCGGCCGCGCGCGCTTGTTGCGTCAGCTCTTCACCGAAAGTCTCCTGCTGGCCGTCTTCAGCGGCGGCCTGGGCCTGGCTTTGACTCCCTGGTTCACCGCGCTTCTGCTTTCCCTCAGCCCCCCCGACCTGGTGCTTCCGGAGCAGGTGCGCATCAATTCCGGGGTCCTCGGTTTCACTCTGGCCGTCTCGCTGCTGACCGGCCTGGTGTTTGGCGTGATCCCGGCCCTGCAAGGCTCCCGTACGGACCTGAGTGAGTTCCTGAAGGAAGGCGGTCGCTCGGCCACGGGAGGCATCCGCCGCCACCGCCTGCGCAACAGCCTGGTGGTTTCTGAAGTAGCCTTTGCCCTGGTGTTGCTGGTGGGTGCGGGCTTGATGTTGAGAAGCTTCCAGCGCTTGCAGGCGGTGGACCCGGGTTTCCGGCCGGATCACCTCCTCACCGTGCAACTGGCCCTCCCCGACTCGAAATACCCCCAGGCCTGGCAGAAGGCGGCCTTCTTCCAACAACTGCTCGAGCGCGTGTCCCGCCTGCCGGGCGTGGTCTCCGCCGCCGCCACCAATCACCTGCCCCTGGTTTCCGATTTCGGGCGGCAGTTCGCCATTCAGGGTCGTCCTGTCCCTGAGCCCGGCGAAGCGCCAGGGGCCCACTTTCGCACCGTCACGCCGGAGTATTTTCGCACTATGCACATCCGCCTGCGCCAGGGCCGCCACTTTGCCGCGCAGGACACCGCCCAGGCCCCTGGGGTCGCCATTGTCAACGAGGATCTAGCCCGCCGTTACTTCCCGAACGAAGATCCCCTCGGCCAGCGGATCAGTTTGGGTGGACCAGACGGCTCAGCCTGGCGCGCCATCGTCGGGATCGTCGCTGGGGTGCATCATATGCAACTGGACGCTCCCATCCCGGCCGAGGTGTACGTGCCGTATTCCCAGTGGCCCCAGGCCTCGGCGACCCTGGTGGTACGTACCGTCTCGGACCCCGCCCAGATAGCCGGGGCGATCCGCGCTCAGATCCGCGCTGTGGACAAGAACCAGCCGGTGGGCGCGGTGCGCACCATGGAGCAGGTGGTCTGGGAATCCGTCGCTCCGCGGCGCGCCGTAGTGGTGCTGCTGAGCGCGTTTTCCGCGCTGGCCTTGATGCTGGCCGCTGCCGGGATCTACGGAGTGGTCTCCTATTCGGTGGCCCAGCGCCGTCATGAAATCGGCATCCGCCTGGCCCTGGGCGCCCAGCCTCGCGAGGTTCTCCGCTTGATGCTGCGCCAGGGCTTGACGCTGTGCCTGGGCGGGGTGGCGCTGGGCACACTGGCGGCCCTGGGCCTCACCCGCCTGCTTTCCGGTCTGCTGTTTGGGGTGACCGCCACCGACCCCTGGACCTTCGCCGCCGTAGCCCTGTTTTTGATCGGCGTCGCGCTTCTGGCCAGCTATCTTCCCGCCCGCGCCGCCACCCGAGTCGATCCGGTCGTGACCCTGCGCGTGGGATAAGCTTCAGCTTGTCACACCCAGCGCGCGCTCCAGCAGATCTTCCACCCGCAGGATAGTACGGGTCCGGCAGTACCGGGAACACGTCGGCCATGACGGGCTCTACTCCGGAGTCTTGTTGGCGGCCGCCTTCGCGACCTCGACAGCAAAGACGTAATTGGCTCCGAACATGTTGGAGCGAAACACCACCCATTTCTGGTCCGGCGTAAAGCTGGGGTTGGGTTCCAGGCGGTACTGGTGCCGGGACATGTTCACCAGGCGCTCGGCGCGGAGCACGCCCGGCTGGACAAAGCTCTTGTCCTGTGTGCCGCGATTGGGGATGATCTCGGGGCGGAAGAGGTAGATCCACTGGCCGTCGGGCGCGCGGGCGACCTGTCCCGGATCGCCGCCGTCGCCGCAGAAGAGCGTGCCGTCGCGCGAGACGTTGAAGTGGATTGACCATTCGTTGCGCTGGAGGTGATACCAGGTCCGCGCGCCGGTGCCGAGGTGGTAAGCCGCAAGCCAGAAGTCCTCGCCTCGCGGTGTCTGCAAATCGTACCAGATGGTCTTGCCGTCGGCGCTCCAGAACTCGTGTCCGAAGATCTCCATGGCCATCGTCCGCGTGTGGATCCTGGTGAGTTGAGTGCCGTCGGTTCGTATGGTCCAGATACGGTCAACCTTGTGCCAGGGCCCTTCGTGGCAGAACATGAGCAGGGTTGGGTCGGTGGGAGAAAACAGCAAATGGTTGAGCCAGTCGTTGCTTTTATGGATGGTCTTAATCTCTCCGGTCTGGACGTTGACGGTGAACAGGCTCATGGGGAGACGGGCCGCCCAGCGCTCCTCCATCATGTGCCCCCTGTCTCTGGGCTGCTCCAGAGAGCGCGTCTGCTGGGTGCGGTTGCCCGCGTAGTCCTGCCCGTCGCCTTCGATGGAGGCGCCGGCCAGCAGCGTCTCATCGGCGTTGACCGTGGCGATGGAACCGCGACGGGGCAGAGCGGCGATCTTGCGCGTGTCGCCCGTATCAACGTCGGTCGAGAAGACCGCGCCGTCCCGGACGTAGAACACGCGCTGGGTTTTGCGCCCGGCCTCGATGAGGCGCACGCGCCCCTGAACCACCTGCCTGGCCTGGCGAGTGGCCAGATCCAGAATCGAGATTCCATCCGGGGTGGTGTAAACCAGCCTCCTGCCGTCGGCGGTATAGCCGTTCTGATTGAAGTACAGGCTGGCGCTGCCAGGTTCGCGCGTGAGACGGATGACGCGGTGGCCGGTATCGGGGTCCATCCAGGAAGCGGGCGGCTCAGGAGTTGGCGGCGAGGCCGGCGCGGCGGCCTGCGCGAACAAGGACGGCAGCGCGGCAAAGAGCAGACACACGACAAGCTGGTGAGGCATAAACACTATTCTATGGCCTCCTGTCGTGATCGCCTTGCTACCCGTGGAGGCCCAGGTTGGTTGCCCGCCCGGGCTGGCGCCAGGGTCTTGACCCCGGAAAGTTGGTGCAAATGAGTCAAGTTCTGATTCCTCGCAGAGGCGCAGAGGACCGAGAGATTGCGCAGAAAAGAATCAAACAGGTCTTCTCTGCGTTTCCTCTGTGATCTCCGCGTCTCTGCGTTGAATACTCTGGCCGGTCTGAGGTGGAACCTCGCTGGAATACTGGTTGATGGGCCACCCGGGCCCCCCCGGAGACTGAGGCATTACAGGGTCTCGAGTCTTCCTATTGCATTTCAATATGAGATGTGGCACACTGATATTGGAACCCAATAGGAGTGGCATGACGGAGAAGACGGATGTCTGGCAGGGCACCCTGGCCCTGATGGTGCTGAAGACGCTGGAGACCATGGGGCCGCTTCACGGATACGGCATCGCGCGCCGCATTGAGCAGACCAGCGGGGATGTGCTCTCGGTGAACTACGG